>Ga0180430_10003458_pt1 | contig 13614 bp, 10 predicted proteins | sample SS_ome_9_FD_132999 | JGI IMG/M metagenome (GOLD analysis project Ga0180430, IMG submission 132999) | Hypersaline lake sediment archaeal communities from the Salton Sea, California, USA - SS_1_S_2 metaG | ecosystem: Environmental > Aquatic > Non-marine Saline and Alkaline > Hypersaline >... | reverse complement strand
CGACCGTTGCCTCGGCCCGGCAGCGACGACGCGGGCGAAGACCCATCCGTGATCGAGGTGCCGGCCCAGCCGGTCCACGCCCGGGTCTTCGAGATCGAGCCGGATGCCAGTTCGGCCCTCTTCACCGCCGCGGCGGCGGTGCTGGTGCCGGGATCGCAGGTCGTGCTCGAAGGATCGGCGCTGGATTCGCGACAGCCGGACATGCAGGCGATCCGGGCGCTGGAGGGGTTCGGGGCCTCGGTGTCGAACGACGATCGCGGCGTTCGCGTCGCCCCGGGTTCCCGCCTCGTCGCGCAGGACCTCGACTGTCGGGGCATGCCCGACGCGGTGCCGATGCTCGCGACCTTGGCCCATCGCGCCCAGGGCCGATCCCGATTCACCGGACTCGCGACGCTCCGGGTCAAGGAGAGCGACCGCATCGAGGCGATCGTCTCGAACCTCCGGGCGATCGGAGGCGAGGCCGAGAGTGGACCGGACTGGATCGAGGTCGTCGGCGTCGGGGAGGCGCAGGGATCGCCGGCGATCGTCGATCCCCACCGCGACCACCGCATCGCGATGGCGTTCGCGACTCTCGGTCTGGTTCGTCCGGGGCTGGCGGTCGCCGAACCCGAGTGCGTGGCCAAGAGCGATCCCGGCTTCTGGACTCGTCTCGATCGCCTCGCCGGTCGCGTCGATCCGACGTCGCCGGGACCGTGAGCGACGTCCGCCGGCACGAGGTGGCGGGGCGGACCCGTTGCCCCGATACTGGCGGAATGCCCGCGTTCCGGCAGTTCGTTCGGCGGATGCTCCGCCACCGTCTCGCAGTCGCCGGAGCGATCCTCTTCGCCTTCGTCTCCGCAGGCGGCCTCGGCGCGGGGCTGGTCTCGCTCGGTCCGCTGCTTCGAATCATCCTGGAAGGCCGCGACGGCACCACGCTTCGCAGCGTGGTGCAGGACCATGTCGCCGGCGGCGGCTTCCCGCCGGTGCCGGCGGCGTGGATCGCCCTGCTGCCGACCGATCCGCTCGAGGGCGTCGGGCTGATCATGGGCGGTTTGATCGTGCTGACGATCTTCGGGGCGACCGCCAACTTCCTGCACCAGTTTCTGACCGGGTCGGTGGTCGCCCGAACCGTCGCCGGCGTCCGCCTCGAGGCGTTCCGCCACGTGATCTCGCTGCCGCTCGGAACGGTGGTCTCGCGAGGGGCCGCGGAACTCACCAGCCGCATCACCCGAGACTGCGTCGAGCTGCAGCATGGCCTGCAGGCGCTGCTCGGTCGGTCCGTCGCCCAGATCACCCGCGGGCTCGCCGGCCTCGGCGCCGCGATCTGGTTCGACTGGCGACTGACGCTCGCCGCGTTCCTCGTCGCGCCGCCGATCGGCGTGGTGATTCGCCAGTTCGGCCGCCGCATTCGCCGCAGCACCCGGGCGGCCCTCGCCAGCCAGGAGGATCTGCTGCGGGCGAGCAACGAGTCCATTCAGGGATTGCGGGGCGTGAAGACCGCGACCGCCGAGAAGGCCGCGATCCGGCGGTTCAACCGCGCCAATCGCGAGGTGCTGCGGCAGGAGTTGCGGATTCGCACCGCGCGAGCCCTCGCAAGTCCCCTCGTCGAGGCGCTGGCGGTCGTGGTGCTCGCGGGGCTCGCGATTCTCGCCGCGCGACAGATCCTCGATGGCGATCTCGCCCTCGAGCAGTTCGTCCTGGCCCTGGGATCGCTCGGCGTGGCGGGCGCCTCCTTCAAGCCGCTGACGGTCCTCGCCCACGACATCCAGGCCTCCGCGGCGCCGGCGGAGCGTCTCATGGAAGTGCTCGCGCTGCCCGTCGAGTCCACCGGCGATCGACGTCTTCCACCGCTCGCCCGCCATGGGAGCTCGATCCGGCTCGAAGGCGTCGTCTACCGCTATCCCGGTGCCGTGGAGAACGCCCTCGACGGGATCGACCTCGAACTCGCCCACGGCGAGCGGGTCGCCATCGTCGGACCCAACGGATGCGGCAAGACCACGATGCTCGGACTGCTGCCGCGACTGCTCGTGCCTGACGCCGGGCGGGTGCTGGTCGATGGCACCGATCTGGCGAAGGTGAATCTGCGAAGCGTGCGCCGTCAGATCGGCGTGGTGACGCAGGAGCCGGTGATGCTGCGCGGCACGATTCGCGAGAACATCGTCTACGGGCTGGCGGGCGTGGGGGATCGCGAGGTCCACGAGGCGGCCCGCCTCGCCCGGGCGGACACCTTCATCGATCGTCTGCCCGCCGGCCTCGACACCGAGGTCTCCGAGCAGGGAGCGAGCCTCTCCGGAGGTCAGCGGCAGCGTCTCGCGATCGCGCGGGCGATTCTTCGGAATCCCTCGATCCTGCTGCTCGACGAGGCCACGAGTCAGGTCGATTCCGAGAGCGAGGAGCTCATCAACGAGGCGCTGGCGGAGTTCTCGACGGGGCGGACCTCGATCACCGTGGCCCACCGCCTCTCGACGGTGCTCTCGGCGGATCGCATCGTGGTGATGGAGGCCGGGCGGATCGTCGACGACGGCCGACACGAGGAGCTGCTCGGGCGATGCGAGTCCTACGGGCGTCTGGTGCGCACGCAGATGGTGCCGGCGTGAGCCGGGCGGCGGGCTCGAGGCGAGGCGGGATCCTTCGGGGATTCGGCGTGGCGGCGGCGGCGATCGCTCTCGTCGCGTGCGGCGGCGGCGACGCGCCGGCATCGCAGCCCTCGTCCGATGTCGAGACCGTTCGCGTCGTCTCCCTCAGTCCGGCGATCACCCGGACCATGATCGACCTCGGCGCGGGCGACCTGCTGGTCGGTCGGACGCCGTACTGCCGGGGGGCCGGCTCCGACGTGCCTGCGGTCGGCAGCCTGCTCGAGTTCGATCCGGAGGCGATGCTCGCGGTCGATCCGGATCTCGTCCTCGTGCAACCCGGCGCCGCCGGCATCGATCCGGATCTCTCGGCCCTTGCGCTGCGCGAGGCCTGGACGGTGCACTCGTGGCGGATCGACGGGCTCGACGATCTCGAACGGCTGCTCGAGGAACTGCCGGCGGCATTGGCCGGCGCACCCGGCGCCGACACGATCGCCCGTCGAGCCGCGGAACGGCGAGCCGATCTGGCCGCGGTTCTCACGCCCCTTTCGGGGGCCGCGTCTCCGGTGATGGTCCTGTTCGCGATGGAGCCGCCGATGGCGTTCGGGCAGGGCACCTTCGTGGGCGACATGCTCGAGCGCTGCGGCGTGGAGAACGCGGTGCCGTCCCGCGGGTACCCGGAGCTGTCGATCGAGGATCTGGCGAGTCGCCGGCCCGCTCGAATCGTGCTGCTTCGCGATGCGGCGTCGGAGGCCCCGCAGGCGCGGCTCGCGACCCTCCCGCTGCCGACCCCGCCCGCACGACGTCATGTGATCGAGCATCCGGACGCGCTGACGCCGGGAAGCGCGTGGATCGAGGCGGCGGCGAAGCTTCGGGCGACGATCGCCTCCGAGGAATCCGGCCGGTGACGGCAGGGACGATTCGATCGCGTCGAACCCGGCTCGCGGCTCTCGCGGGCCTCGTCGCGATCGCGGCCGCAGCGGCGGTGCTGCGCGTGCTGATCGGACGCAGCTGGGAGCCCTCGGGCTGGAGGATCGAGTTGGCCTGGCCCGCCGGCGAGATCGTCTGGTTTCGACTGGGCGCCGTCGCGGTGGCGTCGACGGTGGGAGCCTCGCTCGCCACCTCGGGACTGCTCCTGCAGACGCTGCTTCGCAATCCGCTCGCCTCGCCATTCGTGCTGGGGCTCTCGTCGGGGGCGACGCTCGGCCTCGCGGTGGCGATGCTGGCGTCGACGGCGCTCGGGATCGGCACGCTCGCCGGACTGGGGAGCGTGGGACCGGCGTTCGCGGGCGCGATCGCCACGCTGGGCGTCGTCTCGATCGCCGGTCGGCGGCGCGAAGGCCTCGATCCGTTGACGCTCGTGCTCGCCGGGGTGGTGATCTCGAGCCTCTGCGGGGCCCTGCTCATGCTCGTGAACCATCTGCTTCCGCCGGGGGCGAGGGGCGATCTCGTGGCGTGGACCATGGGACGCATCGACGAGCAGCCGGAGTCGGTGCTGCTCGCGGCGACGGCCGCGGGGTGCGGTGTCGCGATCCTTCTGGGCACCCTCGGCGGATCGCGACTCGATGTGGCGCTCCTCGGCGACGACGAGGCTCGCTCGATCGGGGTCGCCCTGGGGCCGCTCCGCTGGACGATGCTGCTCGGCGCCGGACTGCTCGCCGCGTGCGCGGTGGCGATCGCCGGCCCCATCGCCTTCGTCGGGCTCGTCGCGCCGCACCTGGCGCGACTGCTGGTCGGTTCGGGTCACCGTCTGCTGGTGCTCGCGTCCGCGGCGGCGGGCGCCGGACTCCTGCTCGTCGCCGATCTCGTGCGACAACCCATCGACCTCGGGGCCGGACGCCTGCCCATCGGCGTGCTGACCGCGCTCGTCGGGGGACCGGTCTTCCTGCTGCTGCTGCGGCGCGGGCGTCTGGAGGGCTGGTCGTGACCGGTTCACGGGTGATGTTGTCCGACGCGTCGTTCGCCCCTTCGGACCGGGCGGCACCGGTGCTCGAAGAAGTCGAGGCCGTCGCCGAGGGAGGCCGCATCACCGTGGTCGTGGGCGCCAACGCCGCCGGGAAGACCACGCTGCTTCGCACCGTGGCGGGACTGCGGCCGGCCCGTGCGGGCCGAGTGTCGATCGAGCTGGACGGCGCCGCGTACGACCCGTGGCGGATGCCGGCTCGGGTCCGTGCCGGACGAATCGCGATGCTGACGCAACGGGTGGGCCTTCCCGCGGGGTTCGGCGTCGCGGAGTCGGTGGAGATGGGGCGGCACGCGCGTCCACACCGTCCCGAGCGGATCCTCGAGGCCATGGATCGCCTCGCGCTCGACCCGCTCCGCGACCGGGCGGTCGAGACGCTTTCGGTCGGCCAGCAGCAGCGGGTCGGGCTCGCCCGCGTCATCGCCCAGCACGAGCCCGGAGGAATCCTCCTGCTCGACGAACCGTTCGCTCCTCTGGACCTGCGGGAGACCGCACGGGCCGCGGGAGTGCTGCGGGAGGCCGCCAGGAGGGGAGGCGTCGTGATCGCAACCGTCCACGACCTCGGACTCGCGGCGCGATTCGGCGACGACGTCTGGCTGCTCGACGGGGGGCGACTCGTCGCTTCGGGACCGGCGGGGAAGGTGCTGAATCGATCGAGGCTCGAACTCCTGTTCGGTCCGGAGGCGATGGCGCTCGCGGGTCTCGACGATCCACGGGAGGGACCTTCGCGGATCGACGGCTCGTCGGGACCGACCTAGACTTCCCCCATGCCCGGCGGATTCTGGATCTTCCTTCTGATCGTGGTCGCGAACCTCGTGATCACGATCATCAAGAAGACCGCCGAGAAGCGGTCGAAGGCCGCCGGAAGTTCCGATGAAGGGGCCCCGGAGCGCCCGGCCGCACCCGCCCCCCGGCGTTTCAAGGGCGAAGGCGATCACGAGATGGTGCTCGAGCGCACCGGAGACCATCGGATCGGAGTGGTCGACATCCTCCGAAGGGAGCTCCGCTGGGATCTTCCGACGGCGATGACGCTCGCCGGCACCACGCCAAGCGTGGTGGCCACGGGGCTCACCCGCTCGGAGGCCGGGTATCTGCGCAATCGCTTCGAGTCGATCGGGGCCGGGGTCTCGGTGCGCCGGAAGGCTGCGGAGTCGGTCTCGACGGCGCGGGATCTCGATCTCGAGCGGCGTCCCGCCCTTGAAGCCCTCGCGCCGCCGGCGTCTCCGGCCCGGATGCAGATCCGGGCGGATGGGGGCGACGATCTCTCGAACCGGCGCGTCGAGTCGCTTCGTCGTCGGCGTTCGGAGGCCACGCCCCCGCGTCCCTCCCCTCCACCTCCTCGGGAGCCGGGACCGCGGTCGACTCGTCGTCCGACCACGCCGGTGGTGACGCCCGAACTCGCCGCGAAGGCGGAACTGCCCGATCTGCCGGCGCCCCGGGCCGCCCGTGCCGCGTCCCGTCGGCCGGAGGCGGTGAAGGAGCCCGGCGAAGTCGACACCGGTCCCGCCCTCGGACGCCGCATTCGCAAGATGACCCGGGATCGTCGGTCCTTGCGCGAGGCGTTTCTGCTTCAGGAACTGCTCCGGCCACCGCTCAGCCTCCGGTCGAGCGGCAGTGGCGGGCGGGATTCCTGAAGCCGACGCACGGAGCGGATCTCGGCGAGACAACCCTGCGGAATCGCCACACGTTCGCGGCCGTTTGCGTCCGATCCGGCTCCGGATATGCTTGGGGATTCGCGACCGATTCGTCCCCGAGATCACCACGAAGGAGTGATCGCCGACCTCGGGGGCGGACCGTCGACGAGGATCCCGCACCCATGATCGACATTCGAAAGTTGAAGGAACTGGTCCGACTCATGGTCAACAACGACCTGATGGAGTTGGATCTTCGCGACGAGACCGAGCAGGTGACCATCCGGAGGCCCTCGGTGCATGCGCCGCCGCAGGTGACCGCCTCGATGCCCGCGTCCGCAACGCCGGCGGTGGCGACGCCCGCCGCCCCCTCGCCGCCCGCGGCATCGGCTCCGGCGGAGGAGACCGACGACCGACTCGCGGTCGAGAGTCCGATGGTCGGCACCTTCTACGCCGCGCCGAGTCCGGACAAGCCCCCCTTCGTGAAGATCGGCGACTCGGTCGGCCCGGACACGGTGGTCTGCCTGATCGAGGCGATGAAGGTCTTCAACGAGATCAAGGCCGAATGCTCCGGCATCGTCGACGAGGTGCTCGTCGCCAACGGCACCCCGGTGGAGTTCGGGCAGCCGCTGCTGCGGGTCAGGTCGCGCTGAGTCGATCGGCCGAGGCGACCACGCCCAACCCCACTTCCCGGATCCCGATCCTTCGAGGGCCACGATGTTCGGACGAGTGCTGATCGCCAACCGCGGGGAGATCGCCCTGCGGATCATCCGGGCCTGTCGCGAGCTCGGCATCGAGCCGGTCTGCGTCCATTCGGAGGCCGATCGCGACGGCCCCTGGCTGCGGCAGGCCGCGGAGTCGGTCTGCATCGGTCCCGGTCCCGCTGCGGAGAGCTACCTTCGGATCGATCGCATCATCTCCGCCGCCGAGGTGACCAACGTCGACGCGATCCATCCCGGCTATGGATTCCTCGCCGAGAACGCCCACTTCGCGGAGGTCTGTCGCGACTGCGAGATCGAGTTCATCGGGCCGAGCCCCGAGGCGATGGCCCAGCTTGGCGACAAGATCGCCGGACGACGCCTCGCGAAGTCGGTGGGACTGCCCACCTTCCCGGGATCGGAGGAGGCGATCGAGGATCCCGAGGAGGCGGTGAAGATCGCCGCGGAGATCGGCTATCCGGTCATCGTCAAGGCGGCGGCGGGCGGCGGGGGGCGCGGCATGCGCATCGCCCGCAACGAGGAGGCCCTGCGGGCCGGCCTCGAGAGCGCCCGTCGGGAGGCGACCGCGGCGTTCGGCAACGGCGCCGTCTACGTCGAGAAGTTCCTCGAGCGGGCCCGCCATCTCGAGATCCAGGTCCTCGGCGACAAGCACGGCAACGCGGTGCACCTCTACGAGCGCGACTGCACGAGCCAGCGCCGGCATCAGAAGTTGATCGAGGAGGCGCCCGCCCCCGGCATCGATCCGGCCAAGCGGGATCGCGTGGCCGCCGCCGCCGCGGACCTGTTGCGGGCCGCGGAGTACTCCGGCGCCGCCACCGTCGAGTTCCTCATGGATGCGAACCACGACTTCCACATGCTCGAGGTCAACACCCGCGTGCAGGTGGAGCATCCGGTCACCGAGCTCGTGACCGGTGTGGACATCGTGAAGGAGATGATCCGAGTCGCCGCGGGAGAGCGGCTCTCGGTGGCCCAGGACGACGTTCGCCTGCACGGCCACGCCATCGAGTGCCGGATCAACGCGGAGGATCCCGATCGCAACTTCATGCCGCAGGCGGGGCTGATCGATCGCTTCACGCCGCCGGGCGGACCGGGCATCCGCGTCGACAGCCATGCCCGGGCCGGATACCGGATCCCCCCGAACTACGACTCGATGATCGGGAAGCTGATCGCCCACGGCCCCGATCGCGACGTGGCGATCGCAAGGCTTCGTCAGGCGCTTCGGGAGTTCGAGATCGGCCCGATCAAGACCACCGTCCCGCTGCAGCTGCGCCTGCTCGAGACCGCGTCGTTCGTGAACGCGGACTTCGACATCCACTACGTCGAGCGGTTTCTTGCCGGATCGTGAGCGTCGGATCGCGAGCCCCGGCGGGTGAACGTCCGGGCCCGGGACCGGTGTCCCGATCGAGATCCCGGAAACCGACCGCGGCCTCGTCTCAGCGGCGGGTGCCGCCCGCAGCGGCCACGTCGAGGTCGGTGTTGGCGATCTGGATCTCCCCGAGTCGAATCGCCTTCAGCGTCGCCTGCTCGCCGACGCGGTAGATCGCGTGGAGCTCGTCGACGGAGGCGGCGCCGAGCGCCGGAAAGCCCGCGATCGACCGAACCCCCTTGATCGGGTCGAGCATGATCTCGACCTCTCCCTCGTTGCGTCGCTTCCAGAAGTAGCCGATCGGGGCGTAGCTGCGTCCCTCCGCGTCGACGAGGAAGAGGCCCGCATCGGCGCCGGCGGCCTGCCGCGTCTCCGAGTCCCAGATGTCGATGGGGCTCCGCCCTCTGCTGATGTTGAGTTGCACCACTCGGGTGCCCTCGGGCTCGAAGATCCCCTTGATCTTGAGTCCCTGGCTCACCCGGCGGGCCGATCGCGAGGGAAAGTCCGCCTTCCCCTCGGTCAGGTACTGGTCGGTCTCCCGCATCCCCGCGAGCTCGTTGCGCGAGAGCTGCAACTGCCCGAAGGTGTTGTCCACCTTCAGGTCGCTTCCGCTCACCGTGCGCAACGACGAGTCGAACTCCGGCGGACGCAGATCGCCACCCCCCATCACCTTGGTCAACATGGCTCCGGCATCGAGCGGCTCGATCGAGGGCAGGGGGAGCCGCAGGCCCTTCACCTGCAGGAACCGCGGGGGGGCCCCGTCGAGATCGTTGCCGCGGAAGAGCAGCCACGCGTCCACCTGCTGCTGTCCGGGGGGGCTGGTGACGTAGTTGGAGACGTCGTCGAAGGCGAAGAAGCCGCGTCCACCTCCCGCGACGGCGGAGGTCCAGGCGACCGGATGGGCGACCGGTGCCGTGCGTCCCCGCGCAGCGTCGCCGATCAGGCGGACCTGCGATGCCGACATTCGAAACTGCTCGCCGAAGTCGAACGACGACTGGCGGAACTGCAGCCCGACCGCATAGACCGGCTGACTGCCGCCGAGCGTCGCCGGCAGGCTCATCGCGGGACTGAAGGCGGTGCCGAGGAGTTCGACCGCGTCCGGAGCGATCGCGATGGCGCTCTTGCCGCCCTGGGCGCCGTCGCGGGCGAGGCCCATCGCCACGCGATCGAGATGCGGCTGGCGAGTTCCGAGACTGGCCGAGCCGACCTCGGGGGCCATGGCGCCGGCGCTCAGGTTCGCGAAGACGCCGGCGGTGAGCGCATGGGCGGGCAGCCACAGCTCCTGCACCGGAGCGGTGGGGCGGCCCTGCGACTGACTGGTGCGTGACCAGCCGGCGTGTCCCATCAACTCGGCTTCGCCCTGCAGGAGCCCGCCGCCGATCAGCACGATGCCGACGCTGACGATGCCCGAGATCGCGCCGAAGGCGCCGCCGACGAGGTAGTTGACCGCGGTCGGGAAGTTCAGGTTGTTCGGGACGAGCTTGTCGCTTGCAAGGCGGAGGACGAACAGGAGCACCGCGAACGGGGCCAGCAGTCCGATCCCCCACGCGTAGACCCGGATGCCCCCGAGCGACAGCAGCCACACCGAGAGCGGCTCCCAGACCGCGAACGCGATGGTGGCCGCCGCCAGCACGCACAGCAGATGCAGAAAGCCGCTGAATGCGCCCTGGTTCGCCCACCAGTAGGCGATCAGCAGGACGATGGCGACGATCAGAAGATTGAAGACGATGCTCATGACTTGGCGTCGCTCTTGCGGGAGGCGGAGGGGCGGGCGGGGGACTTCGGGGCGAAGACCCGGGCGAACTCCTCGAGGCTGGTCTCGCCGGCGACGACCTTGGCCAACGCCGCCTCGGGCAGGAGCAGCATCTTCTTGCGTCTCGCCTCGGCGACGGCGGCCTTGAGATCGCCGGCGAACAGCTGGGTGCGGACGTCCTCGTCGATCGGCATGACCTCGAAGACCCCGACCTGTCCGAGGTAGCCGCTGCCCTGGCAGACCGGGCAGTCCTCGATGCGGTTGCGGGCGGGCTGGACCTTTCCGACGGGCCGTTGGATCTGACCGGCGGCCCGCTCCGGGACGCCGAGCTTGCGCAACTGCTCGGGCGAGGTCTTGGCGGGCTGCTTGCAGTTGGGGCAGAGGGTCCGCATCAGACGCTGGGTGGTCACCGCCCGCAGACTGCGGGCGGCGTGCTTGAGGTCGCCGACGCCGCGGAACCACTCGGTGATGGCCGCCGCGATGCCGGGCTGCTGCATGAGGACGTAGATCAACGGACCATCCGGGCCCGGCGAGGCCACGGTCGCCAGCACCTTCGGCTCCGCGGTGGCGCCGACGAGGACGATGTCGGGATCGCGACGGAGCATCGACTGCAGACTGATGGCGAAGGGCGTGGATGGATCCGAGGTGCTCCATCCCACGTGGTCGACCCCCTCGAGCTCGAGTTCCACCTTCTCCTCGAGGGTCTTGATGTTGCAGGTGAACGCGTCGTGCCGGCCGAGCAGGGCGTATCCGGTGGTGGTGAGTCCCTGGCCGGGCGGCGCCGTCACCAGCACCACCCCGTGCCGATGCTCGGGATCGGTGAGGGGCGCCAACGCGGCCATCTGCGTCTGGTGCAGTCCGAGCGTGTCGTAGCTCTTGCCGATGCGATCGCGGCGGTCGAAGTCGAGGCGAAGGCTCTGCCCGGCCGAGGACCCCGAGGTTCCGATGGTGACCGCGACGTCTCCGGTGGGACCTCGGAGGCGGAACTCCGCCTCCTGCAGGCGGCGACGGTCCGCGACGTCGAGTCCCGCCTGGGTCTTGATGTAGTCGAGGATCGCCGGCGTCTCCTCCGGGGAGAGCTTCGCGAGCGTCGCCCGGATGCCGTCGACGAGGGCCGTGGCCGCGATGCCGTTGCGGGTGGGAAGGATCTCGACGCGACTGGCTCGTCGCTCGAGGGCGGGGACGAGGAGTTCCTCCACCCGCATGTGCACCGGGAAGAGCGCGTCGTCCTTCTCGGGGACCGGCCGCGACTCGCCGCCGGGGCCCGTGAACGAGACCTGGGCGGCCGCGATTCCCCGACGGGTTCGGCGGGCCTCCATCCTGGACTGCATCTCGCCGCTGAAGAGCCTGAACCTCCGGTCCTCGGGAAGCTTGGCGTCTCGAACCTTCCAGTAGGCCGACAACACCCCCACGAGCAGCAGCACCGCCACCGGCCAGCCGATCCAGAAGATCGGGATCAGCAGTGCCGCCGCCAGCGCCGCCGCGGCGGTGCCGACGAACGCGCCGTTCCAGACCGCGACGTTCAGCCGGTGGGACCGGGCGTCGGGCTCGATGCGGGACGAGACCACCCACGCGAACGGCAGGAACGACGCGAGCAGCAGGAGCGGCTTGACGAAGCTCGCGAGCATCGCCGCATCGGCGGTCGCCGCGAGCACGGACGAGACGGTCGGTTCGAACGCGATGGGCACCTGCGGGAACTCCCTCGAGCGTGCGGGTCCGGGATCAGGAGATGCCCTTGAGGCGCATCTTCAGCTCCTCGGGCTTGGGGGTGTTCGAGAGGGCCACCTTGTGGTGGATGTACTCGCCCTCGACGAGCTTCACCAGGGCGCTGGTGAAGTCGAGCATCCCCTCCTCGTGGCTCTGCTTGATGATCTCGAGAAGCTCGCCCTCGCGGCCTTCGAGAATGTACTTCTGCACGATCGGCGTGTTGATCAGGATCTCCAGCGCCGGGATCCGCGCGATGTCCTCGTGGAGGGTCGGGAGCAGCTTCTGGTAGACGATCGCCCGGAGGTTGTAGGCGAGCAGCTTCCGGATCTGCTCCCGCTCGCCCTCGGGGAAGAGGTCGTAGATGCGGCCGAAGGTCTGCCACGCGGAACTCGCGTGGATCGTCCCGAAGACGAGGTGGCCGGTCTCGGCGGCGCGGATCGCGGCCTCGAAGGTCTCGTAGTCGCGCATCTCGCCGACGAGGACCACGTCGGGATTCTCGCGGACGAGCGCCCGGAGGGCCTCGTTGAAGTTGACGCAGTCGATCCCGACCTCGCGCTGATTGATGATCGCCTTGTCGTCGTGGAAGATGTACTCGATCGGATCCTCGATCGTCACGATGTGCACCCGCTTGCGCTCGTTGACGTACTGCAGCATCGAGGCGATCGAGGTGCTCTTGCCGGAGCCGGTGACGCCGGAGAAGAGGATGAGCCCCTGGGCGCTCATCGAGATGTCCCCGAGGATCGGCGGCAGGTAGAGCTCCTCGAACCGCTTGATGTTGGAGGTGATCAGACGCGCCGCGAAGGAGGGCTTGCCCCGCGCCATGAAGAGGTTGACGCGGAAGCGGTTGGCCTCGTCGTAGTCGTAGGCGAAGTCGATCGAGCCCTTGCGGCAGAAGATCTCGTACTGGTTGACGTCGAGGACGTCCTTGGCGATCTGGAACATCAGATCCATTCCGATCGCCGCGGTGGACAGGCTCTTGAGGGCCCCGCGGACGCGGACCCTCGGAGGCTGATCGACCTTGAGGATGAGGTCGCTCGCTCCGAGGTCGATGGAGGCCTTGAGGTAGGACCTCCAGTTCCGAGTGCCTTCGCCCGCGGTGGTGCCTCGGTCGTGGTGCACCGGGCGGCTCGTCAGTTCCGTCGCTTCCACGCTGGTCTCGCTCCATGGCCGGCGAATCCGGCGGCTGCACTCGGTCCGGTCTCGGTCCGGTCTCGATCTCGAGCGTGCCCCCACCACGCCGCGGAGGGGAGTTCCCGGGTCCGCGCCGAGCCCGAAAGACTAGCAGATCCGTCCATCTTCCCGAAGCGGTTGCAGGCACCTCGATTGACAGGCCGCCCGGGGCCGGAGGATCATTCGCGGATGAGCGACAAGATCGTCCAGGACGGAATCACCTTCGACGACGTGCTGCTGCTGCCGCGGGCCAGCGAGGTCACCCCGGATGCCGCGGACGTGTCCACCCGACTGACCCGATCGATCCGGCTCGAGATCCCGGTGATCTCCGCGCCGATGGACACCGTGACCGAGGCGGGACTCGCGATCGCCCTCGCCCAAGAGGGGGGCATCGGCCTGATCCACCGCAACATGCCCCCCGATCGGGAGGCCCGGGAGGTCGCCACCGTCAAGCGCAGCGAGAACGGCGTCATCGCCGATCCGGTCGCGCTGGCGCCCCGCGACACCGCGGCGCGGGCGATGGAGCTCATGCGGGAGCACCGGGTGAGCGGTTTTCCGGTGACCGAGGATGGCGGAGGACGCGGTCGGGTCGTCGGGATCCTCACCCGGCGGGACATGAAGTTCCTGCAGGGGGATCCTGCGGAGACCCGGGTGGCCGAGATCATGACCGGGCGGAATCTCGTCACCGCGGCGCCGACGACGACGCTCGCCGAGGCCGAAGGCATCCTGAACGAGGCCCGCGTCGAGAAGCTG
>Ga0180430_10003456_pt1 | contig 13618 bp, 12 predicted proteins | sample SS_ome_9_FD_132999 | JGI IMG/M metagenome (GOLD analysis project Ga0180430, IMG submission 132999) | Hypersaline lake sediment archaeal communities from the Salton Sea, California, USA - SS_1_S_2 metaG | ecosystem: Environmental > Aquatic > Non-marine Saline and Alkaline > Hypersaline >... | reverse complement strand
TCGGCCTGCCCGGCCACGGTGACGGTGGCGACCGGCCCTACGGTAATATCGGTACCTTTAACTGTGGCGGTCAGGTAGTTGGGATATTGGCCAGGCGTATCGCCGCTGGTGGCGCCCAGAGTGTAGGTGACAACGCCGGGGTCGCCGGCCAGGTTGGTGCCGGTTACCACCGGGATGGTAAAGGTGGGGGTCGGCATGGTGAAGTCCGGGGCCTGCACCGAGTCGGTAAAGGGGATATTGCGGGCGGTTTCATTGCCGTTATTGGTGATGACAATAGTGTACGTGATCGGCTCGCTGGTACCGACGCCCAGCGGCCGTACAGTCTTGCTAAAGGTGATGTTGGGGCTGCTCTGGACGGTGGTTTCCACCGCCTCGCCGCTGGTGGGGTTGACCGCGTTGGTGGCGGTTACGCCGTAGGCGGTATTGGTAATCAGCATGCCGTTGGTTAAGGGCGATTCAACCCGGACCAGCATGGTCAAGTCAACAGAATCACCAACGGGCAGCGGGTTGGCAATAGTCCAGGTGATGACGCCGCGGCTGCCCACAGTGGGCGAAATAATCGAGGCGCCGCCGCCCTGAATCCCGGCATCAACAAAAACAGTATTGACCGGCACGGTATCAGTGACGACGATATTTTCAGCCGGACCTTTGGAACTGGCGTCGGTGGTGACGGTAATGGTGTAAGCCAGTTGAGAACCGGCCTGGACCGGGTCCGGCGTATCGGCTTTGCTGAGGGTCATGGTGACGGGGGATTTGACCGTGACCGCAACCGGGCTGCCGGAGGCCGGGGTCAGTACATTACCGCCGGAAACGCCGAAATCGTTGTTGACAATGGTGCTGTTATTGACTAGGGGGCGGGTAACAGTGGTGCGGAAGGTGAGGGTGAGGGCATGCCCGGCAGTCAACGGCTCGGTGAGTTGCCAGGTGACCAGCCCCCCGCTTTCAGTGCCGCCGTTGGAGGCGCTGACAAAGGTAGTGCTGACCGGCACGGTGTCGGTGATGGTGTATTGGCCGTTGGTAAAGTTTTCGCCGGTGTTGGAAATGGTCAGGGTGTAAAGCAGGTCGTCGCCCGGCTCTACGGTGGGGGTGGGGCTGACAGTTTTACTGATTTGCCAGGCCGGCGCTTTGACGGTGGTGGTCACGGTAGCCGTGCCGGAGTCATCATAATAGTCGGCGGTGGGTGAAATCACTTCTATCCCATAACTATCGGCAGCGTTGACAATTTTGGTGTTGTTGGGCAGGGGGGTATCAACCTTGACCACATAGCGCAGTGACACCGCGGTTCCGGCGGTAATTACATCACCGAAAAAGGGATTGGGTTCCAGCAAAAGCCAGGCTACGCCGGTGGTGGATGAATCACAATTAGAAACCAGCCAACCGGCCGGCCCTCGAATACTTTGACAGGTGGTGTTGGCCGGTACGGTATCGGTAATGGTTACGTCGCCGATGTCATCCGGTGAATTATTGGAGATGATCAGGGTATAGGTAATCAGTCCACCGGGGGCCACGGTCGGGGTGGCGTATTTGGTGATGGTTACGCCATTGGCAGCCTGTACCAGAGGAGTATCAAATGCAGGCAACGAGCGAGATAACAACGGTGGCTGTGAGTCGCTGAAGGCAATCGGCAGCATCAGGACTATCATCATCAGCAACAGAGCCATACCCAGGGGGATGCCCAGTCGCAGCCAATTGGATTGAAAGTTAGTCGGCGAGGTTTGTGTTTTCTGTTTCATCAATCTGTTCCCTCTGGATTTTCATCGTTGTATTCACTATTTCAGCGCGGCCGAATCAATCGAAAAATTATGGCAATTACAATAGCTGTTATTAAAACCGCCGCAGACAGTCCAATTAAAAGGATGGTACGCTGCTCGGCGGAGGTGGGGGTATTGGTTGGCGGTACAGGCGTAACGGTCGGCGCGGGGGTGTTGTTGGTGGTAGTTGGGGGGGCATGGGGCGTGTCTGTGGCGGTGATTGGGATGGGGGACGGGGACGGCGTGGGGGTGGGGGGGGCAGCCAAAACCGGGGTGCGGATGGTGGGGCCGGTCGCCAGCGGTGTGCCCTCGGACGAATCCAGCTTGATGATTTGATAATCATCAACGGTCAAGTAGTCTCCACCCGGAGCGGTCACATTTACAATAACCTGAAATTTGTCTGTCTGTCCAGCCGGGACAGGGGGTTGGGACAACCACACCACATCGCCTGGACTACCCGGTTCCTTGCTGCGGGTTAGCCAGTTATCATTGAGAAAGTAAGTTTGGTGAAAGGTTGTGCCTTTGGGCAAAGCCAGCCTGACTACAATATCTTTGGGGGCAGTTGTGCCGGTGTTGGTGATAGTAACGGTGTAGGTAAAGGGGTGGCCGGTCAGGGCGTAGTCGGCCTGGGGCTGGATGGCGATATCAAAGGTTGGTTCCTGAGCCTGGATGGGCGTTGCGCCCCAACCAAGCCATAGCATAGCCCCCAGCATCAACATAGCCCAGCCGCCTGCCAGTGCAAATCGGTTTCTTGTGGCTGGAATTTGAGGACGGTGGCCGGACACGGCTATTCACCCCGCAGGTTTTGCAGATAACGGGCCGCTTCCTGACTGGCCCGGGGATCCTGGCCGGTGTCATATTCCAGAAAAGTTTCAAAGGCTTCGATGGCTTTTTCTGTTTCATTGAGGATGGTATAGGCCACTCCCAAACTAAAATATGGTTCGGCCAGTTGTGGGGCCTGCTGATTGATCTGTTCCAGTTGAGCCACAGCTTGCTGCAATTTTTCGGGGTCGGGCTGGTCGCCGCTGGAAACGGCTTGCTGCAAGTAGAGCGCCCCCAAATTGTAGGCTACTTCGATGTCGTCGGGGTCAAGTTCAATCGCTTTTTGATATTGCGAAACAGCTAGATCAAATTTGCCTTGTTGGTAATAAACTACCCCAAGGTTGGCATAAGCGGTTTGATAGTTAGGGTCAAGCTCGATGGCCTTTTTGTAGGCAATGACGGCTTTGTCCCACTGGCCGGATTTTACATAAGCATTACCCAGTCCGAACTGGGCCTGGGCTGAATTGGGGTTGGCCTGGGCGGTTGCTTCCGGGCCGGACAGGGCTATGGGCGGTGCGTCGGCCTGCGTATCTGCTGTTTCCGGGGAGACGGTGGTGTTATCTTGAAACATGGGGTAAGCCAGCACCGCGATGATTGCCAGGGCAATTACCGCGATGAACAGCCGCCAACTACCGGCCATTTTGGCAGATGAAGAGTCTGCCGGGGGAGAATCTACAGGATCAGTTGCTTCTTCGGATAGATTGTCCACGTGATTATGCGCCATAGCCGTTTATTGGTTGGGTTCCAGCAGTACTATTTGGGTTTCTTCGGGTAAACCGGATTGGACCAGTTTTAAGACTGGTTCGGGGGTGGGGGGGGTGATGCCCATTTCTTTTAGAAATTTTTCAACCGGCTCCAAGGTGACAGCCAGGTCCGGCAGTTTGTAGTGCATCGGGATAACAATATAGGGTTCAATCAAGCTGATGACCTCGGCGGCCTGCGCCGCGTTCAGGGCCTGCTGTCCACCCACCGGGACCATCAATACATCAATATTGCCCATATTTTCCACCTGGTTTTGGGTGGGAATATGGTTTAAGTCGCCCAGATGACAGATAGTTATATCATCCATATAGAAAACAAACAGGTTATTCCGTTTACGGGGCTTGTTTTCTTTTTTCTGCTGGATCAGATGGATACCGGTGATGAATGTATCTTTTATTTCATATTCACCGGGGCCATCCACCACTTTAAAGTCACCCTTGATGGCTTTGGTGTAATTATGATGGGCTGAGTTGTGGCTGATGGTCACAATATCTGCTGTGAGGCGGGGCAGGGTCAGTCCCAAACTTTTGTCATAAGGGTCGGTAATGATGGTTGCGTTTCGGTCTTTTAAGCGAAAACAGGCGTGACCATACCAGGTGATTTCCATAATGGTCAGATATTCCTTTTATCGTCAGGATTGGCCGCAGTTGTTGTGTGGCTGATCAATAATTCTGCCCTCCATTTTACCATGCTTTAAGGGAGAACACAACTAAACATAAAAGGAGACGGGTGATGGCTGGCCCGCCTTGGTCGGGGGCGTATTTGACTCTCTTGCGGTGGGAGGCCGCTATCTTTCTGATGGGGGCAACCAGGGGGCTTCAATTGCAGAGGGTTTATGAGGTGGGAGGGCGCAGTCGGCGTACCAAAGAGCGAAGCTGGGGGGCATTGGTTAGCCGGTAGCGTATCTGGTCGCGACCTTCCGGTTCTGTTTCCAGCAGTCCTTGCAACGCTAAATCTCCCAAACTGGTCCGGACGGCCTTTTCGGGCCGGCCAATGGCCTGCGCTACTTTGCCGGTGGTACCGACGAAGTTGGGATTCTGGGCAAATAAACTCAAAATATCCCACTTCAGCAGGTCTGAGGTGTACCTTTCCAGAAATACCAAAAGGTCCACATCTATTTCTCTGGATGGCGGTTGCAAAGGAGATGGCATTGTTTTAGCTCCAGTCTATATTTGAAGCGTAACAGCTATCCCCGTTTTTTTAAATGGTACTTCCCACCTATTCAGGTTAAAATAGGTTAAAGGGAGTGTTGTTGATGGCGGTCAGGGCTGGTGATTGGGGCGGGAAGGTCCAGGTACTGCTCAGGTTGATCATGTCCGGGTCTACCAGAATGACAACCGCGGCTACCAGCAAAAGGCAGATGCACAACATCAACAGGCAACCGATGCCGTATAGTAGATATTGGGTGGTTTTGTTCGATTGACTTTCGGCGTCAATCGGCGGGGAGGCACCGTATCCCGGGGCCGGTTGCTGTCCGTATTGGCCTGGTCCCGGCGCAGGGGAGGAGGGGACGTTGAAAACCAGCGAGGTTTGTCCAATGCCGATACTATCGCCGGGATTAAGCACCTGGGGGGCTGTAATCTGGATGCCATTGACAAAAGTGCCGTTGGTACTGCCCAAATCCTCGATGACAAATTGCCCTCCTTGCCAGCTTACCAGGGCATGCCGCCGAGAAGATTCCGGGTCCTGCAAGGTGATATCCATACCTTCTTCGCGGCCAATGACCATTTGCCGTCCGCTAAGGGGGTAACTCATACCGGCGTGCGGCCCCTGCCGCACCACCAGGCTTCCTTCGGGATTACTTTGCCCCATCACGGTGCGTTCATTATCGTACATTTTTTACTCCTGTAAAAATAGCGGTGTGTGTCACTGAACAGCAAAAAATCTTGGTATTACTATTGCCAGGTGAGCCATTCAAGCGGCAGCGTTTCGACGCCGGCCTGGGGAAATCGTAATTTGCCCAGACGACCCTGATTGGTTTTATAGCAGGCGGCTCGGCCCGGAATAAGCTCATTGACCGGGTCCAGCACTACGTCACTGCCGTCAATAAAGGTGTAAACGCCAAAGGTGGCCCCGGCACATTGGCTTAATGACAGGTTTTTCAAGTCGCTGATGTCGGGCATGGGGGCCAGTTGCACGCTGCCCTGGATCTCGAATTTTCTGATGCCGTCGGCCACGTTCCAGATAAAGTCGTCGCCCGGAACATCGCCCTGGTCCAGGTCTATGGTCTGGTTCGGTTCGAGAGACCTGGTTCCGCTGGACAGAATGGGATTCACCACTGTGACGGTCCGTTCTTCGATCTGTTCGGTATTATCTTTGAGAATGATGCGGACTCGGTAGGTTTTTGTTTCTTTGGGGCAATCAACCGCAGTGCCGCTGCCGGTTACACCTTCTCCTTCGTAATAAATGGCATTAACCCCGCTGATGTTCCAATTGATGTCCACACATTCCCCGCCTTCGATGGTGGTGGGTGATACCTCAAACTGAATAACAACCGTCTCCGTTGTTTGGGTGGGGGTCCGGGTGGGTGTGGGAGTCTGGGTGGCCGGCACAGGCGTCACTGTCGGGGTGGGGGTAGCGGTAGGGGTGGCGGTTTCGGTGGGGGTGGCGGTTGGCGGTGGCGGAGCCGGGATAACGGGCAGGTCGTCGCTGTTAAAGGCATCGGCATAAGCCGGGTTGGCCGAGACCCAGCCCACCCCGTTGGCGGCTCCGCTGAAAGCGATTTGCCACCACTCGCTGTCGTCAGAGCGGCCCAGTAATGTAGCCTCGGTATCTGCAGTGAGCAGGCCGAGAATATCGTAAACCAGACCCGGCCCGGCTCGCACGTTTAAATCTGTTTTGGTGATGATGAGGGGGGCGGTAGGCATGGTGGCGGTGGGGGGGGCAGAGGTGGGAGTAGCGGTGGGGGTCAGCGCCGGTGATTCTGTGCCGGGCAGAGCGTTAATTGTAATCAGGGCCGGCGACCCCATCACATCTTTGTTGTTAAAGGCGCGAATTTCCAGGGTATAACTGCCGGGGGCCGGTGGTGTCCATTGAAAAGAGGCAGTCAGGGTTGGTTGTCCCTGGGCCGCGGGGCTGACCGCCTCGTCTGTTTTCTGCCCGCTGACCCACAGTTCCACGCGGGTAATGCCGCCGGCATCGGTCGCGGTGCTTTGAATAGTCACCGGCCGGTTAACCCGAACCTGGCTGTTGTTGGCCGGGGCGGTTATCACCGCCTGCGGGGCAGTGGCTGTATTGGGACCGTTGTTGCGGGTTAGCAGCCAGGCCGTCAGCACGGCGGCCAGAAGCAGAATGAGAATGACTGATATGACCATCCCCACCGTGAACAGATTGAAGCCGCCCGATTTTTCTTTTTCCGATGGCTGGTGAGTGGTTTCCTGGGAGGGCGTATAGGTGAGGAAGGTGGGGCTTTTATCGGAAACCTGGGTGATGCCCACAGTTTTGGGGGCATCAAAACCTTTCACCCCAAACACAGAAATGCCGATACTGATAATATCGGCCGGTTGCAGCACATGTTCGCCGCTGATACGTTGCCCATTAACCAGCGTGCCGTTGGTGCTACCCAGGTCTTCTAAAATTACCTGATTTTGGCGCCGAACCAGCCGGGCATGATGACGCGAGACTTCGGTATCATCCAGGACAATATGATTATCCGGGTCGCGGCCAAACGTTAACTCCCGACCGGTGATAGGAAATCCCTTGCCGGCCAGCGGTCCGGCGTGAATCACTAGCTGTAATTGGCGCGAACCGGATTGTTGGGTTTGGTCCGGTTCAACCATCTCTGGTGGGGTCATACCATGGCTCCTGTTTACTCCCTACCCTGTTATTTTGAAGGTATTTTCCGTTTTCGGCAAATTTGCCCTGGCCTATGTTTGCCTGTTTCTATCTAAAAAGAGCAACGAGAGACCGCGTTGCTCTTTTAGGATTAATTTGGGGGCAGCCGAGGCTAAATTATTCCAGTTCAGTTGGCAGTTGGCGGGGCTGTCCGACGCCGTCACATTCCACAAACACCTGGTTGCTTTCGCTCAGAGAGGCCGGGAGACCGTCTTTTTTGGCTTCCAGGTAATACAACACCCCATACTTTACGTCGGAGTTTGACGGTTTGCAGAAGATTAACTGCTGATGTTCGGCAATAGTCATCGTGCTCTGTACGGTTGGGTCCCCCTGCTGAATCGCAGCGCAACTGGGGAGTGAGCTGTTGCAGACCGTAGTCGAGCCTTTGTTGGTTTGCCCTATTTGTCCCAACGGTTGGTTTTTGTCCAGCGTCCATTTGGACTCGTCCCAACACATCCAGTTCATGCTGCCGTTGGGGTCAACAAAAGGCGGGCAGGCGGTGGCGCTGACCTTGCGGTACAGGTCTGCATGGAACAGGATTTCGTCAACATCCTGTTCAAAGTGTTGCCACAGGACTTCCACGGTGCCGGGTTGCACATCGGGCGAAAAAGCAGCATGTGCATCGGCAATCACAACCGGCGCGTTATTAGCCAGGTTTATGTCGAGGTTGAATCCGCCTCCTTCACAGGGGATCACATCAACTTTAACATGAGCTTCGGCGTGGCACGAGCCGTTATCGGCAAACAGGGTGATGGTGTGTTCGCCCAACTCGTTGGGGACAAAGCCGCGGCGATCGGTGAGATTGCGGGTAGCCAGGTTGGTCACGTCGCCGGTCGGTTCTTTGATCAGAATATCGTAATTATCCACGTTGATAATGCTCCAGTCGAGGGTGACGGCCTCACAAATTTCGGCCCGCACGTCTACCGGATTTTCCGGGCGGAAGACATCGCCCACGCCCAAAATTTCAAATTTGTTGATTTGCGGCGCGCCGTAAATGCCAAAATCACACTCACGCACCACCTCCAGGGTAACACCGACAATGGGGCCAAAAAATACGCCCTGCGGATTACGCATTCGCCAGTAGCTCTGATGAATGCCAGGGATGACCGGCACATTCAACACCACTTCGGCCAGGGCGACCTGGTTGGGGTAGCCTTCCGGTACAATCAAGTGGTCGCTGTCTTCAATATAGTTACGGCGTTCCGGTTGGTAGCCAAAAAAGCCCTCAAAGGGAACCCCGCCGGACCCCATGGCTCGTCCTCCGTAAAAGGCCAGTTCATAGCCCGGTCCCCAGGTGCAGGTGCCGGTGTTGCGCAGCTTCCAGATTCTATGTACTTTGGTGCCGCCGGTTGTTTTGGCGGCGATGTCGTCGTCTTCGATGATAACCTGGCGCACATCCGGGTCTGCCGGAATGAAAGGCCCCAGATATTCAGCCGAATCGCAGACGGGCGGGGCAGCTTTGGGGAGTTCGGCCTGGGTGGGGCCGGGCGGCACACCGGGAATGGGCGGCGGGGCCGGGTAGCGGGGGATGGGGGTGGGGGTGGGTGCGGGCGTGGCGGTCGCCAAAATGGTGACGGCTGCATCCTGAGCTTGACCGGCCGGTTCTACCGGCTGGGTTGCGGGCTGCTGGTCAACAAACGGAACCGGCGTTGGTGCTGCGGGTTGTGCAGTCGGTGTTTGGGCCTGGGGTTGGAGGGTGGTAGGGGCGGCAAACGCGTCGCCAGTCGATTCCCCATAAGCCGTATCAGCCTGTGGGGCGGTGTCGGCCGGCGGTTGAACCACCAGGGGAACATCGTCCACAATGGTAAGGGGATGAGCCAATTCCGACAGTAATTGATTATCGGCGTTGTAGGCCTTGAGCCGAATGGTGAAGCTGCCGGCTTCTTTGGGGAGCCATTGCTGTAAAACGATGCCTGCCTGGGGGGTGTCGGCCCGTAATAGTTTGGCCGCGCTTGGCTGTTCAACCGGCTCCACCCACAGTTCAACGCGGGCAATGGCGGCGTCGTTGGGGTAGGCGCTTTGAATTTGAACCGGGCTGTTGATTAGCACCGAACCGCCGGACGCCGGGGCCAGGATTGTGGCCTCTGCCGGTTGATTGGTGGAGCGGCCCACGTTAATATCGCAGGCGCTCATCAAAATGATAGCCAGAACAATGACCAGGGCCAGCGCGATAATTAATCTGAAATTTGCCAGCAGTTTTGCCACGTCTACACTCCTCAATTGGTTACATCAAAACCCAGGTAGTCTGATTCCATTTTTTCGCCCCGTTTGTTATAACCAACTACCTTGATGACGTAATATCCCGGCGCAGTGGGGGTAAATATTTGAGAGGCGGTGAAGGTTGTCTGGTCGAAGGGGGCCGGATCGGAGCGGATCAGCAGTTCTCCCTGACCGGACGGCCATTGCACCGCGTACAGTTCCACGTGAGACACTTTGTTTGCAGCATCCATCGTGCGGGATCGGACGTTGACCGGCTTCCCGGCGGGGAGCGCATTATCGGGCGCTTTTACCAGCAGCCAGGTCCGTAGCCCCGGTGTTGATCCGTTTTGAGAGTTGGTTGTCTCACAGGCCGTCAGTAATAACAGACCGGCTAATGCAACCCCGATAAAAATAATCACTTGAACGGCTTTTGGTTTGACAGACATTGACCTGTCTCCGGGAGATAACTTTTGGGCGCACTGAAATCTTTTTCCAGGGGCGCTGCTATTTTTATTATAATATGTAAACACAATATGTAAAGTTTATTATAGCATAAGTGATGTTAATTAGACAACTGCATTAATAAATTTAACGTTGCAGCGTTGGTTAATCGTGGGCTGGGCGATGGTTACAAACCTTGAACTATTCAGGCTTTTTCATCAGTTTGTGCTAAAATAAATAGTGCTGTCAATAAAGGTTTTCCCAGCCGTGGCGTACAATAAATGAAACAAACAACCGGGCTACAAAAAAAAGATGACGAACAGGCGCTGGTTCAGCGCTGGCAAAATGGCGACCCCCAGGCATTTGATGAACTGTATGCCGCGCACGCTTCGGCCATTTATCGGTTGGGGTGGGCCATGTTGCGCCAGGCTGATTTGGCCGAAGACGCCGTTCAGGAAACATTCTTGCGGGCCTACAAAGCCAGGCATCGATTTGATCCGAATCGGGCCGCGTTTGGTACCTGGTTGTACCAGATAGCTCTGAATTATTGCCGCAGTTACTTGCGTCGAAAAAGATTACTGACCATTCCGTGGCTATCCGATGGTATTGATAGCCCGCCCCTGCCCGATAGCCGGCCCGGCCCGGAAAGACATACGCTGCGTCGCGAGTACCAGCAAGTTTTGTGGCAGGCAGTTCAAAAATTAAGTGAAACCCTGCGCGAGGTTGTCATTCTGCATTATTATATGGAAATTCCCGCGGTAGAGATTGCTCAAATGTTAGATTGCCCGGAAGGCACTATTTATTCCAGATTGTACAACGCCCGCCGACGATTGAACCAGCTTTTAACCGAAAATGGTTTATATGCAGCTGACCTGTTTGAGGTTCAAAATGCCCACTGAACACATCAGCCATCAAATTGAGGCCTACCTGTCCGGACAGTTATCACCCAGTGCGCGCCACAAATTTGAAACCCATGTAGCCGCCTGTGCCGGTTGTACTCGGGAACTGGCTGAAACCGAATATTTGGTGGCCCAATTGCAGCAAACCTTTATCAAAAAACTGGGAAAGCCAACCCCGCCCCCCCATTTGCGCCTTCAAATTCGGCAAAAGCTGTATGAACCGGAACCGCGCCGACGCTGGTATTTTCCGTGGGCTTTGTCCGGCCGCGTGGCCAATACGGTCGGGACGCTGGCAGTCATCTTATTATTGGGTGCCGGGCTGTTTGTGACGATTCAGGGCCAGCTTTTGCCCTCATCGTCGCCCGCTACTCTCGAAACCGCGGGGGGCGGCCCGCAAAACAGCACCGCGGTTAACGTCACAGCCACTTCAGAAAGTGTGGCATCTCCATCTGCTGCCGACCCGGCCCATACCGCCTCTGCCGGCGATAGCTTGCATCTTAATGCCGCTCCCACCTCTCAGCCAACCGCTCCGCCGGAGGTGGTTTCTGCCGCCGCGCTGCCCACCACTGAGGCTGAACCGGCACCATCCGCAGTCGCGCCGGCGCCTGTTGGCACGATTGCCTTTGCCGCCTTTAATCCGGCAGACCACCGCCGAGTGTACGAGTTGCACCTGATTAATGCCGATGGCTCCAATCATCGCCTTTTTCCGCTGGACGGTGTCTCTGAGCCGGCCTTGCGGCACACAGGTGACGGCCACTGGTTAGCTTACCGGGCCTGGGGACAACCCACCAGCCCCCGCTCGTTGTTGACCAGTGATCTGACGGGTGAGATGCCCCGGATGGTTGGTGGTTTTTGGGAGGATGCCCAACCCGATTGGTCTCCCATCGAAAACAGGCTGGTGTTTGCCTCCCAACGAGAAAGCGACCGCCGCTGGCGGCTTTACACCAGTTGGGGAGATGGCTCCGCGGAGCGAGATTTACGCCGCGAGGGTAAATCGCCCAGCTTTGCCCCCGATGGTCGGCGCCTGGTGTTCGAGGGGTGCGACACCGCGGGTGAGGTTTGCGGATTGTGGCAAACTACCCTGGAAAACAGCGAGCAAAGCGCACAACTAATTTTGGCCGACAACCAGGCCAAATCACCCGATTGGTCGCCGGTTAACGAGCAGATTGTCTATATGGCTAACCCCGATGACAACTGGGATTTATACCTGACCGATAGCAGCGGCCGTCAACCGCAGCGTTTGACCACCAGCCCGGCGAGTGAAGGGCTGCCGGCCTGGTCCCCCGATGGTGAATGGCTGGCTTTTGTCTCCAACCAGAATAATAGATGGGGACTGTGGGTGATGCATCTGCCGGGTGGTGCCAGTCAAAAAATTTATGATTTTGGCGAAAGCGAATTCTCGCCTCCCGCTGAAGCGCCATACGATGACCCGCACTGGTGGGATGAACAATTAAGCTGGAGTGAGTAAGCCCCCGGCAAGTAGCAAAACAGGTTGAAGACACTTTTTGCCTTCTGTTCTTTATTAGTTGACCAATTTTACAGGATACGTTTTGGGGCTGTCTCTGATTTGGCTCCCAAGTCCGAACACGTCTGATTTTACATAACCGATTGACATATAGTGAAGGTTAAGGTAAGATTAAAGCAGTCTGGTCATCTACTGTTGAACTGGGGAGGCACAAGAGAGCGTGAAAAAGAAACGACAAGGCTCCAAAACACCATTAACCCGTCTGGTTGGTATTTTTGCCCTGTCTGTTTCTATCTTTTTTATAATAAATTTGGCCGGGCAAGCGGCAGCTAACTATCGTGTCCAGCGAGAAGCCTACCGCCTGGCTCAAGACGTTGAAGCTCTGCAGGCGTATCAGGCCCAGTTATTGGCCCGCCGCACTTATGTGGCCAGCGATTTGTACGTGGAGCATGTCGCCCGCAATGAATTAAAATGGGCCAAGCCGGCTGAAACAGTCGTAGTAATTTTACCCGAAGGCGAAACAAAGTCTCAAATTTCATCCTCGTCCCCCTCCAACCGGGGAACTGCTCCGGAAGAATTATCTCCCCCTCAGGCCTGGTGGCGGTTCTTTTTTGGCCCACACCCTGGCCGGCTTCAGCCTGTGATGTTGCCTCAAACCGAGAATGTTACCCCGCCCGATGAACAAGCCTCGGCCAATTTGCCCTCGCCGTAAGCGGTAGGTTCAGCTACCTCCTAAATTTGACATTACATCTCTTTTGAATAAAATGAGACTTGAATTTGCTGATGTAGCTCAGTCGGTTAGAGCACAGAACTCATAATTCTGGGGTCGGTGGTTCAAGTCCACCCATCAGCACCTCAAAAACAGAAGTGGGTAATGTCTCGGTATTGCCCACTTTCTAAATTGGGTAACTTCCTGACCGATACCCGGTCATTGTGATAGCCCTGCCGGGTATCGGTAGGGCTGTTTGTATTATCGTTAATTCCTTAAAAGACCCCACTTACAGGGTCTTTTTATTTTGCACAAAATGCTTATTCACAAAGCCATCTTCGGCGGCACCCAGTCGGGCAAAACTACAGTTACGACTCCCTGAGTCGGCTGCGGACCATCGTCTGCAGCTCCCCCAGAGTTACGATTACGACAGCGCCGATAACCTGACCACCATCAATGAACTGAATCTGAGCCACATCGACCCGGCCACCGGCCTGGTACATCTGGGCGGGGGCCGATTCTGCGATCCCTCGCTGGGGCGTCCCTTGCAGCCCAACCCCGCCTGCGGCCCCCGACGGTGCCGCAGGCGTTGAATCGCCCCGCCTCTACCGCGGTCGGCGCGCCGGGGGTGCTCGAGAGGCGGGGCTGAGTAGATTTTTGACGGCCCGGGAAGCGCGGAAATTTCGGTTCGCTATGGCCTGACCCGGGAGCGTATCCGGCAGATTGAAGGCGAGGC
>Ga0180430_10003454_pt1 | contig 13622 bp, 3 predicted proteins | sample SS_ome_9_FD_132999 | JGI IMG/M metagenome (GOLD analysis project Ga0180430, IMG submission 132999) | Hypersaline lake sediment archaeal communities from the Salton Sea, California, USA - SS_1_S_2 metaG | ecosystem: Environmental > Aquatic > Non-marine Saline and Alkaline > Hypersaline > Sediment... | reverse complement strand
CGCACCAACAGAAACCGGAACATCCGGCACCACAAAACCAGACACATCCACACCCAACACACCAACATTATGATCTGGTAACACCGGAGGCTTAATTACAACTGAAGGATCACCAAAGACATTATACCCTTCATAATAATATTGAGAATTACCTGCACCACCATAATATTCATACACGGCATAAAGCGCCATATCCGTCATACCACCAATGGTTTCTATACCTTGATCCCACCATGCAGAAAACATACCTTTTTCTAAGACATCATCTTCATCCCACAGAGTGTTAACTGATGAGCCCCAAAAAGCAAATGCACCTTTATCCGCTGCACGGACCCAGGTTTCACCAAAACATTCACTCACAGTGAACTGCCCGGTGACACAGGCATGACTGCAGACAAATGAATATAAATCCTCATTAGTGAGTCCATTGACATCTGATTGACTAAAATATGGTCCATCTGCCCATGATGTTGTTGACCCATGACCTGAAAAGATAGCAATATGTCTCCCTGCACCTAATGAATTTCTTGAATCCTGAGTTGTTGCATCATAGGTAACAGTGTAGAGTTTATCGATGATGTAATCATTTGGCTCAAGATATGTACTAATGACATGGTTATGTGTTCCTTCAGATATCTGATAATTATCAGTTGAAGCCATAAAAGTAGCTTTCTTTAAATAATCCATATCCGGATATGTTCCTTGTTCGTAATAGATAGTTTTATCAACCATTGCGGAAACATGAGCTTCAGTTGATGCAGGAAATCGACCAATATGCGCATCTGGGAAATAATCTGATCCCTCTAATGTTGCATAATAGACATCTGCGGCTGTGCCTGTGTCATCCCCATAGTATACAGGGATTTGATCAGAATCCCCAACAAGTAGTATATAAGCTGGTGGAGTCGACCAAGTATCATATGCGTTTTGAATATAATTTTTAATGTTTTCTTTTGTTGCCCCACCAGGTATTTCAGAAGTCTTTGTCACCGTTACATCAAAACCAAGTGAATCTTTCCAAGTTGCAAAAGGCGTTATTTCCTCAAAAAATGTATCATCAGTAATGATTAAATATCCTTCTAAATCCTTTGATGATCGGACGGTGTTTTTATCATAATATCCAGCGTTGGAAAAAAGAGTATCATACATGCTTTGAAATGAGGTGGAATGATATTTTTGTATGTTACTTTGTGTTTTATCCATATTTGCATTATGTAGTTGAATTCTCATTGTACAAGTATCAATAAGTTTACATTCCCCAGTTAACGGCATATATTGAATCGGATTAATTTCAATAAGTGCCACCTGTCTACCACGAATACATCCTATTTTACTTACTGATATTATATCTGTAGGAGTGTATGAATTGATACTATAATATGCATCATTTTTAGTAAATTCTACATCAATATCTGGAATTTTTTCAAGGGAGGATTGCAGAGGAAGAATCTCTTTGGGAAAACCTTGCTCAATTAAATTAACATGTTCCCAGTTAATTGATGTTATCGTAGTTTCTACCTCTGAATCATATGGTATTTCAATAAGGCGCCGTATAACCGGTAATTGAGCAGTACCATACTGAGTAGAATACCCCTCGTCTTTCAAGAAAACCTCTGTATAGTACTCATTGTGTATCTGCCTTTGATTAAAGGAAATTGCCAACTCTTCAATTGATAATTCAATAGTATATTCATCAATATGTTCAATATTCATATTTAGATATGATTCTTGAGTTGTTGGTTCATCTGCAGTCGTTATTGTTACTGAGAGAAGAAGAATCAACAGTATCGTTGCTGGTATTACAAAGATATTTTTTTTCATACTATGTCATGCCTCTTTTTTTATTATTTTTTTTAACTTAACCCATATGTTTTGAAACAGAAATCATACATTGCATATTCTAACCAAGAAGATCCACCAGTACTACTGAATTGAAACACACCATCTGTATAACTTGTTCCATATCCAAAACTCCACAAATAACAACTCATCGAACTCCCACCAACCGTATGTACAACAATATAGTACGTTTCATCAACTGTAACCGTAACATCAGGAAGATCAATTTCAACCCAACCAGCAACAGCACCAACACTACCCGCAGGTACCACCACAGAAGCAAGATCAGCACCAGACAAATCAGAACGAACACTCACCGTAAGATCACCCGTGAAATCTCCACGCTTACTCATAAATAAATCAACCTGCGACAACGTACCCATACTCGGAGTAAATGATTGTGCAGCCCAACGAGAACCAAACATCATAAACCCATATCCAGACTGTGTTTGCTCCTGATCAAGTAGTACACCGCCGGAACTTACAGATAATTCAACCATAAAGCTCCCAGAGCCTCCATTAGATGAAATACTGATCTCACAATCATAATCTCCATCAGTAAGACTACTTGTATCAACAGTAACGGTTATAACATCATGTGCTCCAGTTGAAGAACCGCTCTCAGGTGAGACCTCAACCCATGAACAGGTATCTGAAAATGAATACTCCAATGTTCCCGTACCACTATTCCAAACTTGAAATGTAGTACTATCAATCTCACCTTGTAATATTGTTCCAAAATCATGAGAAGAAGGCGTATACGCTAACACCGGAACCGGATCAACCACTGTTACCTCAACAATAAATGTCCCTGAACCACCATCACTCATGATACTGATAGTACAATCATGATCACCAACAGAGAGACCCATAGTATCAACATTTACTGTGATCGTATCATGCTCACCAGATGAGGTTCCATCATACGACCCAATTGTTACCCAACTACAGGTCTCAGACAGACTATATGTTAATGTTCCTTCACCACTGTTCCAAATTTCAAATGATGTACTATCCGTTTCATCTGCAAGCATACTCCCAAAATCAAACGAAACAGGACTATACGCAAGCACAGGAACCGGATCAACCACTGTTACCTCAACAATAAATGTCCCTGAACCTCCATCACTCGTGATACTGATAGTACAATCATGATCACCAACAGAGAGCCCAGTGGTATCAACACTTACCGTGATCGTATCATGCTCACCCATAGAAGTACCTGAAGACGGACTCACATCAACCCAAGACTCAGACTCAGAAACCGAATATGTCAATGTGCCACCACCACTATTCCAAATCTCAAACGTGGTAGAATCAGTTTCATCCATAAGCATATTTCCGAAATCAAATGAGGTTGGATCAAAACTTAACGCTGGTTCAGGTGGACTACCACCAGACCCATACGTCTTGAAACAATAATCATACATTGCATACTCTAACCAAGAAGACCCACCAGTACTACTAAACTGAAACACACCACTCAAATAAGGAGTACCATATCCAAAGCTCCATAGATAACAAGTACTTGAACTTCCACCATCAGTATGTACAACAATATAGTATGTTTCATCAACTGTTACTGTAACATCCGGAAGATCAACTTCAACCCAACCCGCAACAGCACCAACACTACCAGCTGGTACAACAGTACTTGTTAGATCAGCACCAGAAAGATCAGAACGAACACTCACCGTAAGATCACCCGTAAACCCACCACGCTTACTCATCAGCAAATCCACCTGCGATAAAGATTCCAAACTTGGGGTAAATGATTGCGCAGCCCACCGAGAACCAAACATCATAAAACCATACCCAGACTGCGACTGCTCCTGATCAAGGACTACCCCACCAGAAACCACAGACAACGAAACACTAAACGTTCCAGAACCACCATCACTCGTGATACTGATAGTACAATCATGATCACCAACAGAGAGACCAGTGGTATCAACACTTACCGTGATCGTATCATGCTCACCCATAGAAGTACCTGAAGACGGACTCACATCAACCCAACCACACGACTCAGACAGAGTATACGTCAAGATTCCTTCACCACTGTTCCAAATCTCAAACGATGTACTATCCGTTTCATCCACAAGCATACTTCCAAAATCATATGAAGAAGGTGAATGCGCAAGCACTGGAACCGGATCAACAACCGATAACGAAACGGTAAACGTACCACTACCACCATCACTACCAATATCAATAATACACTCATAATCACCAACAGAGAGACCCATGGTATCAACATTTACTGTGATCGTATCATGCTCACCAGAAGATGTTCCATCATAAGAACCAACCGTCACCCAACCACAAGCCTCAGACAAACTATATGTTAATGTTCCTTCACCACTGTTCCAAATCTCAAAAGATGTACTATCCGTTTCATCCACAAGCATACTTCCAAAATCAAATGACGAAGGTGTATAATCTAAAACGGGCACCAGTTCAACTACAGATACCAAAACGGTAAATGTTCCAGAACCACCATCACTACCAATATCAATAATACACTCATAATCACCTACAGAGAGAGATGTTGTATCAACATTTACTGTGATCGTATCATGCTCACCAGACGATGTTCCATCATAGGAGCCAACCGTCACCCAACTACAAGCCTCAGACAAACTATATGTTAATGTTCCTTCACCACTGTTCCAAATCTCAAAAGATGTACTATCCGTTTCATCCACAAGCATATTTCCAAAATCATGAGAAGATGGAGTATACGATAAAACCGGTACTGGTTCAACTACAGAAAACGAAACCGTAAATGTACCACTTCCCCCAGTAGACGAAATTGAAATATCACAGGTATAATCACCAACAGCTAGACTCGAGGTATCCACGTTAACGCTAATGGCATCATGCTCACCAGATGATGTTCCATCATAGGACCCAATTGTTACCCAACTACAGCTATATGAAAGGGAATACTCAAGGGTTCCTGTTCCACTATTCCAAATCTCAAAACTTGTAGAATCCGTTTCATCTGCAAACATGTCTCCAAAATCATAAGATGTAGGGGTATATGATAACACGGGAACCGGATCAACAACAGATACTTCAACGGTGAATATTCCAGATCCGCCATCACTTGTTATACTAACATCACAACTGTAATCACCAACAGCTAGACTCGTGGTATCCACGTTAACGTTAATGGTATCATGTTCGCCAGATGATGTTCCATCATAGGAGCCAATCGTCACCCAACTGCAGGGTTCAGAAAGCGAATAAGTAAGTATACTTCCACCACTGTTCCAAATATCAAAACTCGTACTATCCGTTTCACCAGCAAGTATAGTGCCAAAATCATGTGAAACAGGATCAAATGATAACAAAGGTTCTGGAGGTTCTTCCTCAGACCCATACGTTTTGAAACAAAAATCATATAATGTATATGAGAACCATGAGCTGCCTTCATCACTTGAAAATTGGAAAATACCTGCAGTATATGATGTACTATATCCAAATTCCCATAGATAACAACTACTCGCGCTTCCACCAGTGGTTTTCACAATGATATAATAGGTTTCACCTGGAGTCACGCTTATCTCTAAAAATGGCACCATAACCCATTCTGCGGTATCAGTGATATCTTCCGCAGGTATCACGGCACTAGCTAAATCAGCTCCCGATAGATCATCTCGAATGAGAACAGTTAAATCATTACTTGGACTTCCGCGTGTAGAAAGGAAAAGATCTACTCGTGATAAAGAGTCCTCTGAAGGCATAAAGGATTGTGCTGCCCATCTGCTTCCAAAGATCATGAACCCATATCCACCCTGTAATTGTTCTTGATCAAGCAGGTATGTGCCACCAAAGAGAATATCAACGGAAACCGTAAAGATGGCCGTTCCCCCATTTGATGCGACCTCAATATCCCACTCATATGCGCCAGTGAGAATACCAGAGGTATCTACATGTACCGTTATCGTATCATGTTCACCTGAAGACACACCCGTGTCAGGGGTTATTGTGATAAAATCATGTTCACTAGAAATCGAATAGGTTAAATCACCTGTTCCACTGTTCCATATCTCAAATGTTGTTTGCAGGGATTCACCACCATAAATATCACCAAAATCATACGAACCTGGATCGATGGTAACTTCAGGAATATTTGTTACATAGAATGAATGAGGATCAGCAACACCAATATATGGATGATGCTCAATTCTTCCAGATTCATCCTCAGCGGTTATATAATATTCAATGGTTGTTCCAAGAGGTTGTGAAGGAATAAATGCTTGATACCAATCATTATCAAGAGCAGTCATCTCAATAGAGTCCCATACTGCACCTTGATTTCTCCATACAACAACTGGTGATCCAGTGACAAGATCCATTCCACTATACGGATGAACCATTGCTTTTATTAAAAATCCCTCAGGATTTGGGTTTTGAAATATTAACGGTGTGTGATCGATATAAAGCATTTCATCATCAGGAATGCCTTTAATCCGACAATGTATTGCATCAGTTGATAACCAAGGATCTGTAGGAAGGCTGGTGATGCCATAAATCTCATACCCTGGCATAGCTGCTTGATAGGTTGCAAGTGCATCATCATCCCAGCTACTTGTACCCGTCTGTGGAACAAAGACTTTGTTATTTGCAATAAGTGAATTAATATATGGTTCATCATTTGGTGTGTATACCCGAATGATTTCATAAGGAGTACCATAACAGTTTTCTTGTGATTCAAAATAATCAACTGCTGCTTCTATTTCATCATATTGCGTATGACCTGTTGGTACTTCAATAATCATAATGGTCTCTGGGGAGAGATATTTCGCCCAGCAATCAATATGTTCAATATATTCACCAATGACATCTGGGACAATATGATACGTTTGGATACTTAACACATCTTTAAAGAGTAACTGAATATCCTCCGTTGACATACCGGGGTTCTCTGTTTCAACGAGATCCGTTGAAATAGCTATTCCTTGACCATCTGTCATATAGTTCCCACCTGTATGCATGATATCTAAAAACGTCAAAGGATGAGATTGATCATTTGCAAACGCTTCAGGAATCTTATCATCATTCACTCGATAATATGGTGAAGGAACTCTATTATATGTGAAATTCACAACCTCTAATTGATTCGTGGTACCATTAAATCTAAACCATGGTCCATAATCACGTGTCCAATAGGAATTAGAAGGCGCGATAAGAAAACTTGTATGAGCTGTATCAACCCCATTTGATTGATAGAGGTTTTCAACTATCGTCTGTTGACTAGTTGAATCAACAATGGTTACTACTTCAATATCCTCAGATATTTCTGCAATGATATCATAAGGGACACCAAAGGAATCTTCAGCCCCATAATTAATCATAACAGCTTCAATGGGCTCAAATTCAGCGGGTTGTCTTGATGGAGGAGTAACATATATTGTGGTCATATAAGGCATTTTATTAAACCCAGTGATTACAAGATCAATTGTGCTAATATCCTCAATTGGTTCTGCGCACTCAATCGTTGCCTCACCTGATGCATCCGTATAACCAAATCCAAGTAGGATACCCTCAGAAGATAATGCACATAATGCATCCTCCATATCAGTTGTGACTTCAAATGTTGATGATCCACTTAGAAGCGATGGATCATGCTGAACGGTAATTGTACCGGGGGTATCTGTTCGAAGTTGTAATGAGGGGTCACCAAAGATATGCCAGCAGTTTGTTTCTATATCTCCAGAGGAACCGTATTCATCATTCATAAGCATGCATCCATTTGCATGAATGCCGCCAATCGCCCTCATTATCATATCAACGTATTGTTCCGTAAGTAAATCAATCATCTCATCTTGTGCCGCCATAGGTGGATCCCAAGCCATGCTTTTTGATGAACCTGTGATAACAATAGCACCTGTTGGATTGCCATTAGCATCATTGGTTGCTCGCATCCAAGCTTCACAGAAACATTCATCCATTGATGCAAACACACCATTGCTACAAGCAACAGAAATAATAAATGGAAGCATCCAATCATTTTCAAGTGTAGCTATATCACTATTCGTATACGCAGTATGAGATGGATAGTTCCAACCCCAGCTGGTAGATGATCCATGACCACAGTAATTCAAAATACTTCTTCCTTCGTTGAGTTTTGAGGTAGTAAGAGATGGTGGAGGACAACCTTCTTCATCCTCTCCACCTTGAGATTCACCATATAATTCATCGACTGCAGAATAGGTAAACCCTAAAAGATCAGTTCGAATATTTCGAATATGTTCATAATCATATTCATTGTCATCACCGGTTCCCTCCGGCGATCCAATCCCTATTCCTTTATGGTACCAATCTGCTCCACTCTCAGGGTATTTTTCATAAGTAAGGGTTCTTTCTACTTGTGTTTCAAGTTCTGTTAGATCTTGTGCAGAGAATCGTCCAACAAAGACTTCAGGGTAGCTATCATCACCAAGGATATATCCATAACTTGGATCAGAGGTATATCCACTAGCAGTAAGGCTTGGGAATTGTTCGATATCCCCTGCGATGAGTACAAATGTTAATCCATTTGTCGTGTAATAATTTTCAATAAAATTTTTTACATCTGTAGCAGTGGTACCAATATCTGAGAGTTTTAAAATCTCTGTGGGTATTCCCTTCATATTTTTCCATTCTGCAAGAGGTAGCATACTGTCATAGAAATCATCGTAACACAGAATGAGCATATTGCCGGTTTCATCAACTGCTGTATATTTTGTGTTTTGAAAATTGAGAAAGTGATTCTCATAGAGTAAACGAAAATCTCGAGTTAGGGTATCTGAAGATTTTGATCTATGTAATACATTTATTTCACCAGGTCCAACTGAAGATATTTCAATAGTTATTTCTGTATATACTCGAAGTGTTTTTAGAACTGGATTGTATTGGACAGGGTTTATAACAACAACTTGTCCACGATAATCTCGTAAGATATAAGGATCCCTGAGTTCAGCTAACTCAGTTGGGAACCATTGATTCTGAGTGTAAACATCATCAAAGGTGTATGGAACATCATTAGGGTTTATATCTCGGGAGAGCACCCCTTTTGAAGGTGCAATAAGCACATCTTCATAGTCTTTATACAAACTATCTACTATACTTACACTCATTTGTTTATCATCTGGAACAATAATACTCCGACAGATATTAGGTAAATCTGGATATCCTTGTTGTTTAATGTTTGATTCATCATCAAGAGAGATTTGAAGATAATGTGTAGATTCAATCTCAACAACATCAGTTTTAAAACCAGAAATAAAATAACTAATCTGAGATTTTTCACCTAATGATTGCATATCTATTTCAATAGTAGTTGGTCCAGAGAAAAGATCATCATCTAGAGGAGATTCCATAGCTGTAAATGTTGGAGAAAAGGAAACAGCGATAAGAAGCACGATGACTGCAAGTATAGTTGTTCTATGAAATAAGCCTTTATTATCGTTCTTAAAAAAAATCTTTTTCATTTTAATACACCTTTTTGCATAAAGCTGTAGGTTTGCACTATAATCCTACAAATGTTTTTTTGCCCCCAAGCTTAAAATATTAAATGTGATTCAGGTATAAGTAATTATTGTTAATACTTATATTTATAATAGTAAATATTAATTAAGTATAGAAAAGTAGAGAATTGGTAAATCCATTAGAAAAAAAGATTACTTAAACCACACTAAATATACCATGCCAAAACATAGATAATTCACCCCTATCGAAACACTTATAAATCCATGGAACTTAGGAAATACCAATCAATTTTTAAAAAAAAGAGGCCTGGGAGGCAATATGATAAAAAAAACCGTGATAAAAAGCGTTTTTCTCATAATTCTAATAAGCCTAATAACTCAAACAGGAATGCACGTATTTGCATCATCATCCTTAGATGATGAAAATAATACCAATGTAAACACCAGTCCAATACATTTTTTCAATACCTGTATGGTTGATGAACTTGATCAACAACAACCATATCACAGTGGAGTTTTTTGTTCAGGACTTTTCGCCCAATCATTCAAACCAACTCTTGAAATAATCACCCGAGCGGAATTATACATTTTCAAAGGATCTGGAGGTCTTCAGATATCTATTTGTAATGATTTAAACAATATTGAAGAAAATACAATTACAACAGTATATACTGAACATGAAGATATACCATCAGGTGAAAACTGGGTAGAATTCGATTTCCCTGATGCAGTTGTTATTCCCAATCAAGAATACTATATTGTGTTCGAACCAGATGATTCTATGTTTTGGGAACAGCACCTAAAAGACCCTTATGAACAAGGATGCTCATGGAAATATCTTTCAGATGAATGGGAGAATATATCAGATCTAGATTTCGTATTCAAAACATATGGAAATAAAAATGCACCATTTCCCCCTACACTATCAGGACCAACAATAGGGGAAGCTGACACCTCAATCTCTTTTATTCTGCAAGCCACTGATCTAGATAATGATGAACTCTACTACTACATTGATTGGGGAGATACCACAAACCCAGAATGGATAGGACCTTATGCGTCTGGAGAGCAAATCACAATTGACCATATCTGGACACAAGCGGGCATCTTTACCATTCGGGCAAAAGTAAAAGACATACATCATGTTGAAAGCAATTGGTCAGAACCTGCAACTATCACTATTCATAAGCCAGATTTAGAAATTATTGAGATATCATCTGGTTTTGGATCAATTAATGCAATGATACAAAACAACGGTGATGCAACAGCAGTTTCCATTCCATGGTCCATTTCTATCGATGGAATCGTGTCAAATTCATATACCTCAGGTGTAATAGATTCACTTGATGCAGAGGATATAGTGTCAGTTCAAACCGCATTTATCGTTGGCATTGGAAAAATAACAATAACAGTAACAGTTGCAGATGTTTCAAAAATGATTGAAGCAACCATTTTTGGACCCTTCATCATCCTATAAAAAAGTATATTATCAAACAGAGGAATACAAAAATTACAAGCCATTAGAAAAAATTAACAAAGACGCAAATCGTTGATGCTTCTGCTGAATTACCAGCACCATCAGTAACTAATACTCTTATTTGATGAGTACCAAAGATTCTTGTATTTAACCACCAATTTGATAGTTCACCATCATAAGAGTGTTGAAGGATATTATCAATATATATCTCACTATGAACAATAGAGTTTTCTTCGGTTATTCCAATGTCTACTTCTATATCTCCAATAACAATTGATTTAGAGGGCAATAATGGAAATATATTTTTATTAAACATATACAAACCATGAGCTGGTTTGAGTATCTCGATTTGAGGTTTCGTATTATCAACAAGAAGAGATATCGTTCGTTGCTCAATATCAAGGACATTTATACTAATGGGAATAACTCCATCTGAAACATCACAACGCACAGAAGAAATATTCCATACTGCATGAGTTCCATCAAAGGTATCAGGATAAACTTGCTCCGCTCCACCTACTGAATCAAGATCGGCAGTAACATCCTTAAGAGTCACAGCTCCTGCATGTTGAATCGTTGCAGTTATCTGAATTGCATCTCCATTTTTTACTGCATTATAGAGGGATGATTCCATATTTGTTATCCAAATATCATCAATATGAAGATCTGCATTGTCATTGTCTAAAAGAAATTCATCACTTTTTTCATGAATAACATAATTTGCTGCAGTCACAAGCTCAACCAGAAGTTGATAATATCCATCCTCAAGAGCATTCGTCGACCATAGATACTCTGCATCATCATGTGTTATTGCTTCATCATTTATCCTAGTCCATAAGGTTTCTTTTGTGTTTTTATAATATACATACATCCTCATCCCTTGATCAAAATCAGTTACCCGCCATTGAATATGTACCGTGTCATTATAGGGTTCACCACCCACTGGATTAAGTATTGTTAACTCTGGAGTTCTTGTAACATAAACAGATACTGCAATTGGATTAAAAGAGAGAGAAATAAAAAGGAAGAGTACAAATATCATATATGATACATGTTTTTTTTGCACTACGTGAGAAAAAGAACAACTCATTGATCGGAGTAGTTGTGCACTGTTACGCATGTCACCATCATCCTTGTTAATTCTACTGAATAATACATAGTTGTCTATCAACATCATTTAAAGATTATTGTACAAGTCACACCGATACCATCAGATTCATCAATAGAGCATACTTATAATCACCTCAGTAGTTTAACTAGAAGCATTAAAACAAAAATTGACAAGATATGAGTATCTATATCATCTATTAACAAAAATGAGAATAATACATCTAATAATTAATCAAATGATCTTTACATATGATCCAATAATGTTTGCTTTTACTGATGCATGTACTCCATCTATTCCAATTTGCTGAGCAGAGAATGAAATCAGGGGTTGTGGCCTAAAAAAGCCACATCCCCATCCAAAAATAGGGATATGAAGTTCAATACTCTCACTACTATTAATCACTGGTATACTTCCAGACCAGTAGGTTTTCTTCATAAAATTTCCACCAGAGATCTTTATTTCCCAGGATATATTCCGCGCAGGTGCCTCCCCTCTGTTTCCCAGATGAACACTGAGGCCTTTTCCATCGGTTATTTCATCTATGCCTAATTTAGGAAAGAAACCAATAGCATGAACACTAATATCTGGGACTCCATATACTGTTCCCCAGGTAAACGTCTCATAAGCAGTATCATACCAAAGCCCCCTTTGATTCATCTCATATAATGCCTGTTGATGCGCCTGACCCAATGTATAATCACCTGAAAGAAAAAAACCTGAGAAAAAATAATTAAAGGATTGACTTGACCCATCATTCTCATCAGTCCACTGTGCCACTGCTTGAGATGTAGTAGATGGCCCGATACAACCAATTGCAAAATGCTCAAGAAAGCTAAAAACAATATTTTGATACAATGGATTAGCGTTGTTGCAAGCATTTGCAAAAATAACACAGGGAGCTATATCCTGAATCTGAGGTACATCTTGCGTTGAAAGAAAAGGTGCATTGTTATCACCAAGAAGATGAACAGAAAGCGGTGTTCCATGTCCTGCCCAGTTCACATAAGCACTGGGATGTTGAGACCATTCATGATATACCTGTTCCTTTGATAAAGGATAATCACAGGGAAAAGCAGAATAATACTCAATGTTCTGTTCATAAAATGTAGTAGCAGTCCATTCTGATATCAGTGGATTCCTTTGTATTTCCTCCATCAATATCGCATTATCAGTATCATTCCAAAAAAACGCACCCATGAGTAACATGTGCTGTTTGTAGGAAGAATCATTGTTACAATGAAAAGCAATTGTATTATTTAGAATTCTAGATACGATACTTGGTTTACTAAAGGGAATACGTCCAAGAGTTATCTCCGGTGTTAAATCCATGGTATCCTCTCGTTCCCCATAGAGAAAATCACCATCACTATCCCATGATCGCTCATCAGAGCTTGAGAGCTCTGTGTAATAAAAATCAGTAAATAACTGACCATACCCTTTATCCTGACTAATCAGCCTCATAGGAATATCAGTAATATTTCCAACAAATAATACGTATTGTAACCCCGCATTACTTGCTTCATATATCTCTCGAAGAAACATGCGAATCTTCGCGGGAAGATCATATCCCTCATAGACCAGTTCAATATCTGATATACTAACAATCTGAGGATGAAAACCTTTTGTTGTTTCGAATTGAATAAAAGGTGTAAGCTGATTCATACATTTCTCAGTAGTAATAATCAAATAATCCGTGGTATTGGTTAGTTCAAGT
>Ga0180430_10003453_pt1 | contig 13623 bp, 11 predicted proteins | sample SS_ome_9_FD_132999 | JGI IMG/M metagenome (GOLD analysis project Ga0180430, IMG submission 132999) | Hypersaline lake sediment archaeal communities from the Salton Sea, California, USA - SS_1_S_2 metaG | ecosystem: Environmental > Aquatic > Non-marine Saline and Alkaline > Hypersaline >... | reverse complement strand
GACGAGTCGCTCGATGTGTTGTAGGACAGCGGGTGGCAGTTGGCCTTGGTGGTCTCCGCTCGGAGTCGCTGCTCCCACGGGTTGGATGTCAATGACTTGGCTGGCAGGCAGCAGTTTCTCTTCCGACTCCATCGCTGGCGTGGCAGGCTCAGGTGTCTCCTCAGCGGCAACAACCAATGGCAATCCATCCACGATCCGCTTATCTCCGACTTGGGGCTGTCGATCGACGTGATGCGGTTGGAATGAATCAGGAATCTCAAACTTGATGTACCCCAGCGTGCGATTCACTTCCTCCAGCTCTCGAATGCGCTCATCCTTGGTCTCTAGAATGCGCTGGAGCTGGTCAATGCGCTCCATCAAGGCGTTCTGTTCGTTCTTCTTGGCACGTCCGCCAACACGCGCACGCTCGATCGTCTCGATGATCGATGCACTCACTTGCTTCAGTGCAGGCGTGGCTACAGCTTCGAGCGAAGGCGTGAACCCTGCATGATAGGTCGCACGTTCTCGGACATAAATCGGCAGGATCGTGTCCCCGTTCATGTAGATGCAGTCACCGGTATCCAGTGACCCGATGATTTCCTTGACCTCGCTCTTGCGCCAGGGCAGCAACTCCCCATACACGCGCATGTCGACCTCGTGAACCACCCGATGGAGAAAGAGCATGCCCGCTTGGCTCAATACGTCCTTGTCAACCTTGGCACTGCGCTGAGACACGATGATGCCCCCGAGACCGCGTTTCCGTCCCCGCAGGGCGATGCGCGCGATCATCTCTTTGAGTTCGTTCTTCACACCCTGTGGGATGAACTCGTGCGCCTCTTCGATGCCGATGATGTAGGGCTTGCGTAGCTTGCCTGCGACATTCCAGAGACTGGTAAGGTACGCCTTGAGCACTTCGGTACGTTCGTCGGACAGAAATCCGCTGAGGTCGAGCACCACGGGCACGTTTTGCTCCATACTGACTTCCGCGATTTCGTGCGCGCAGCTGGCGTCGATTTCGATTTCCACACCCTCGCCGGTTCCCACAACCAGGACCTCGTACTTCTCTTTCAGTCCGAAGTACTCTCCCTCGATGTCGACGATGGACATGGGGTAGTTGTTCTGAAGGAGCTCTTCAAAGATCACGCCTGCGGTGTTGGACTTGCCGGATCCTCGAATGCCAAGGATGGCTACGCATTGACCGATCAGTTCCTCAAGACAGAGGTCCAGATCACGACTGATGTTCAGTGCAGTTCCCATGCGTACCCCCGGTTCTAGAACACAGACCATCCGCCACACGAATGTGGCGCGCATTACGTACTCCAAGAGCCTACGGGGGGATTCTGGGTGGCAACAGGTCGGATGTCCCTTTCGAGACGGCCCTAGTTCTCGTTCGCTTCTTGAATGGAAGCCCGCGCGGCTTCAAGGGCTTCGTCGCGCGTCGTGATCCTGCCAGCCAGGATCCGATCGTGTAGATGGTGAAGCAGTTCGCCAAGTTCGGGGCCAGGCTTCATTCCAAGCGACTCCAGGTCATGTCCGTCGATCAGGGCACGCGCTTCTTGGAGACTGCCCACTTGATCGATGTGTGCGGCCACTGCCAGGGACTCGCGGAGAATCGGCATCCACCCGGAGGATCGATGGATGCTGGCCTGACAATCCGCAACAAGGACCTGCAGCAGATCAAAGTACAGCGGGTACTGCGCACGCAGGCTGCCGCCGCCGGATGCAGATGCACCGTCATTCATGAACCGGACCTGTTTCCCTCTCCCCATCTTCGGGAAGTCTGCGATCCGCATGTGGTGGCGCACGAGGTACTCCAGACGTTGCATCTGCGCGCGACTAAGGCGGAGGCGCTTACCCACCCTGCGCGCCATGCGCGCCCCGATCGCGCAGTGCCCTCCCATGTTGCGTCCCTCATTGCGTTCAAGGGCAACCGGTTTCCCAATGTCATGCAGCAGGATGGCGAGCTTGACGATTGGATCTGTCACAAAGCCGTCCGCTACGCCGATCGCCTGGATGGTGTGCTCCAACACATCTCCTTCTGGGTGGTACTCCTCGGGCTGCTCAACGCCGTGGCAGTCGGCAACCTCTGGGAGGATGTGTCGCAGGAGCCCCAGTTCGTCCAGCAGACGGATGCCTCTGGCTGCATTTGGCGATTCGAGCAGACGAAGCATCTCCTCGCCCACACGCTCCCAGGAGATCTCTACGATTCGGTCCGAGTGGTTGCGTATGGCGTCAGCAGTTTCCGGATCGATCTCTCCATCCACTCGACAGGCAAACCTCGGCGCACGCAGCATGCGTAGGTAGTCCTCTGCAAAGCGTTCTTCTGGACTGCCAATGGTGCGAATCCTTCGATCGAGGAGATCCTGGATTCCTTCCACATGATCGATGACAGTCCCCGCGGCATCGACCGCCAGGCCGTTGATCGTCAGATCCCGCCGCTTCACATCCGATGCGAGATCTCTCACCAGATCAACCTTGGCTGGCCACCGGCCGTCGTACTCAGACTCCACTCGAAACGTAGCAACCTCGTAGACCTGTCGATCAGGGGCTACAACCTTCAGCACCCCGAACTCTTCTCCAACGCGGATCACAGGTCGGTCCGAGAAGATGCGAAGCACTTCTTCAGGCAATGCCGAGCAGGCGATGTCGATGTCTCTTGGAGGGAACTTGACGTTACGCCCCCAGCAGGCTTGCAGCCCGTCACGCACCACCCCGCCGATCAATACGGCCTCATGGCCACGGGATCGGAGACGATGCAGAATTTCCTCTGCAAATGGATGCTCCGCGAACACGGCCTGGATCATGATCTGATGGGCGTTTGACATGTTCTTCCGATTCTACTGAGGCCGGGTTCCGATAGACAACAGCTAGCTCAGCCCCACAACGTTTCCATCCGCAGTGAGGTCGATCCCGAAGAACGCTGGCTTCACAGGCAACCCTGGCATGGTCTGGATTTCTCCGCAGAGCGGGGTAATGAATCCTGCGCCCAGACTGGCGCGGACGTCTCGCACCGGGACCGCGAATCCGGTGGGCACGCCCTTTAGCAAAGGATCGTGCGAGATCGACAGGGGAGTCTTTGCCATGCAGACCGGGAGTTCCCCATACCCAAGTGCTTCGAACGCATCTAGCTGAGAAGCTGCAGCAGGGGCGAGTTCGATCCCATCCGCGCCATAGACGCGGGTGGCAATCCGTTCAATCTTCTCGACCAAGGGCATACTCGAGGGATACAAGAAGCGGAAATCGTTCTCCTGCTCACAAGCTTCCATCACAGCTTCCGCGAGTTGTGCAGCGCCGTTGCCGCCTTCTGCCCAGTGATTGGACACTACGGCAGCCGATGCACCCGCCGCAGCCGCTGTCTTGCGAACAAGCTCCAACTCGGCCTCGGTATCCGTTGGGAACTGATTGACCGCCACCACGACTGGAACGCCAAACTGCGTCGCAATCTCAATGTGTTTCACGAGGTTTCCACACCCAGACTCCAGGAGACCAAGATTCTCCTCCTGGTACTCCTTGGCAAGGGGGACGCCGGCAGACACTTTTGGACCTCCGCCGTGCATCTTGAGCGAGCGGATGGTTGCCACCAGTACCACGGCATTTGGAATCAAACCGCTGGCGCGGCACTTGATATCAAAGAACTTCTCCATCCCAATGTCAGCGCCGAATCCAGACTCCGTGATCACGTAATCCGCGAGCTTGAGCGCAATGCGGTCCGCCAACACGGAGGAGTTGCCATGCGCGATGTTGGCGAACGGACCGGCGTGCACAAGAACGCCCTGCCCCTCGAGCGTCTGGAGGAGCGTGGGATGCACGGCATCCTTCATCAGCACGGCTGCAGCACCTGCAACGCCCAAATCCTCTGTGGTCACCGGCTCACCGCTGCGTCGATACCCTACAACGATTCGTCCGATGCGCGCTCTGAGATCCGCGAGATCGGTGGCCAGTGCAAGGCATGCCATCAACTCGGAAGCCGCAGTAATGTCGAATCCGGAGCTTCGCGGGACGCCATCCCGCTTCGTACCCAATCCGGTCATGACGTTTCGCAACGCACGATCATTCACATCAAGGACACGTCTCCAGCTAATGGAGTAGGGATCGATGTTCAGCCGCTCCATGCCACGCTTCGTCCAACCCGCGTCCGAGAAGTTTCGCTCGTGCATGATGCGAGCATCCACTGCTGCAGCAATCAGATTGTGCGCTGCGCCAATCGCGTGCATGTCTCCAGTGAGATGTAGGTTGAATTCCTCCATCGGAACCACCTGCGCGTAGCCGCCGCCTGCTGCGCCCCCCTTGATTCCAAATGTTGGGCCGAGGGAGGGTTGCCGGATGCAGGCCATTGCGTTCGTCCCACAGACTCCCATACCTTGCAGCAAACCAATGGTCGTTGTGGTCTTACCTTCTCCTAGTGGTGTCGGGGTGATTGCTGTGACATCAATGTACTTTCCATTCGGCTTCGAAGCCCGCGTGTCGAGCGTATTGGTAAGGACCTTCGCTTTCGCGTTCCCGAATGTCCAGAGCTCGTCTTCTGCGAGCCCCAAGGAGGCTGCGATCTCTCGGATCGGTTTGAGTTGCGCGGCTTGTGCGATCTGCAGATCTACGTTCATTCAGCTTTCCCCTTCCAACCCATGGACTACGTTCTGGTGTGGACGCTCGTCAACGATTCTAGAGGACGTCGGACTCGGTGTCACGCGCGATAGATGCAAGGTAGCTGTCTGTGATGTAGGCGTTGAGCCAGCCCACAAACAGCGCAGTCGCCAGGATTGAAGTGATGTGCTGTGCGAGGCTTCCCAACAGGGGAAGCACGAAGAACTCCATTCCCAGGGGAAGGCAGTAGAAGATGGCAAGCGCAGCGAAGATTTCCAGTAGCCGCTTTCCCAACCCCGTACGCTTCAAGCTTGACAAGATGGCGTCACGAATCGCTCCGCCGGCAAGCAGAAGCTCCTGCTTGTAGTAGATGGTCCGCAGGCCGATCAGAACACCCGGCACAACAAACAGCATACTGCCCAGCACAACACCGAGATTGACCAGCAGTTGCCCCAGGAACAGGTTTGGGAATCGCTCGAGCACGAAGCTCGGGGTAATCGAGACCTCGAATCCGCGGGCGCGGGCAATCGCCGGAATGATGACCGCATGGTAGAGGGGTGAGAGCAAGAGGACGGTTGCGCTCGTGACAATCCACCACGGATTCGTGACCTCAAACAGATCAGCCTGCAGTGTGGAGGCATAGAGCGCGACGCTGTAGAGCAGACTGCAAAGCCCTAGCACCGGAATCCGGAATGGAGCTGCGAGTGTGTCTCTAATCTGTTGGATTCGGGGCATCGTCCTTGAGAAGCTGCTCGAGTCGGATGGATCGCTCAACCGTCTCGTCAACGATGAAGTGAAGATCCGGGGTATGGCGAATGTCCAACCGGTGCGCGAGTTCGGTGCGGCAGAAGCCTCGATCTCGCACAAGGGCGGCGTGGAACGCCTCTTTGTCGACCTCGTTTCCGACCGCGACATAGACCTTTGCGTGGCGAGCATCCACGGACAACTGAACATCCATGACGGTTGGAAACGCCTCCTTCACCACAGGATCGTTGCTCTCGAACTCGATGATGGAGGCAAGTTCGCGTTGAATCTCTTCTCGCATTCTCTCCAGTTTCCGCTTCCCGGTCATAGGATCTCCAAGTGTGATTCGACCTGCTCGAACGCTTCTCCGCGCTCCAATCGCTTGCCGATCTTCTGCAGTGCAGCGTCTGAGAAGCGCACATCGTTTGACAGATGGGCAACTCGAACGGTCAGTGTCGTCAGGCTGTCGTTATCCCCAAGTTCACAGGCTGCAAAAGAGGGACCACTGCGCTGCACCTCAGCGAGGATTCGCTTGACGATCGAACGCTTTTGCTTAAGGGACTCAATCGCGTAGAGCCGAAACTGGATCGTCAGCAACCCTACCTTCATGGCGCCTAGCGTTCGACCTCTTCCAGAACGAAGAACACGAGCCGGTCGCCGATCTCGACGTTGTTGAAGTCACGGATCCGCAGGCCGCACTCGCGGCCGGACTGAACCTCGCGTACGTCGTCTTCGAAGCGCCGCAAGGAGGCGATATCTCCCACGAACTGCTCCTGATCGTTTCTCAGCACGCGCACCTGACTCCGCCGCTCAACTCGACCATCTGAGACGTAGCAACCAGCGATCACGCCGGAAGGCGCTTTGAACGTATCGCGAACTTCAGCGGAACCGATCACGACTTCAGCGAACTCGGGATCCAGCTGATTCTTCAGCGCTTGCTCGATTTCATCTACAAGGTCGTAGATGATTTCGTACACAAACACTGGTACGCCCTCACGATCAGCAATACGCGAAGCTTTGCCTTCCGCTTTCACACCAAAGCCCACAACGAGACACTCTTCAGTAGCTGTAGCTGCAAGCAGGACATCGCTCTCGGTGATGTTTCCGACACCTGACGTGAGGATGTCAACTTCAACGCCAGGGACATCGAGTCCAGTGATCTCACGCTTGGCAGCTTCCAGACCACCCGTAGAGGCGGCTTTGAGCACGAGCTTGAGCTTCGCAAGTTCCTCTTCCTGCTGGAACAACTCGTCGAAGGTTCGTGGGCGTTGCGCTGCAGGACGTCTGCTCTCCTGTTCGTGTTGCTGTGCCAGCTTCCGTGCCGCACCTTGGTTCTTGGCGATTTCGATCTTTGTGCCAACTTCAGGGACCTCACAGAACCCCATGACAGATACGGCCTCACCCGGCAGCGCTTCGTTCACGCGTTGGCCTGCATCATTGAGTAGTGCCTTGATGCGTCCCTGGACTTCTCCAGCCACGGCCCAATCCTTCGTTCGCAACGTTCCGGAGCGTACTACAACCGTGGCAATCGGGCCCTGGCCAATTGCCAGATGGCTCTCAATGATGACCGCCTCGAGCTCGCCCGTTGGATCAGCCTTGATGTCTTCCATTTACGCCACAAGCAAGATCATCTCACGAAGCTCGTCGATGGTCTGGCCCTGAAGGGCTGAGATTTCGACCGCAATCGTGTCCCCGCCCCATGCCTCAGGCATGAGACCATGCTGTGCGAGGTCGTTAATCACCTTGCTCACATCGGCATTGGCTTTGTCGACTTTGTTGATCGCAACAATCATTGGCACTTCAGCCGCACGAATGTGGTCAATGGCCTCAACCGTCTGCGCCATCACACCATCATCAGCTGCAACCACAAGAATGGCGATATCGGTAGATTGGGCTCCGCGAGCACGCATCCCAGTGAACGCCTTGTGCCCCGGGGTATCTATGAACGTAATCTTCTTCCCATGCAGCTCGGCCTGATAGGCAGCGATACCCTGCGTGATGCCCCCGGCCTCGCGATCTGCAAGACGTGACTTACGAATCGCATCCAGCAAGGTCGTCTTGCCGTGGTCGATGTGCCCGAGCACGGAGACAATCGGAGGTCGTGTGACACCGGACTTGGGTTCGGCTTTCGGAGCCTTTGCCTTCGGCGCAACGTCGGTGACTTCAGTCTGTTCTTCTTGCTTGGGCTCGACAACCTGTTCCGCAGCTTCTGATACCGGCGTAGCTGCGGGTGCGCTGTCCGATTCCTCTTGATAGAGGTTGACAATCAGCGCATATTCCTCGTCATCTACGGAATTCGCGGCTTTGAGCCCAGGCATTCCCATCTCTTCGAGCTTGGCGATCAAGTCCTTGCTCGACACCTCAAGCTCACGTGCAATCTCGTAGATTCTTCGTTTCGACAAAGGATTCCTCTCTTTTGTAATCGGCCTTGTAAACGTGTTCCAGACTATACGAGATCGCTCTAGCCCCGTCAAACATGCGAAGGGATAGCGTTTTGCGCGTTCTACCTCGTGAACAACCAGATCACGAGGAACAGGAGTCCGAAACCACCCAGAATGTAGACAAAGACCCTTCCACTGAGGCCTCGGAGTTTGCGTCGCTCCGATTTTGAGAACTCCGTCTTGTGGGGACGCTTCAGCGACAGACGCTGCGATTTCTTAAAGGTCTTTACGTACAAGCTCATCTTCTTCTGTTTCCGATAGACAATCGCCAGATTGTGCATTGCGTTGATATGATTGGGGTCCATCTCAAGCGCGCGTTTGTAGGCATACTCCGCGCGAGCGAGGTCTTCCCCATCGATGTAGATGTTGCCGAGCTGGTAGTAGATCGTTGCTTTCTCCAAGCCGTACTGGAGCGCATCGACAAGCAGGCTAATCGCCTCCTTGTACTCCTTCTTCTTGCGAAGCTCCTTGGCTCGATCGATCGACTCCTGCACAAAGGCAAGTCGCTCTTCATGCGTTGTCAGCGTGCTCAAATTCATCAATCCACTTTCTCACTTTCTGAACGTCCAGCCAGGTCAAGTACTTTGGACTTCCCTTGGCTCGTGACGGATTCCTCAGCAAGTAGCTGGGGTGAAACATCGGCATCATGAGGATATCGCCTCTCCAGGCGAAAAACGATCCGTGCGACTTTGTGATCCCAGGGATTTCGGGCATCAACCACTGCGATGAGGTGTTGCCCAACGTCACGATCAACGCAGGCTTAATCATCGCAATCTGGGCTTCCAGATACGGAAAGCAGCACTCCATCTCGGAGCGTGATGGCACGCGATTGCCTGGTGGTCTGCACTTCACAACGTTTGTAATGTAGACACTCTCGCGCGCAATCTCCACAGAAGCAAGCACTTCATCGAGCTTCTGCCCCGCAGGTCCGACAAACGGCCGGCCTGTTTGATCCTCGACCTCGCCAGGCCCCTCACCGACAAAGAGCACACGAGCGTCAGGATTGCCTTCACCGAACACAACGTTTGTGCGCGTACTGGAAAGAGGACAGCGCGTGCACCCGTGCACACGCTCGCATAATCCGTCTAAGGTCCAGGCTTGTGGCGTCTGTTTCGTTTCTACCATAACGGTTCTCGCAGACGAGAGAACGCCCCCACCACCACATGAGCGGGAAACGGGATTCGAACCCGCGACCCTCAGCTTGGGAAGCTGATGCTCTACCACTGAGCTATTCCCGCAGGAAGTCCTATTGTATCCTCAACCGTCAGCCACAGGCAATCCAAACTACGATTCCAGCAGTGCCTCCATGGCAGGCAGGTGCTTGCCTCGCAACATCGCCAAGCACGCGCCCCCACCTGTAGATACGTAGGTCACGCGATCTTCCAGGTCGAATGCGGCCACCGCCTCACCGGTTTCTCCGCCTCCGATCACACTGTAGGCGTTCGACGTCCCAATGGCCTCTCCCACGCGCTTCGTTCCGTTGGAGAATGGGGCAATCTCGAATGCACCCATTGGGCCTGTCCAGACCACCGTCGCAGCGGCTGCAATGCGCTCCGCAAACAGCGTCGCAGTCTGCTTGCCGATGTCAAATCCATGCCAGTGCTGCGGGATGTCTTCAACCGGACATTCGAGCGTCTCGGCGTCCGCAGCCAATCGTTCTGCGCAAACAACATCTACGGGCAGGTGAATTGCCACGCCAGCAGCGTCTGCAGCCTCCCGCAGCGTACGAATCTCATTCAGCACTTTCTCATCCACACTGGAGGCGCCGACATCGAACCCTTCTGCATGTAGGAACGACATTGCGACCCCACCACCAATCAGGATCTCGTCCACCCGAGAAACCAGATCCTTCAACGGTCCGAGTTTGCTCTGCGCCTTCTTGCCACCGATAACCGCCACGTACGGACGTTTCGGCGATTCCAGCACAGGGGAGAGCCCCTCGATCTCTCGTTGGACAAGCAGTCCCGCGTAGGCAGGCAGGTGATCTGCCACACCGACATTCGATGCATGCGCACGATGCATCGTGGCGAACGCGTCGTTCACGAACAGGTCTGCTAGACCTGCAAGCTGCCGCGCGAACGCCGGTTCGTTGGTGTTTTCCTCTCGATGGAATCGGATGTTCTCAAGCAAGATCACGGCATCGCGAGGCGCCTCGACTACGACGGTTTCAATCTCCTCGCCAACGGAATCAGCAAGCTTGATCACCGTGTGCCCGAGCAGATCGGCCAGTCGGTCCGCAATCGGATCAAGGCGTAGCGCCTCGTCAATGTGGCCTTCCGGTCGGCCAAGATGCGTGACCAGTACCACTCGCGCACCATGATCAAGCAGCCACCGAATGGTGGGGAGTACTGCTCGAATTCGTCGATCGTCTGAGATTACGCCGTTGTCCAACGGCACATTGAAATCAACCCGCACGAGCGCTGTCTTCCCCTGAGTGTCCGCGTTCTGCATCCTGCGGAGTTGCATCAGTTCCCTCCCTCTGGATTCTCCCGCGTCTGGCGGTTGCCACGTCGATTGAACGCCCTACAGAAGGGGATTATAATGGCCTACGATGAACAATCAAAGCCTGATTCTGTGGGCGATCGGCACATTCGTAGTACTCATTGTGGCGGTCGCTGCAGTCGATCAATACCTTCTTGACGAGCATCCTCCTACTGAGGTGGATGGCTTGATCTGGCTGGTCGAGAACTCCTTCTCCAGAATTCAGGACATGGAAGCCACGCTGCAAGTCACCACCGAAGGAGAGCAAACACAGCTCTTGCGAATGGCGATCAAATACGTCAAAGGGCCACCTCCGGTCTTTTCAATGCGATACGTTCCACCCCAAGATGGGCACGACAATCGATTCGTTGCCCAGAATGGCAATGAGGCCTTTGCTGTGGTCAACGACCAGCTCACCCACTACATCCCATCCGCTGGCATCCTTGTAAGCAAGCGATGGCCTGGATTCCCGTTGGTTCAGCTAGGGCTGGGATTCTTTGACCTCTCTCAGCTACACGCAGACTGGGATGCAGGAAGGGTTGACATTCAGGTGCAGCAGAATGTGCGAGGCATTGCGTTTTCGGGACTCGCTTCCTCAATCCGTGTAGGAAACTCGTTCACACTGATTCCTACTTTGGATACCCCGTTCGAGAACATCTACACCCTCTGCAGTTCTCTTTCAGTTTCAGAGTGTGACGAACCTGAATCGCGTCTGCCCGGAATCTCGACGACACTGGGCGAAGCGCCAGGCTTCGACGAGACTGTTGAGACAGGCAGTTACGTTCTGGAGGTCCGAGACGCTGCAACGTCAGAACTCACACGCATGATCTGGGTGAATCGAGATTCCTATCTCGTGCAGAAGGTCGTGACCTTCAAAGACGGGAAACGGGTCTCGACTATGCTTGTGCAGCTTGTGACGATTGATCAGGGATTGACCGAGTTGGACGTCATTCCGCCCCCGCAGCCGGGTGCTGTAAACATCCGAGGCTAGCTCTCGTCTTCTTCTTTGGTAGGTTCCCGCCACTTGCGAAACTCGCTCAGTTGAAGATCCGACTCCACAAACTCCTGGAACTCGTCCTCTTCGGTAAACGGGGACTCAATTGCCGCTCTACGGAAGACTTCGTCATCTATAAAGATCGGGCAGCCCGATCGAAGCGAGAGCGCAAGGGAATCAGAAGTTCGCGCATCGAACTCAGACGTGTCGCCATCGGAGTTCTCAATGAAGATCGATGCGAAGTAGACCCCGTCTTCGACCGCCTTGATCACGACGCGTTCAATGCGTCCATCCAGGCTCTCGATGATTCTCTTCATCAAGACGTGCGTCAGCGGACGTGGGAAGTCTTCGTTTTGGAGACCAAACGCAATGGAAATTGCCTCGGAGTCTCCAATCCATATCGCCACAGCTTTCTGTGAGTCTCGATCCTTCAAGAGCACCACCGGCGTATTGCTCGTTGGGTCAACCAGAAGTGCCTTGACTGTTACTTCTCGCATTGTCAGTTGCTCCTTGGGATATGGACGTGTCAGTTGGCCGCATTATATCGCTCATGCGTCTACGGAACAATCCCTAATTCGATGAGGGTGTGCGCATTCGGAGGCATTGCTCTTCGTCAAGCTACGCGCTGTGCTACCGGGCAACCACAGCCGACCTGGTAGCCAAGCTGGCTGCGCTCTCGAACGGATTCTTTCAACGGGCGCGCATAGCTTCAGTTGTTTACGAGACCATCTTCATTTCGACGGCTGTCTATGAGATCCACGTTATTTCTCGCTATGCCACAATGGCCGTGTGCAGGTTGTCTACACTGAGAAGTCCGAATTGCATCACCAGCATTCTCCAGACGCGCTGCTCATCGCGCTTATGCGTCTACGGAACAATCCCTGATTCGATGAGGGTGAACCGAATCTGCTACACTTCACTTTCGCGAGGTGGTGTGCTGTGTGTGGAATCATCGGGTATGTCGGCAGCGATCGTGTGGGGGAACTGCTCATCGAGGGTCTTAAGCGTCTTGAGTACAGAGGGTATGACTCTGCAGGAATCGCTGTCATCCAACACGGTGCGCTGGAACGCTTCCGCAAGGTTGGCAAGGTTCGAGAGCTTGATGCAATGTTGGATCAAGGCGACCTCCACGCCACGATTGAGATTGGGCACACGCGTTGGGCTACGCACGGTCGCCCGACCGAGGAGAATGCGCATCCTCAGCTCGACTGCGGGGGCAAGCTGGCGCTCGTACACAATGGAATTATCGAAAACTACCTGGAGTTGCGAGATCAGCTTGGCTCAGAGGGACACACTTACCGATCTGAAACCGACACCGAGGTCCTCGCACACCTCATAGAGCACCACTATCGTGGCGACCTGGTGTCGGCAGTCAGAACTGCCGTGCAACAGGCAAAGGGTGCCTTTGCAATCGCTGTCCTTAGCGTGGACGAGCCGGATCGTCTGGTCGTCGCCAGACGCGGAAGTCCGCTTGTTGTCGGTTCAGGTGAGACGGGCTCGTATGTGGCATCCGATATCCCTGCGTTGCTTGGGAACGCAGACACGGTCCAGTTCCTTGATGATGATGAAGTGGCTGAGCTTACGGGAACAGGCGCGGTTATCACCGATCTCGAAGGCAATACGGTCGTTCGCCAGCCCCATCGTGTTGCAACCGATCAGGTCTCGATCCAGAAGGGCGGATACAAACACTTCATGCTGAAGGAGATCCACGAGCAGTCACGCGCAGTCGGAGAGACGCTTCGTGAGAAGATCTCACCCTCCTCGCAGGAGGCCATCGCACTTGAAGGTCCAATCCCTTCCTTTGATCACATCTATCTGATCTCCTGCGGGACCGCATTTCATGCCAGCCTCGTGGCAGAGTACCTGTGGGAGAAGACGCTGGATGTGCCAATCCAAGCCATGATCGCGTCTGAGTTCCGAATGCGCTCGCCCCACCTATCAGAGAGGACGTTGGTGATTGCAGTTTCCCAGTCCGGAGAAACGATCGACACCCTCATGGCGCTACGACGCGCCAAGGAAGCGGGGGCCAGCGTTATTGCCTTGGTAAACAATGAGCAATCCACCATCGACCGTGAGGCCAATGGTTCCGTTTATACGCGCGCCGGCGTAGAGATTGGAGTTGCAGCCACCAAAACATTCACTGCCCAAATCTCGGCCTTGGGCATGTTGGGGCTTCAGCTCGCGAACTCGCAACGCCGGCTCTCAACAGAACACATGAGCAAGGAGCTGCGAGAGCTCTCCCTGTTGCCTGGCCGCATCACCGAGCTCCTGCAATCGACACCGCACATCCGCTCAATCGCTGAGGCCATTCACCATGTCGAAGACGTGCTGTTCCTCGCACGCGGCGAGCTCTACCCAATTGCGCTAGAAGGCGCGTTGAAGCTCAAAGAGATTTCCTACATT
>Ga0180430_10003449_pt1 | contig 13627 bp, 13 predicted proteins | sample SS_ome_9_FD_132999 | JGI IMG/M metagenome (GOLD analysis project Ga0180430, IMG submission 132999) | Hypersaline lake sediment archaeal communities from the Salton Sea, California, USA - SS_1_S_2 metaG | ecosystem: Environmental > Aquatic > Non-marine Saline and Alkaline > Hypersaline >... | reverse complement strand
GCCTATGGGGTGACGCTGGTGCTGCTCGCGGCGATCGTCGGGCTGAGCTGGTGGCGCGCTGCCAGGGTGCGCCGGGCGCTTGCGGCGCAGGAAGACCGGATGGCGCGCGATGGCTAGGCTTTCGCCGCTGATGATCCTGCCGCCGGCGATCTTCGTCGGGCTCGCCGCCCTGTTCTACTGGGGCATGCAGCGCGACAATCCCGACGATCTGCCCTCGGTCTTCATCGACCGGCCGGCGCCGCCGCTGGGCGCGCTGGCGCTGGGCGACCTGCCGGTGCTGACCGATGCCGACCTGCGCGCGGGCGAGGTCACGGTCGTCAACTTCTGGGCGACATGGTGCCCGCCGTGCCGGGCCGAGCATCCGATGCTGCTGCAGATGGCCGCCGATGGCATCCGCGTGGCCGGGGTCAACATGCTCGACGACGAGGGCAACGCGCTGGCCTACCTCGCCGAAGACGGCAACCCGTTCTTCGCGCTGATCGCCGATCCCCGCGGCCGCACCCGTGTCGACTGGGGCGTGACCGGCCCGCCGGAAACCTTCATCGTGCGCGGCGACGGGACGGTTGCGTTCAGGTTCATCGGGCCGCTGGTGGGCTCGGATTACGAACAGCGCTTCGTGCCGGAACTGGAAAAGGCGCTGGCGGCGGACGGCTAGGCGCGGGCCGATGCCGCCGCTTGCGGCACCGGCACCGGCACCGGACGCGGCGGCGCTATTCGATCCGCAGCCGCGATATCCGCGCCACGACCTCGGTGCCGGTATCGTCGCTGTCCGACGACACGGCGATGCCGACAAGCTGGTCCGGCCGCCCGCCGAAGGCCCTTTGAAAATCCCGCGCGAGGTCGACACGTTCGGCGCCCGATCCGGTGCCCGCGCCGCGCCGGATCACCGTGCGCCCGCGCGCCCCGAGATAGGGCGTGGGCAGGATCTGACCCTGCGCATGGTCACCGCCCCAGACATACATCAGGACGCGGACATCGGGGTTGTCCAGCAGCGCCTTCACCCCCCTCTGTCGGCCCTCCCGCGCCACCTGTTCGGGCAGGAACAGGAAATACAGCGACAGATTCCGGTCGTCGCCGCCCTTCCGCGTCAGATCGGTCGGTGGCACGGACCGGTCCACCGCCCAGTCCCATCTGGCCTGGCGCTTGCCCCACATGGATTCGGGCAGACGGGTCCACAGAAGCGACACGGTGCGCTCCGAACGCACGGCCAGCGTGTCGCCCTGCAGCGAGAACTCGTTGCCGGAAAACAGCGAGAACCGCTGTTCCCGCCAGCCGTCGCCGAAGTGAACCTGCTGCGCGCCCGCGACGGCCGGCGCGAACGCCAGCATCAGGCTCAAGGCCGCGGCGCGTGTCTGCATGGATCGGTTCATGCCGGCCATCCTAGCCCGTGCCGCCGGGATGTCCGATCAAAGACGCGTCAGCATCCGTGACGGGCGCCGTGCCCGCCGCGTGGCCCCCGGCCGTTGGAAAGGCGACGCTCCCGCAGATGGCTGCGGGAGCGTCCGGTTGCCTGTTCGCGGGCGCTATTCCGCCGCGAGGTTCCTGAGCACGTAGTGCAGCACCCCGCCGTTCTCGACGTAATCGATCTCGACCTCGGTATCGATCCGGCACTTGAGCTGGATCGTCTTCTCGGTCCCGTCGGCATAGCGGATCGTGCAGGGCACCTCGCCGAGCGGTTTCAGATCGCCGCCGAGCCCGTGGATCGAGATCACCTCGTCCCCGGTCAGGCCCAGCGTCTTGCGGTTGTCGCCGCCGGTGAACTCGAACGGGATCACGCCCATGCCGACGAGGTTGGAGCGGTGGATACGCTCGAAGCTTTCGGCGATCACCGCCTTCACGCCCAACAGGTTGGTGCCCTTCGCCGCCCAGTCGCGGCTGGAACCGGCGCCGTATTCGATGCCGCCGATCACCACCAGCGGCACGCCGGCCTCCTGGTAGGCCATCGAGGCCTCGAAGATCGAGGTCTCGGCGCCGTCCGGCCCCTTGGTATAGCCGCCCTCGACCCCGTCGAGCATCTCGTTCTTGATGCGGATGTTGGCGAAGGTGCCGCGCATCATCACCTCGTGGTTGCCGCGCCGCGAGCCGTAGGAGTTGAAATCCTTCGGCGCGACCTGCCGCTCGGTCAGGTATTTCCCCGCCGGCGTGGCGGGCTTGAACGAGCCGGCCGGGCTGATGTGGTCGGTGGTGATCATGTCGCCCAGCAGCGCGAGGATGCGCGCGCCCTCGATATCCGTGATCGCGCCCTTGTCCTTGCCCATGCCGCGGAAATACGGCGGGTTCTGGATGTAGGTCGAGCTTGCCGGCCAGTCGTAGGTTTCGCGGTCGCTGGTCTCCACCGCCTGCCACTTGGCGTCACCCTTGAAGACATCGGCGTATTTCGACCGGAACGCCTCGCGCGTCACGGTGGCGTGGACGAGATCGGCGATTTCCTTGTTCGTGGGCCAGATGTCACGCAGGTAGACGGGCTTGCCCTCGGGCGTGTGGCCCAGCGGCTCGTTCGCGATGTCGATGTTCATGTCGCCGGCCAGCGCATAGGCCACCACCAGCGGCGGCGAGGCGAGGTAGTTGGCGCGCACGTCGGGGCTGATCCGGCCCTCGAAGTTGCGGTTGCCCGACAGGACCGACACCGCGATCAGGTCGTTGTCGTTGATCGCGGCCGAAATCTCCGGCTGCAGCGGGCCGGAGTTGCCGATGCAGGTGGTGCAGCCGTAGCCGACAAGGTTGAAACCGATCGCGTCCAGATCCTCCTGAAGGCCCGCGGCCTCGAGGTATTCGCTGACGACCTGAGAGCCTGGCGCCAGCGAGGTCTTGACCCAGGGCTTGCGGGTCAGCCCCAGTTCGCGCGCCTTGCGCGCCACCAGCCCCGCGCCGATCATCACATAGGGGTTCGAGGTATTGGTGCAGGAGGTGATCGAGGCGATCACGATCGCGCCGTCGCGCAGACTGTAGTCCTCGCCGGCGACCGGGGCGGATTTGCGCGGGTCGCGCTCGGCCGGGGCGGCGGGGCCTTCCTCGGCCATGTCGGTGGCGGCAAGCGAGATATCGGCGCCGCGGTATTCCGACACGACGTTCAGGAACGCGCCGGCGGCGGCGGTCAGCGGCGTATGATCCTGCGGCCGCTTCGGGCCCGAAACGGCGGGCACCACGGTGGCCATGTCCAGTTCCAGCGTGGCGGTGTAGACCGGCGCGTAATCCGGCCCGCGCCACATGCCGTTCTCCCTGGCATAGGCCTCGACGAGCGCGATGCGATCCTTGTCGCGGCCGGTCTGTTCGAGATAGCGCAGCGTCTCGTCGTCGATCGGGAAGAAGCCGCAGGTCGCGCCGTATTCCGGCGCCATGTTGGCGATCGTCGCGCGATCGGCCAGCGGCAGGTGATCGAGGCCGGGGCCGTAGAATTCCACGAACTTGCCCACCACGCCCTTGTCGCGCAGCATCTTCACGACCTTGAGCACGAGGTCGGTGGCGGTGGTGCCCTCGACCATCGCGCCGGTCAGCTTGAAACCCACCACCTCGGGGATCAGCATCGACACCGGCTGGCCCAGCATCGCCGCCTCGGCCTCGATCCCGCCGACGCCCCAGCCCAGAACGGCAAGGCCGTTGACCATCGTGGTGTGGCTGTCGGTGCCCACCAGCGTGTCCGGGTAGGCCACTTCGGCGCCGTTCTGATCGGTGTCGGTCCAGACCGTCTGGGCGAGGTATTCGAGGTTCACCTGGTGGCAGATGCCGGTGCCCGGCGGCACCACGCGGAAGTTGCGGAACGCGGTCTGGCCCCATTTCAGGAACTGGTAGCGTTCGATGTTGCGTTCGTATTCGCGGTCGACGTTGAGCTGGAAGGCCCGCGGGTTGCCGAACTCGTCGATCATCACCGAATGGTCGATGACGAGGTCGACGGGGTTGAGCGGGTTGATCTTCTGCGCGTCGCCGCCCAGCGCCTTGATCCCGTCGCGCATCGCGGCAAGATCGACGACCGCGGGCACGCCGGTGAAATCCTGCATCAGCACGCGGGCCGGGCGATAGGCGATCTCGCGCGGGTTCTGGCCGCCCTTCTCGGCCCATTCGGCGAAGGCGCGGATATCGTCGACCGACACGGTGCGCCCGCCGTCCTCGAAGCGCAGCATGTTTTCCAGCACGACCTTGAGCGCGGCCGGCAGCCGCGAGAAGTCGCCCAGCCCCGCGGCCTGCGCCGCCGGGATCGAGTAATAGGCATAGTCCTTGCCGCCCGCGGTCAGCGTGCGGCGGGTTCCCGCGGTGTCCTTGCCGGTCTGGATGGGCATGTCCTGGCTCCCTTCGGAGATCTGGGTTTGGCTGAAAATGTCTTGCCGCAACGGCCCGGAGCGATCAAGGGGGCTGGCGGATTTTTTGTATACCGTTGTGCACAATTCGGCGGTGGCGGGCCTCTGCCGGGCGCCGGGCTCGCAAAACCTTGATTGGTCAAGCGATACAGGCTTGTCTACGCCGGATCGGCAAGTCCAGCGGAGTCCCGGCGCATGATCAGATCCCTCGCGGCCCTGGCGATCGCCCTCGCGACCTTCTCTGCGGCCGCCGCGCAGGAGACGCCGGCGCCGGTGGTGGTGGAGCTGTTCACCTCGCAGGGCTGTTCCTCCTGCCCGCCGGCCGATGCGGTTCTGGCCGAACTGGCCCCGCGCGACGACGTGATCGCGCTGGCGCTGCATGTCGACTACTGGGATTACATCGGCTGGAAGGACAGTTTCGCCGCGCCGGCCTTCACGAAGCGGCAGAAGGCCTATGCCCGCGCCGCCGGATCGCGCACGATCTACACGCCGCAGATGATCGTCGCCGGGCACGACCGGCTGACCGGGCTGAAGCCGATGCATCTGGCCGACCTGATCCGCGCCCATGGCGCGCAGCCCGCGCGCGTGCGGCTCCAGCTCGCACGGGCGGGCGGGATGGTCGAGATCACCGCCGAGGCCCGGCCGGCGCTGCCCGGCCCGGCGGTGGTGCAACTGGTGCGCTACCTGCCCGAACGCCAGGTCGAGATCCTGCGTGGCGAGAATGCCGGGCGGCGGTTGACCTATGCCAACATCGTCACGAGCTGGACGGTGCTGCGCGACTGGGACGGGCAGGGGGTGCTGAAGATCGCCGCGCCGGCGCCGGGGGATGAACCGGTGGTGGTGATCGTGCAGCAGGCCGGGCCCGGCGCGATCCTGGCCGCGGCGCGGCTGCGCTAGGCTAGGCCGGCCCGCCGGCGGTGCGGGCCAGCCGGGTTTCGCGGTACCACACGTAAAGCCCCGCCGCGACGATCAGCGCCGCGCCAGCCACCGTCCACGGATCGGGCAGTTCGGCGAAGAACAGGAACCCCCAGAGCGTCGCGAAGACCAGCCCGACATAGGCGAAGGGCGCGACCACGCCGGCCTCGGCGATGGTGAAGGCGCGCAGGATGCACAGCTGCCCGGCCACCCCGAACCCGCCGATCAGCAGAAAGCCCCACAGGTCGCCCGCCGCCACCGGGCGCCAGACGAGGGGCTGCATCGCCGAGGTCACGACGGTGCCGACCAGCGCGGCATAGGCCAGCGAGGTCCAGATCCCGTCGCGCCCGCCGATCCAGCGGGTGATCAGCGCGAAGCCCGCGTAACAGGCCGCGGCGCCCAGCGGCAGCAGCGCGGCGGCGGAAAACACGCCCGCGCCCGGCCGGATCACGATCAGCGCGCCCGCCAGCGCCACGAGGACGCCGGCGAGCCGCCGCGGCCCGATCCGCTCGCCCAGGAACAGCGCCGCGCCAAGGGTGATCAGCACCGGGTTCACATCCATGATCGCCGTCGCCTCGGCCAGCCCGATATGCGCAAGGCCAAGGAAGAACAGCGATGTCGCCGCGAACTGCAGGACCGACCGGATGCCCTGCGCCACCGGGTGCCGGGTGCGCAGGATGCCCGGCAGGTGCCGCGCCACCACGATCATCACGAAGACGAACTGCCCGGTGTAGCGCGCCCAGACCACCTGCATCGGGTCGTAGCCGGTGCGCATCAGGTGCCGCGCCAGCGCGTCCATCAGGGTGAAGAACAGGATCCCCGCCAGCATGATCGCGATGCCGCGGGCATTCTGCGCCAGGGCCTGCGGCGCGGGGATCGGGGCGGGAGAGGCCATGCCCGGCTTCTAGGCCGGGCGCGGGGCGGCGGGAAGGGCTATTCGTCCTCGTCTTCCTCGGCGACGAGGAAGATCTCGCCCTCCGCCTCCATCTCGCGGATCGCGGCGATGACCTGGCCCTGCGCCTCCTCGCCGTCCTTGTCCTTGACCTTGCCCAGCGCCTGCATTTCCTCGCGCAGCGAGTCGGCCATCCGCTGCGACATGTTGGCAAGGATGAATTCGGCCGATTTCACATCCTCGCCCTTGGCGCCGGCCAGCGCGGTGACCAGCACCGCCTGATCGACGTTGCGGATGATCTTCGGCACGTCGCGCGCGTCGATCCGGAGCGGGATGTTGGTGAAGGTGAAGATCGCCTTGCGGACCTCGTCGGCAAAGGACCGGTCGGTTTCCTCCAGCCCTTTCAGCACCTCCTCGCGGGTGTTGGCGGGCGAGTAGTTCAGGATCGCGCCGACGCGTTCGACCGGCCCGGTGTCGAAGGCCTTCGCCGGCACCGCCTCCAGCTGCTGCGACAGCGACAGGCCGATCCGGCGCACCGTGTCGGGGTCGACCGCGCCGGTCTGCGACACCGCATAGGCGATGCGGCGGGCCTTTTCGCCGGGCAGCCGGCCCAGAAGCTCCGCCGCCTTGGCGACCGACAGTTTCGACAGCATCACCGCGCCGACCTCGATCGATTCCTCTTCCAGCACCGGCAGCAGGCGGTCGGACTCGACCCCGGTGATCCGCTCCCACGGATCGGCCTTGCCGGAATTGCCCGCCAGCCGGCGCAACCGGCTGGCCGCCGGCGCCGAAAGATGCCCGTCCAGCAGATCCAGCGCCCCGGCGATGGAGCCGGGAAACGACAGGCCGATGGCCTCGATCTTGTCGGCGAATTCGTCCACCACCGCGTGCAGCGTGTCGCGGTCGATCGGCTTCATCTGGCCGATTTCCTCGGTCAGGCCGGTCTGCAGGTCTTCGGGCAGGTCCGCGATCGGCAGTTTCGCGCCATGCGCGAGCAACAGCCGCACGATGATCGCGGCCTTCTGGCGGCCGGTCAGGTCCGCCGCACCGCCACCGCCGCCGCCCGAACCGATCTTGGGCAGGTCACCCAGGGGGGGCAGGGGGGCAAGCGCGCTCATCGAATGACTCTCCGCCGGGGAATTCGCTGGCGGAGCGTGCCACACGGGTGGTTAAGGCCAGCTTACGCCGGCCCCATGGCGCCTCAGCTGGAGGCGAGGATGCAGGTCTGGCTGGCCTCGTCCCAGACCTTGCCATCCTCGCAGCTGATCGAGGCATGGCGCTCGCTGGAACACATGGCGGCGGCCGACAGCGGCGCGGCGGCCAGGGCGAGCGTGACGAGAAGGATGCGCATGGCGATCTCCCTTGTGATGCAGGTTCAGCCAATCATGCCACGAAAGGGTTTCAAAATCACGCTGCCGTGAAATGGCGCCGGCGCGGGCCGCAAGGTCAGCCGCTGCCGAAAACCCGGGCAAAGATCGTGTCGACATGCCGGGTGTGGTGGCCAAGGTCGAACAGCGCCTCGATCTCGGCCGCATCCAGCGCCGCCGTCACCTCGGCATCGGCCTTCAGCTCGTCCATGAAATCCGCGCCCTGCTCCCAGACCTTCATCGCGTTGCGTTGCACCAGCCGATAGGCATCCTCGCGGCTGACGCCCTTCTGCGTCAGCGCCAGCAGCACCCGCTGCGAATGCACCAGCCCTTTGAACTTGTGAAGGTTCGCCAGCATGGTGTCGGGATAGATCACCAGTTTCTCGATCACGCCGGCCAACCGGTTGAGCGCGAAGTCCAGCGTGATCGTCGCGTCCGGCGCGATCCCGCGCTCGACCGAGGAATGGGAAATGTCGCGCTCGTGCCACAGCGCCACGTTCTCCAGCGCCGGGGTGACGGCCGAGCGCACCAGCCGCGCGAGACCAGTAAGGTTTTCCGTCAGCACCGGGTTCCTTTTGTGCGGCATCGCCGACGAGCCCTTCTGGCCGGGCGAGAAATATTCCTCGCCCTCCAGCACCTCGGTGCGCTGCATGTGCCGGATCTCGATCGCGATGTTCTCGATCCCGCTGGCGATCACGCCGAGCGTGGCGAAGAACATCGCGTGCCGGTCGCGCGGAATCACCTGGGTGGAAATCGGTTCGGGCACCAGCCCCATCATCTTGCAGACATGCGCCTCGACGTCCGGGTCGATATTGGCGAAGGTGCCCACCGCGCCGGAAACCGCGCCCGTCGCCACCTCGGCCCGCGCGGCCTGAAGGCGGCTGCGGTTGCGGTCCATCTCGGCAAAAAACCGCGCGAAGGTCAGCCCCATGGTGGTGGGTTCGGCATGGATGCCGTGGCTGCGGCCCATGCGGATGGTCATCTTGTGTTCCATCGCGCGGGCCTTCAGCGCCGCCAGCACACGGTCCAGCCCGGCCAGCAAAAGATCCGCCGCGCGCACCAGCTGCACGTTCAGCGTGGTGTCGAGCACGTCCGACGAGGTCATGCCCTGGTGGACGAAGCGCGCCTCCTCCTGGCCGACGATCTCGCCGAGATGGGTGAGAAAGGCGATCACGTCATGCTTCGTCACCGCCTCGATCTCGTCGATCCGCGCCACGTCGAACGCGACGTCCTTCGCGCGCCAGACCGCCTCGGCGCTCGCCCTCGGGATCACCCCCAGCGCCGCCTGCGCGTCGCAGGCATGGGCCTCGATCTCGAACCAGATCCGGAACTTGGTCTCGGGTGACCAGATGGCGACCATCTCGGGGCGGGAATAGCGGGGGATCATGGGCTGCCTCTTGCATCCGGTGTGCACGCGCGGCCTGATAGCCCGGCAGGGACAGGGGGGCAAGGTGCCGGGGCTTGGCGACTTCGCGGGGGACTGGCGCGTGACGCGGCGGATCGCCGACCGCGCCGGCGGGCAATGCCTGCGGTTTTCCGGCACGGCGCGGTTCGCCTGGCAGGGCGCGGCGCTGGCCTATGCCGAAACCGGGCTTCTGCACCTGCCCGGCCGCCCGCCGATGCCGGCCGAACGGCGCTACCTGTGGCGCGCCGGGGCCGGCCGGATCATCGTCGACCATGCCGACGGCCGCCCGTTCCACGCCTTCGACCCGGCCGCGCCGGAAGCCGGGCATCTCTGCCCGCCCGATACCTACCGCGTCGCCTACCGCTTCGCCCGCTGGCCCTGCTGGTCGGCGCTGTGGACCGTGACGGGGCCGCGCAAGGACTACAGGATGCTCAGCCGCTTCACGCCGCTCCCATCAGCGCCGGATCGAACGGGTAGCGCGTGAGGTTCTCGTGGCCGGTTTCGGTGATCAGCACCTGGTCTTCCAGCTTGATCGAGAAGTCGCCGCCCTCGGGGCTGACCAGCGCCTCGACGCACAGCACCATGCCCGGCTCCAGCGCGATCTCGAAGGCGCCGTCGACCCAGTGATCGGGATAGGGCACCAGCGGCCACTCGTCGCACAGGCCCACGCCATGCATCTTGCACGAGTATTTCTGCGCCCAGTAGCGATCCTCCAGCCGGTGGCCGCCGAACACCAGCTCGCGCAGCGTGACGCCGGGTTTCAGCATCTCCATGTTGGTGCGGATATGCTCCACCGCGTGCTGCATCGCGCTGATCATCTCGTTGGTCGGTCGCCCCGCGCCGATCCACCAGGTGCGCGAGATGTCAACGCAGATGCCGTAGCAGCCGATCAGATCGGTGTCGAAGGCGACGATCTCGTTCGGCTGCACGATCCGCGGCCCGCATTCCTGGAACCACGGGTTGGTCCGCGGCCCCGAGGCCAGCAGCCGGGTCTCGATCCACTCGCCGCCGCGGCGGATGTTGGCCTTGTGCAACTCGGCCCAGATATCGTCTTCCGACATGGCGCCGTCGGGCACGCCGGCCCGCGCCGCCGCCTCCATCTCGGCCATCGCGGCCTCGCAGGCATGGCTGGCGCAGCGCATCGCCAGGATCTCGTCGGGGCCCTTGATCGCGCGCGTGCGCTCGGTCAGTTCCTCGCCCTCCATGACCTCGAACCCGGCGCGCTCCAGCGCCCTGAGCCCGTGGATCTGGATCTTGTCGACGGCGAGGCGGCGGTTGCCGCCGGCATGGGCGCGCATTACCTCGTCGACCTGGGCGGCGAAGTCGCGCGCCGCCGCCGCGCCCCGGTCGCCGGTGGCGAAATAGAACATCGACGCGCCGGAGCGCACCTCGCGCACCAGCGGGTTGAACCCGGCCAGGAACGGCGCGTTCATGTACTCCCACAGCACCATGTGGCCGTCGGCGCAGACCAGGCAGGCGCGGAACGGGTTGTGGGTGTTCCAAAGCTGCATGTTCGTCGTGTCGGTGGCGTAGCGGATGTTGAGCGGGTCGAACATCAGCACACCGCCGTAATCGCGCGCCGCCAGCGCCGCGACCAGCCGGCGCCAGCGGAACTCCCGCATCGCGGCGAGGTCGGGCAAGGCCAGCCCCGCCGCCTCCCATTCGCGGAACGCCAGCTGGGTGGGCCCGATCTCCACCCGGTCGGCATCGTTCGGCGTGCCGTCGCCCAGCCGGTCGCCGCGGCTGGGATCGATCTTGCGCCGGTCGGAATGATGCAGGTTCATCGGTCCCTCCATTTGGCGGCCATGTTCGGTCCCGCCGGCCCGTCCCGCAGTCCGGATCGCGACCGGGGGGCAAGGCCCCCGCGCCCGGCTTCCCCCGGCCCGCGCGATCGGCTAGCACCGGGGGCATGGACGAGGTTTTCCAGACCCGGCTGCCGGTCGCGCCCTGGGCCGACCCGGCCACGCGGCGGCTGCCCGGCATCCAGCCGCTCGACCCGGCGGACTGGCTGGAGGTCGACGAGGCCTATGCCGGCCAGATGGCGCTGCGCGATCGCCTGATCGCCGGGCGCGAGGCCGAGGTGCATGCCCTGCTGCCCGGGGCCGCGGCCGCGGCGGCCGAACTCTACGGCCGCGTGCTGGCGGAACTGCCTGGTCTGGGCTTCCGGCTGGCGGAAGGCCGCGCGCGGCGTCCCGACGGGGTGACGGTGGCGCTTGACCCGGCGCGGCCGCTGGTCACGCTGGGCCGGCTGTGCCAGGAAGATTTCTGCCTGATGCAGCCCGGCGCGGCGGGCGAGCACCTGCTGACCGGCGCGATCCTGTGCTTTCCGGCGGGCTGGGTGCTGGCCGAGAAGATCGGCCGGCCGCTGCTGCGGATCCACCGCCCGGTCGCGGCCTATACCCCGGATATCGGCCGCCGGGTCCAGCGCCTGTTCGACGCGATCCGCCCCGACCGGCCGCTGTGGCGCGCCAATGCCCACCATTCCCGCGCGCCGCTGTTCCACCCGGTGCCGGAAGCGCGGGAGAAGACGCCGGGCGTGGCGTCGATGCCCTATGTCAGGGCCGAGCGGCAATGCCTGCTGCGACTGCCCGGGACCGGTGCGGTGGTGTTCTCGATCCACACCTACCGGGTCCGCAAGACCGACCTGACCGAGGCGCAGGCGCGGGGCTTGGCCGCGCAGCCGATCCACGGGCGCGACTGACCCGAACGCAAGACGGGCGCCCGAAGGCGCCCGCCGCTGTTGCGTCCCGTCGCGGTCTCAGACCGAGTAGTAGAGCTGGTACTCGACCGGGTGCGGCGTGTGCTCGTAGGCATAGACCTCTTCCCACTTCAGTTCGAGGTAGCCCTCGAGCTGGTCCTTGGTGAAGACGTCGCCGGCGAGCAGGAAGTCGTGGTCGGCCTCGAGCGATTCCAGCGCCTCGCGCAGCGAGCCGCAGACCGTCGGGATGCCGGCCAGTTCCTCGGGCGGCAGGTCGTAGAGATCCTTGTCCGAGGCGGCGCCGGGGTCGATCTTGTTCCTGATCCCGTCGAGCCCGGCCATCAGGAGCGCCGCGAAGGCCAGGTAGGGGTTGGCCGAGGGATCGGGGAAGCGGGCCTCGACGCGCTTGGCCTTGGGGCTTTCCGTCCACGGAATCCGCACGCAGCCCGAGCGGTTGCGGGCCGAGTAGGCGCGCAGCACCGGCGCCTCGAAGCCGGGGATCAGGCGCTTGTAGGAGTTCGTCGACGGGTTGGTGAAGGCATTGAGCGTCTTGGCGTGCTTGAGCAGACCGCCGATGAAATACAGCGCCTCCTGGCTGAGGTCGGCATATTTGTCGCCGGCGAACAGCGGCTTGCCGTCCTTCCAGATCGACATGTTCACATGCATGCCCGAGCCGTTGTCGCCCTTGATCGGCTTCGGCATGAAGGTCACCGACTTGCCGTAGGCATGGGCGACGTTGTGGATGACATACTTGTATTTCTGCAGGTTGTCGGCCTGCGCGGTCAGCGTCGAAAAGACGAGGCCCAGCTCGTGCTGGCAGGTCGCGACCTCGTGGTGATGCTTGTCGACGTTCATGCCGATCCGCTTCATGGTCGACAGCATCTCGGAGCGGATATCCTGGCCCTCGTCCATCGGGTTGACCGGGAAATAGCCGCCCTTGTGGCCCGGACGATGGCCGAGGTTGCCCATCTCGTAGGCGGTATCGGTGTTCCACGCGCCCTGGTCGGCATCGACATGGAAGCTGACCTTGTTCGGCGCGACCGAGAAGCGGACGTCGTCGAAGATGAAGAATTCCGCCTCGGGGCCGAAATAGGCGGTGTCGCCGATGCCGGAGGCCTTCAGATAGGCTTCCGCCTTCTCGGCGGTGGAGCGCGGATCACGGCTGTAGGTTTCGCCGGTGTCGGGTTCGACGACCGAGCAGTGCAGGCACAGCGTCTTCTCGGCATAGAACGGGTCGATATAGGCCGAGGCCGGATCGGGCAGCAGCTTCATGTCGGACTGGTCGATCGACTTCCAGCCGGCGATCGAGGAGCCGTCGAACATGAAGCCTTCCTCGAGGAAATCCTCGTCCACGAGATCCGACATCACCGTGACGTGCTGCAGCTTGCCGCGCGGATCGGTGAAGCGGATGTCGACGTAATCGACTTCCTCGTCCTTGATCATCTTGAGAACGTCTTTGTTGCTCATGTGAACCACTTCCCTTCTGTCAGAGCATTGCGGTCGCGGGGCGCGGGCGGGCCGGCCCCGGGTTTGCGTCAGATCGCGTCCTCGCCGGTCTCGCCGGTCCGGATGCGGATCGCCTGTTCGACGGGCGAGACGAAGATCTTGCCGTCGCCGATCTTGTCGGTACGCGCGGCCGACAGGATCGCCTCGACGGCGGCATCGACCTGGTCGTCGGCCAGCACGATCTCGATCTTCACCTTGGGCAGGAAATCGACGACATACTCGGCGCCGCGGTAAAGCTCGGTATGGCCCTTCTGCCGGCCGAAGCCCTTGACCTCGATCACCGACAGGCCCTGGACGCCGGCTTCCTGCAAGGCTTCCTTCACGTCGTCGAGCTTGAACGGCTTGATGATCGCCTCGATCTTTTTCACGCGCCGACTCCCCCTGGCATTTCACGTCACCGGCGGTTCTGCTGCCTTTGCCGGGGAGGGACAATGTGACAGGCTGGCGAGGTGCCGGCGGCCTTCGGGATTCACGGTGCGATGCACAAAAAATATGCGTTGTGCCGCCCAAAATGGCGGCGTGTGAACGCGAAGGGGGCATTTTGACCGAAGT
>Ga0180430_10003448_pt1 | contig 13635 bp, 10 predicted proteins | sample SS_ome_9_FD_132999 | JGI IMG/M metagenome (GOLD analysis project Ga0180430, IMG submission 132999) | Hypersaline lake sediment archaeal communities from the Salton Sea, California, USA - SS_1_S_2 metaG | ecosystem: Environmental > Aquatic > Non-marine Saline and Alkaline > Hypersaline >... | reverse complement strand
GGTCTCATAGAAGGGCACCCTTCTGTGGGGTGTTTTGGAAGTGAACTGGGATTTTTACGCAGTAATAACCACTTCACGACAAAAGTACCCCACAGAAAAAGGGTGCCCTTTTGAGACACCCTCCTTTTTTTTTACCCGGTCAGGGTTATATAGCTAAGCTTCTGCTTTCGAATTAAAATACTACCCCTTCCATGGATTTCTCCAGTTCCCTGGCATTGGTAAGGAATTCATCCAGCTTCATCTCTTTGAAGTAGAGCAGTCCGTGGGTGGACCGGGTTCTGGATTTGGAACTGCGGTAGAAAGTGTCCTTGCCCACCAGCAACTGGATCTGCTTCAATTGCTCGACCCAGATCCTTTTGGTCAGATCGCTGAATTTGCCATCCAGCTGATAGGAGGGAAAGGAAGCATCTACCTGGCTCAGGTAGCTGTGTGTAAATGACTTGTCCATAATCGCCATGGCATTCAGAGACACAGGGACAATTACATTTGCCTCGGCCGGGTGGAAGCGGTACCAGACATTCCTGTATCCCCATACCCTGAGCTCACTAAGGTCTTCTTCCTCGCTCCATTTGCGCAAAGCTTCGGCTATAACCTGGAGGACCTTGTAATGAGTATCCGGGCCGCTGCCTTCAGGATCGAAGGCCAGACTTACCACTGTGGGTTTGATTTCCCTGAGTTTCTCCAACATGGGCTCCACATCCCGGTCCAGCTTTGGCTGCTCGGTAAACACCTCCCCGGTATAAAAGCCCAGCCTCAGGTGGTGAACGTGTTTGGTCTCAAAACCAAAATAACCCCAGACCAGCTCCTCCTCAAATTCCCGGATCATTCCTTTCAGCTTCTGGATATCGGGCTGATTGACCTCACCATCGTAAGAGTTCTTAAGTATATGGATAATGCTGTTGATCTGGTCTCTCAGGTGATCCACATTCTTTATTTCATAGAGACCCACCATGTCGCGCACTATCCTGTGCGCCAGAGCCCTGAGAAGCTCCTTCTCCTCTCCGGAGGCTACTTTAAGCAGGTAGTGGTTCACATCCTTGTCGCGCTTGTGCTTATACCCCGATTCGAAGAAATCCGGGTACTGGGTCATTTGCATCAGGCCCTTGTCCAGAAAACTCCTGGTATCTTCCATGGCCTTGATGATAAAATCGTTGGTTACTGCAGTAAATCCCGAGGTAAGCACGGAGAAATAATGGGAATTGCTCTGTTCCCGGGTCAGCCTGTGAATATGCGGATTGATCCCCAGCATAATATCATCGTGATGCGGCCCCGTATGGTAGTACACCTGGTTCTTTTCTTCAGCCGTTCCCCTGTCCCACTTTGCTTCTACGGATTTGTATACTTCAGAAATCGTATTCTCATTCAGACCGGGAATCATGCTGCAATAGCGGTCTTCTTTCAGATCGCTCATGGTGAGATGATGTCCGTATTTGTCCAGACGGTTGCAAAGGTCGATAACCGCGCGGTCTGTTTTTTCCTGGGTCCACTCTCCCTCTTTATAATAAGCATCTACTGTCGCCTGCAGGTTCATGGCTGCACCTGAGGTCAAGTAGAAACGGGCATGTTTCAGTTTATTCAGCACAGAAGCCGGATACAGCACCGAGGGCTCATTGGCCAGGGCATCCTTCACCACTGCAGCTTTGGCCTCACCGGCTGCAAATATCAGAGCCACAGCATCGGGATTGTGGGTGATGGTATCCAGTCCGATGGTGATGACCAGTCGGTTCCGGGAAATCTCAATTCCTCCCAGGTCACCGGCTGCCACTGCCTGGGTCTCAAAGTTGGTTTCAGTAAGTCGGGTAGTTGAATAGTGGTCGGATCCCCTCACATTGAAGGCAATATGACCATCAGGGCCAATACCTCCCAGGAAGAAACCGATGCCACCCTTATCCCTGATCTTTTGCTCATATTCGCTACACCAGTTGTCGATGGCAAAAATGGAGGCCTGTTGATCTTTCTCGATACTACTCTTGGGCTCCCTGTATCGAAGGGATAAATCCACCTTGCTGTCGGGAAATACCTCTGAATAATGACAGCCTCCAACCAGGGGAATGGTATCGGAATTGATCAGAAGGGCATTTTTGGGATTAAGTCCGAAGCCCTCGATGTAATACTTCATTACATAGTTGTAGAAACTATTGTGCTGATCTGAGGATATGGGATAGAACTCGTCAATCTGTACAAAATGCAGATCCTTAAGTGAAGGCTTCTTTAAATCGCCCACCCCGTATTTTTTTCTCAGGTCTTTTATCTTCTCACTATCCCAGTTTTCCAGGAGATGGGTGGTCCATTTGATAAAATACTCAGGGGTTTTTCCGGTGGGAAGACTGATCACTCCCTGCGGATTTTCACTAACCCACTCTAAAAAACGGAGCGCGGTGAGCAAGCCCATGAGTGGAAAATTGTCCACCACAATGTAGGGGATCCTGGTATAAATTTTGGGAGATCCCGACGATTTGTAAAAAGCTGATTCAACCTTGGATGAGAACTGCATGATTTAAGTGTGTTGTTAGATAGTGAACCGCAAAAGTATTCATTTTGCAGGTCCTGATCAATGTGAAATTGATAATTTTTGGTGAAATTCTGCAAGTGTTTACAGAAAGACAAATAAGTTGATTATTTGTTGGCCTGACTGGCAGATCTTATGGATTAATCTGCCCTAAATTGCGGGAATCGGATTGTGACAATCGATGCAATGCATGGAATGGATATTGTTGGGGCTGTCGCTATGCAAATAGGTAGTATTCATAGTCATTACGTCCAGTCCACAACTGCTCACAGCCGGGTGACAGGTCTGGCAGGCCTTCCTGGGATCGTTGGAATGTCCCCGGTGACAGGCCCGGCAACTGAGACCTTCATGCACACCCACCGGAGTTCGGTCATCTTCCGTTCCGGCCTGGTGGGCCCAATTGGGCGAATGACACTGTAGGCAGATTCGCTGCAAAGGATCGTCTGACACCAGTATGACATCTTCTCCCAGATACATGTCCGGTTTCAGCAGCTTGTCGGCCCGCAGGTGCATCCTGTCGGAGCGAAGATAGAGTCCGGTGAGAGGATTCCTTTCCTCCCTTTCATAGAAAATGGCATAAGGATCATCCATGGATTCGGGATGGACCATGGGCGAGTTTTCCATGTGGATTGGGTGACAGGCCAGGCAGGGAATAACCGGCTGATTAGCTTTCTCAGGCTGTTTCAGCTTCCAGGGTCCGTCAGTGGAAATGGGTTCGACCAGGTCGCTTATACTTCCGTCGTAATACATGCCATGACAGCGGAAACAATCCGGATAGGGTCGCTCCATGGCATTGTGTTTTTCATTTAGAAAGATATCGGCATAGGTGGCTGAGTGACCTCCTGCCTGCCAGGAAGCATATTCATCGCGGTGACACTTGATGCAGGCTTCCATTACCTCCAGTACGTTTTCTTCTTTCAAACCAATATCCTCGCTCTCCTTCTTTTTCCCGAAATGGGAAAAGACCATGGCTGACTTCTCTTTCAGACTGTGAAAGCCATTTCCCAGAGCAGTTCCGTGGCAGTCGGAGCAAGTTACTTCCCGATGAGCACTCTGCATCCAGATCTCGGTGGATGGTACAATCTCGTGACATGAGGCACAGCTGCGCTCGGGACTGGTCGCATTCCAGCCCGCATAGCCTCCAGTCAGGATCAGCAGAATAAGGACCAGGATTCCAAATAAAGTAAGCAAGCGCCTCTTTCGATCAGGCTTTCTCATGAGGACTTAAATTTCGTTCCGTTCCAGTTATTGGTAATATAATCGGATACCCAGTAGCCCAGGGCCATGATGGTGAGGACCGGATTAAAACCTCCATTGGTCACACAAAGGCTTCCATCTGCCACAAAAAGGTTATCGATGTCATGTACCTGGCCGTAGCGATTGCACACCGAGGTTTTAGGATCGTTGCCCATTCGGGCCGTCCCAGCCTGGTGCTGGCCACCACCAAGTCCGCGTCCGCCCACCCTTTGCCAGGTATAAATGGCTCCGGCTTCTTTCAGCACCATCTCAGCTTTGGAGGAAAGGAATTTGCAATGTTCATGGTCGATGGGGTGCCTCTGTCCCGACATGGCCACCACTGGAATGCCCCAGTGGTCTTTCACCGACGGATCCACGGTAATCCTGGCTTCCCAGTTGGGTATCTCCTGGATGGGCCCCTGCAAGCCTCCCACCCTTTTGATGTTAAGCATTTGAAAATCCTTGTGTTCCCTGCCCCAGCGTTTGGCTCCAGGCGGTCGCACATTGCTGAACAGATAGGGAAGGGCATTAAATTCATTGGCCAGCATACCCCCTCCGATAATGCCTTGGTTGTGGTGGTTAAAGTCGCAGAAGGCCAGTGAGGCGCCTGGTCCGGCAAAGTCGGTGATCTCAAAATCAAATAGTCCAAGGGCTCCGGTATAGGCATGCCCTTGAAGGTTTCGTCCCACCCAGTCGTAATTGTTTCCCAGACCATAGGGATGCCTATCTGTTTTTGAGTTTAGCAAAAGTCGGGCTGTTTCCGTGGCCGAAGCAGCCAGAATGACCATATCGGCAGTCTGGACCTGCCCTTTATCCTCCCGGTCGAAATATCTGATCCCGCCTACCCGTCCACTGGCATCACTCATCACCTCTGCCACCTGGCAATGTGTTCGGACTTCACAGTTTCCTGTAGCCATGGCCGCAGGGATTACCGTATTGTGGGTGCCGTTTTTTCCATCCACCGGACAGGCAAAACCCACACAGGTGCGGTTACGAATGCATGCTGGCCGGCCATTAAAGGGTACCGAATTCCTGAGCATGGGTATGGGAAATGGGTTCATTCCCAGCCTTTTGCCGGCTTCAGCCAGCACTTTCCCTTCCCGGTTATACTCAAAGGGAGGCATGGGCTGGGCTTTCTTTCGGGGTGGTGCAAAGGGATTTTGACTATCGTCGCCCGAAACCCCGATTTCCCATTCTGCCTTTTCGTAATAAGGCTCCAGATCCTCGTAACTTATGGGCCAGTCTTCCAGGGTCGATCCTTCCACCGGGCCATAGGTAGACTTCAGAATGAAATCCTCCGGCATAAAACGCCATGCCATGGCGCCGTATGAAACCGTACCCGATCCCACGCAGGCCGCATTATGTCCGTAACCTCCGCTGATGGGTGTGACCACCCTTTTTGTACCATCGGAGTTGATCCGCACCCGCGGATGTTTGCGATGATCCGGGCCAAAGGCAGATCCCAAAACCTGGGTTCGTTGCGAAATCAATTCATCGTTGATGTGCTTGTCATAATCGGGCCATCCACCCCGCTCAAAAAGCACCACGGAAAGACCGTGTTCTGCCAGCTCCTTGGCGACCACTCCACCGCCTGCTCCGGCTCCTACGACTATAGCATTGACATGTGTATTGGCCATGGCGTCAGCTTAAGTGTTCATAATGGTTTCGTCCGACCACCAGAGGGAATTCCAGGTCCATCATCCGATAGCTCATGTAATCCTTATTGCCTCCATGCCTGGGCGGCCCGTAAAATCCCTGCATGCTGTGCCTGACTACCAGAGAGAAAAAACGACTCTGGTCCACATCTGGCCAGTACGCTGCGGGCAGCTCTCCGTTTTCCATGGATTCACAGAGTCCAAATTGCTTATCCATGTCCAGCTCTTCAAAACGGTGGCCATGTAATTCCAGACTGCAATGCTGGAGGGCTGAGATCCCCTGCTGATAGATAAGCTGATCGTATGAAAATACGGCCACCAGTTGTCTGTCGATATAATGTATGACACCTGCCTCGGTGGCCCCACCACCATGTTCATCCTCCGGGATAATCTGTTCGCACAGGGCTATGAGGCATCTTGCTTCTTCATCACTGAAAAATCGCCAGGCGGAGCTTACCCGGGATATACAGGAGGGCATAAGCATGATGCTTCCAAAACCCGCAACTCCTGTCCTGAGGAAGGATCTTCGATCAAGCTTCATGATAGATTCGGAGTGGAATTAGCACTCCAAATTTGAAATAAATCCCTTAAGAACAAATCTAAACTAAAGGGTTGATCAGTGGTATAACTCGCTTTCGTCGGTTTCTGCCAGGGAAATAAAAAGTCTGCTTAACTTTTCCGTTACCTCCCTGAAATACTGCTCTCCTTTTTGGAGGTTGGCCTTTCTGGGATCACCTATGCCAGTATCCTCTGTGCAACGGGTCCATTTCCGTTCGGCCCAGGCCCAGGATTCATTCAGTCCTTCCACACTGAATTTTTTGGCTTTGCCGGCTCCGGCCTCACCAAGGGGTTTCACCAGATCGGGACAGGCATAAAGCATAAGGCTGGTTTCCATTTCGTCGGCATGTCCACCATCGTTTTCAAATATTTTTGCCTGGTCCACCGACTGAAACCAGTTGCAGGTAGCAATGAGCATCTCCGGGAAAGCGGCTCCTACCTCGCGGATAATCTGCCTGAAGTCGTTTCCCCCATGACCATTCACAATCAGCAGTTTGTCCATACCATAGCCATACAGGCTTTCAGCAATATCTTCCAGAATGGACTGCTGGGTGGAAGGATTCATATTCAGTGTCATGTAAATATCGGACTGACCCGTATTTACACCCAGGGGTATGGTTGGCAGGACCACGACCTTGCTACCCGTTTCCCAGGCCAGCCTGGCCGCTTCATTCACCAGAGCCTCGCTTTCGTAATTATCGGTTCCATAAGGAAGGTGATAGTTGTGGGCTTCACAGGCCCCCCAGGGAAGTATGGCCAGTGTATACTCCTGGTCCTGTACATCTGACCAGTGACTTTCTGATAATATATAGGGTCGTGTTTTCATGCTTAGTAATTGAATGAATAATAAACTTCTAGAGGGATGCGGATCTCAGGGCTTTAATATGATTGTCCGGGGTGGAGATGGTAAGTTCACAACCCCCTGACAGTATAAAGGGCCTACCACTTTCGGCATCGCATAAAGCCTGGGTTTCCCTGGCAATGGCAGCCGGGTCCCTTTCCTGGATCACCGATACCGGATCGAGGTTTCCGACCCTGGTAATTCCGGGTCCCAGTTTTTGATATGCCTCTTCCATATCTACCATCCAGTCGATGTCCACCATGTCGGGATTCACCTCCCGGAGATCCTCCAGAAGATGGGTAATATCACCGCATATATGTAATTTAACCCTGGCACCCAGGGACTGAATGTAGGCAAATAGTTCCCTGTGTTTCTCCTTCACAAACTCCCTGTAATTCTCCATCGAGATCTGGGAACATATGGCATCGCCCACTCCGATGATATCACAACCGGCCTCCACCTGGGCGCGGGCAAAATCCCTGGCAGTTATCATGCTCTTATCGATCAGCTTTTTTACGAAATCGGGCTCCATGAAAATCTTCAACAGCACTTCGTTCACTCCTGCCAGGTCGCAGCTCTGTGCCAGGGGTCCTTCAATCCAACCAATGATGGGTACACTTGGGCCCAAGGCCTTACGAAGGGCCTCTCCACCCCTGATACGGTCAAGGGTTCTTTCCGCCTTAAAAACATCGGGGTTTTTCAAGCGCTTTATATCCTCTATGGAACTGACCAGGATCTCCATACATCGGGGTACGGCCTCATCGGGAAAAGTGATTTTTGCTCCAAAGGCTGAGGTCTCCCGGTAGGGATCAGAAATCAAGCCCACTGCATCCATGCCAAAATCTTCCCTGCATCTGAGATTACTCTCCACCAGGGCCCTATAGTCAGAGGCAAATTGACCGTAGGTGAAACCCGCATGGCGCGCTGCCCTGTGCATCAGGATGGGATGAAATTCAGTTTTTTCGCTCATGCGATCCAAGATAATAAAATTCGATACAGCATCAATAGGCCGGTGACGAGCGTGCTCCGTGCCGATCGAGTATGTCCAGACTTTTTTGGATGGGGAGTGCAGGCATGCTTCTTTGTTTTTGTCCCACCATATCTTCGGCCATAAACAGGGAATTGTATATGGCTTCCTCGGTGGCTTCCACCACAGCCAGGAACAGGGGTGACATCTTTCGATTCTCCAGCTCACCTATTATTCTTACAGAATGATCCCCGCTATGTGGAATGCGGCTGTTGACTTGGGTGCTAAAGGCTATGGCATAATCACCACTCCCGTTGGACATAAAGGACCCTACCCTGCCCAGGGCCAGAAAGGAACGTTTTGCCAGACGTTCCAGGTTCCTGGAGGACAGAGGCGCATCCGTAGCAACCACAATCATGCAGGAACCATCCACCTGGTAGTTGACCTGATCCTGAATCCCTGCCTGATTTGGAGCTTCTGCCAACGTTGAGCCATCTGCCTTATCCGCCTTGTAATACCTATCAAGTGCCTCACCCACGGGTGCTCCATTGATGTGCAATATGCCTCCGAAATTGGTCTGGACCAGAACGCCTACAGTATAACCTCCCTGCGATTCTGACAGGACACGTGAAGAGCTTCCTATACCTCCCTTAAATCCCATGCACAAGGTACCGGTACCGGCACCCACATTACCTTCCCTAACTGCACCTCCTGAAGCCTGAGCAAGGGCATCCATAACATCGTTTTTGCTTACGTGGCGTCCTCGTATATCATTTAGCCAGCCATCGTTGGTTTCTCCTGCCACCGGATTCACTGATCTGACTTCTTCATTTCCCGGCAGGCTCAGCATATATTCCACCAGGGATTCAGCCACTGAAAAAACATTCAGGGTGTTGGTCAGGGCAATGGGAGTTTCCAGGTTTCCCAGCTCCTGTACCTGGGTAAAGCCAAGGGCCTTGCCAAATCCGTTACCCACGCTTACTGCAGCAGGAACCTTCTCCTGAAACATATTTCCTTCGTGCGGCAGAATAACTGTGACACCTGTTCGCACATGCTCACCGCTAATCAGGGTCTTGTGCCCCACCTTCACTCCATCCACATCGGTAATGGCATTCCATGTGCCGGTGGATAGGATTCCGGGTTCAATGCCAAAATCCCTGGCCCTGCCCCTTTCCTGGGCTGATAGAGTTATCGGTAGCAAAATAGCCAATAGCATTATGATCGGGATGCGTTTCATGACAAGGTATTTTTCAGGGGTTTCAATTTTTCCGGGAAAGCATGGGCAATAAGAGCTCTGGCCAGGATCTCCGTTGGATCAACTGCCGGGGTGGCAACAAGATCCAGGTCATTTTTTACCAGGGGAATCTCAGTACACCCCAGGATAAGGGCCTGTGCCCCTTCCTGTACCAGGTAGTTTACGCCTTGTTGCAGATTATGTATAGCCCTGGGATCGACCGGGTTAGAAATGGTCTTTATTCCGAATTCCTGATCGTAAATGGCGGGATGGATCAATTTCTCCTGCATGCCGGGAGTTGGCAAAATCACTTCATAGCCTTCTGCCACCAATGCCTCACGATAAACTCCACTCTTGTAAGTGCCGGTGGTGCTCAGCACGCCAACCTTTCTTATTTCGCCGGCTTCTTTCTTAATATATGAGACGGTCTCCCGCACCATATGCAAGAGCATGATCTGTGTACCCCTTTCCTGCATTCTCTTCAGAATTAGGTCAAAAATGGGAGCTGCATGTGCCGTATTGCAAGGGATTCCGGCCACTGTGGCACCGGCCTGATCCAGGCGGTATAATATTTCACTAATGGCCTCTGCAGGATTATCTTTCTCCCTGCCCTCCAGATACTCCGTTCGATCCACAATTTTCGAGGAGTGGGAGAAAAGCAGGGTATCCGCGTGATCCTGATCACTCCGGGCCAAAGTATTATCGAAGACCTTGTGCATCAGGTCCAGACCAGCATAGGGTCCCACCCCTCCTACAATCCCGATCATTATTGACTTAGTTACATTCGCATTTGACCGGAGCCTGAACTTGCTGATTGAGATTCGTTTTTTCCAGTCTTTCTTTTCTTGCCTCGAAGCATTCCGGACATTGTGAAAATCGCTCCAGGTCCCACAGGTCGGCAAACACATTGCCTTTTTGCAAACTCACCCCGTAATCCAGAACCTGCTCGAGGGAACTTAACACAGGTTCCTGGAAATAGCCACCGGCTGCCAGTACTTCCAGTGCCCCGTTTCCTCCCCTCACAGGAATCACAGAGCATACCTCTACACCCACCTGAAATGCATAATCGATGGACCTGCAGGCCCATTCCACTCCTTCTTCCTCGGAAAGAAAGGGAGGGCGCGCCAGGATAAAGGCCCTGGTGGTGATATCGTTCTTTCCCAGGAATTCCACCCCCCGTTCGAATTCGTCCAGGGTCATTGGTTTGTTCAGGCTCTTGAGAACCTGGGGGTGTGCAATCTCCAGCCCCATGGCTACCTGCAGATCGGCAGACAGCATATTCTTGAAGGTGAGTACATGCTCTCCAAGCAGGGCCGTATTGCATTCAACCAGTACCCGGCTGAATTCCTCCGCGAGGGAGATAATTTCCGGATAGTCTTCTACGGGTATGGCGCCGGGATCAAAAAAGCTTCCGCTGTTATACAGCTTTAATTGTTTGGCCACAGGAAGCCTGGCCAGGGCATAGCGGATCTGGGAAGAAATCAGGCCCGGGGCCAATACCACGTCGGTGGTATGTTTCCAAAGGTCGCACATGAGGCAGGTAAAGCGGCATTCCCGGTTGGTCAGCAGGACGGTACTGGTCTTCTCCACTTTTCCCTGGGAAGAACGTTCCCATTCACTGAAATACCCGTTGGGAAACCTGGGATCTACCGAAGATTTGGGCCCTCTGTGGGACCTGATCCACCGGTCATCGGTCCTGAAATCTGGAAAATTACTCATAGATGGAAAGGAAAGCTTTCCTGTAATCCATTTCCTTTTCGGGAAAATGCTTCTTAAATGCCTCTTCGGTGGCAGCTCCGTGCTGGAACCTGCGTTTCTCGAACACAGGCATATCCAGTCCTGTAATGGATTTTACTCCACTGGCAGCCACTTCTCCTTTCAGATCGTAGAGTTTTTCATGATCCCAGTTGGTGAGATCAATAAAGGGTATCCCTTCTGCCACTTCAATCACCTTTGAAAGGGTGTAGGGACTGAAACTTTTAAAGCCCATGGTATCGGCAGTTGTATAGGTTCTCATATATCCCCTGCTTAAGCCTCCGCTGTAGGTGAGTGAATGTTTCATCTTACCCACTCCCCATCCTTCATGATAGAGCATCAGGTTATTCAAAACGCTTCGAATGGTGAGTTCAGGATTTTCTTCAATGGGATAGTCCTTCAGATTTTCGTCTCCCCCGTCCCCGTCAATCATATGTCTCCACTCAGGGTACCTTTGGCGAATTCCTTCCAGAAGGGCCAGATTCATGGTAGCAGCCTGAATATCCAGGGGTTTATAGTCTTCAACCACACCAATGGTCTTTTCCCAGTCCAGTCCATTTGCCTTCACCTCGATGGGTTCCAGGAAAAGTTCCAACTTCAATGCCTTTAGAAACTCCCTGGCCTGCTCCAGGTCCTCTCCACCACCGTCCACACTCAGGGTGAATGCCTTAAGACGGGAGGGACTTTCCCCCAGTTCCCTCAGGGCATGGTAGGTGAGCAGGAAAACAGAGCCACTATCGATCCCGGCAGAGAATGAAACTCCCACCGGACCGGTGTTTGCCTCATATTGCAACCACTTCTTAATTTCTTCATACAAAGTGCCCATGTAAAGCTTTCCGATTTCCTCCACAGAAGTTCCCTTGAGACTATTCCTTTCCGGGGTAAAGAAACGCTGATGAACGGGACTGGGATCGGGGCAACCCAAGAGCTCAATTGTAGTTATATAGTGAGCCGGCGCCATTCGCGTGTAAGAAGGGTGAAACTGGTCCTCGAGCCCTTCCTTTTCCAGGTACTTGTATATGGTATCGATCCTTTCAGCCAGGATCAGACAGGGCCCATCCTTTAATTTGGCAATGAAGAAGCGAAGAGGCCGGCCAATGGAGCGGGCCATTCGAATGGTCTTTCCCTCCACAGCCACCAGGGCAAACTGGCCATCGATTTTTCCTACTTTTTCAGTATTTCCCTGCCTTACAAGCTCAATAGCTTCCTCCCTAGACATATTATAAATGAGGTCTTTTTCCGGGTTGCAGAGGTTGACTATTTGATTCACGTATTCCTGGTTCATTTTATATGTATTTAAGTATAAGCAAAATGCAGGTTTTTCAGATTTCGAATCCCCTCTCAAAGGTAGTAAAATCAAGGGATTTTTGTCAATCTGGAATAATTCTAAATTAGACCGGAATATGCATCAAAAGTGTTAAAAAAAGCTAAATTCGTTCTGTACACTTATTATAATCGGTGTGCCAACTAATACTAAATCAAAGAAACATAGAAGATTTTGTTATTCATTGCTAACCTTAAAACTACTTCGATTATGCGAAATTCTGCATGGTGGAAAAGCGGCTTTATGACGCTTCTCCTGTTTGGTTTTGCGCTAAGCTTAACCTTTGCCCAGGAAAGAACAGTGACCGGTGTGGTGAGCTCCGACGCGGAGGGAACCATTCCCGGTGTTAACATTGTGATCCAGGGAACCACCCAGGGTGCCGTAACTGACGTGGACGGAAATTATAGCATTTCTGTTCCCGGGCCAGACGCAGTCCTGGTATTCTCATCCATTGGTTATGCCACCCAGGCCGTCACGGTCGGGAGTCAGACCACTGTCAATGTAACCCTTTCCGAGGACGTCCAGGCTCTGGACGAAATCGTGGTTATCGGTTATGGTACCCAGAAAAAGAAAGAGGTAACCAGTGCGGTTGCCAGTGTGAAATCTGACGATTTCAACCAGGGTTCCGTTACCAATCCCGCACAGCTGGTGCAGGGTAAGGTGGCCGGTCTGTCCATGTCTAAGCCCGGTGGTAACCCCAACCAGGGATACGAACTGCGTTTGCGTGGACTGAGTACCGTGGGTTCCAACACACAGCCTCTGGTGGTCATCGACGGTGTTGTTGGCGGATCGCTTGACAACGTGGATCCCAACGACATCGAGTCCATGGACGTACTGAAGGACGGTTCTGCAGCTGCCATTTATGGTACCAGGGGATCATCCGGTGTTATCCTGGTAACTACCAAGCAAGGTAGAAGAGGAACTGCACAGGTGGACTACAATGGTCTGGTGACTTCCACTTCCGTGGCCAAGTATCCCAACGTTTTATCCCCTGATCAGTGGAGATCACTCTCCTCAGAGCTAAGTCTGGGTACTGACTTTGGAGCTAGCACTGACTGGTTCAAGGAAACCACTCAGCAGGCCATTGAGCAGTCCCACAACCTGGCCCTTTCAGGTGGTACCGAGAAAACCAAGTACCGTGCTTCCTTTAACTACCGTGATGGAGACGGCGTGGCCCTGAACACAGGCTACACCCGTTACAACGGAAGGCTGAACCTCAGTCAGAAAGCCATCGACGATCGCCTTACCGTGGACATCAACATTGGTGCCACTCAGAATGAGGCTGAGTATGGCTTTAACGAGGCCTTCCGATACGCCTCCATCTACAATCCAACTGCTCCGGTAAGAAGCAGCGATCCTGCGTACGATATTTACGACGGATACTTCCAGCAGATATTGTTTGACTATTACAACCCTGTACAGATTCTGGAGCAAAACATCAACAATGGAAAAGACTCCAGGGTCAATGTGGCCCTAAAGGGCGCCTTTGAGATTATGGATGGTCTTACCGTCGATGCTTTCTACTCTATTGAGAATCAGAACTCCCAGAGAGGCCG
>Ga0180430_10003447_pt1 | contig 13636 bp, 10 predicted proteins | sample SS_ome_9_FD_132999 | JGI IMG/M metagenome (GOLD analysis project Ga0180430, IMG submission 132999) | Hypersaline lake sediment archaeal communities from the Salton Sea, California, USA - SS_1_S_2 metaG | ecosystem: Environmental > Aquatic > Non-marine Saline and Alkaline > Hypersaline >... | reverse complement strand
TTGCACCCCCACTGAAGCTCCATTCTCCCCATGGACATGCACCTTCCCGTAGATTCCTGGCTTTTGTGAATTTGATACAATAATATTTGCCACTGCCCCATTTTTAAATTTCATGATGGCATTGGCCGTATCCTCGACCTCGATATAGGGATGGTTCAGATTGGACCAATGCCCGTAAAGCTCGTCGATCTCTCCCATGAACCATTGAAGCATGTCGAGCTGGTGGGGTGCCTGGTTGACCAGCACGCCTCCCCCCTCTCCTTTCCAGGTTCCTCTCCAGGGATCACTTTCATAATAATCCTTATCCCGCCAGCCCAGCATATTCACCGTGCCAAAAACAGGGTGGCCGATTTTCCCGGCATCAATGGCCTCCTTAACTCGCATGGCCGGGAGATACCAGCGACGCTGACAAACCACCCCGATCTGTTTGCCAGACTTCCTGGAAGCCTCAATCATGGCATCACAATCCTCGAGGGAGGAAGCCAGAGGTTTTTCTATCAGGACATTTGCCCCAGCTTCCAGTGCAGCAACGGTGGGTTCCTTATGCATGGGATGAGGTGTACAAATGATCACCACATCGATCTTCTCTCTGCTGACCATCTCGGCTACATCCGTATAGGCTTTCACATCGTAGCCGGCAGCATACTTTTCTGTCTTTTCCCTGTTTCTACCGCAAACAGCTGTGAAATGTGACTCCTGCAGATTTACAAGTGCGCGGGCGTGCATATCTGTAACCTTGCCAATACCTACCAGCGCAGTCTTTAATTGTTGAACCATATTTGTCAGGGTTTTAAAACTACCTTTATCAGTCCGGGTTCCTTATTATATAAGCGTTGAAACCAGCTTGCACCTTCAGACAGGGGGGCTTCTGCACTTAAGATAGCATCCACATTTACTTCTTTACGCGCGATCATATCAAGTACAGCAGGATATTCACCGCAAATGGCACAGCTACCCTGCAGTCGTATTTGTTGCGTCACCACAGTCTGCAAGGGAATCTCTGCTACAGAGGAAAGGTTTCCCACCAGGGTAACGGTGGCTCCCTTACGAACACTGGCAATTGCCGTTTGGACTGTTTCAGTGATTCCGACCACCTCGAAGGCCAGATCGGCACCCCGGCCCCCGGTAAGGCTTTCCACCTCTTTCCGGATATTATCTGTTTTCGGATTGAAGCCCACATCAGCTCCAAGCTTCCTGGCCAGCTTCAGTTTTTCATTTTCCAGGTCGATGGCTATAATTGTGCCACAAGCACCGGCTCTGAGTACCTGGACCACAAAGAGCCCGATCATCCCGCATCCCACCACCACTGCCGTATCGTTCCACGAAAGAGGAGTCAGCTCCACCGCATGAGCAGCAACAGCCACAGGCTCTACCATGGCCGCCTGGGTATATGTTACCCCATCGGGAATTCTGTACAGTATATGTTGCGGCACATTCACATACTCGGCAAATGCCCCATGTCGACGGTACTCCCCGGGGGAAACACCCAGAACCATGCGATTGTCACTCAGGTTATATAATCCCTTACGGGTATACCAGTCATCCAGCCTGTAAATGGTCGAGTCGAAGGTAACCCGATCGCCAGCCGACCAGCCTGAGACATCTTTGCCCACAGAGGTGATCAGCCCGGCAGCCTCATGCCCCATCACAATGGGTGGCATCCTCCTTCCCGTGCTTCCATCCATTCCATGTACATCCGAGCCACATATCCCCACGGCCTCCACTTTCACCAGGACTTCATCATTAGCCATGATGGGATCTGGAAAATCTTTATATACCAGCTTGTTATACTCCTCTAATACTAGTGCTTTCATAGATTCCAACCATCAGTTTCAAGTAAATATACACAATCAAATTCCGAATTTGTAATCCACCGTATTTATGCATATTTTGAGTCCTCAAAAAACTATTATAATGAAAAGAACCAGCATTTTTATATTAATAGCCCTGATGGCAGCACTAAGCACTAGCAGTATGGCACAAAGTGAATTTTCAAGCGGCCTGATTGGAGTAGGTGTGGTCACCAGGGACCTCGATAAATCACTCGATTTCTACCTTAATGTTATAGGCATGACCAAGGTCAGTGAATTCGATGTGGATGGTGAATTTGGCACCTCATCCGGCCTCACAGACGGGATTGCATTCCATGTGGATGTTCTGAAACTTCAGGACAGTCCGGATGCCAACCAGTGGAAGATTATGAGCTTCAATCAAGAAGGCAGCCATCCCATGCCCCTCTATATTCATGATGATACAGGCATGCAATATATTACCATCAATGTCAACAACCTCACCCCCTTCCTGGAGCGCATCAAAAAGCACAAAGTAAAGCTCCTGGGTGAAACGCCGGTCCCCCTGGGTGAAAGCGATCACTTTGTACTTGTCCAGGATCCCGACGGTACAATTATTGAGCTGATAGGGCCACTTAAATAAGCGATGAGAAAGCAACTTGCTTTCGGACTCTTCCTCCTTTTAGTGCCGTGTGTACTGAACGGACAACGATATCTAAATTCCGGCCATAAGGTAGAAGTGATTCCGGATGAGATCTTACATATCCGCTTTGATTGTCCGCTAAGACCATGGCACGGATTCGGTGTGAACTATGTGCAATCTGCTCAAACCCGGGACTATACCCTTTATCAGCAGGACTACAGTGGCTTTAGCTTTGCCAGTGAAGAAAACCGTCAGAAGGTAATGGAAATGATCTTTGGCGAGGACGGACTCAGACCCGGACTTACCAAGCTGTTCCTGGATCCCTTTCATGAAGGAATGACAAAAGCCGGGAACGACAATGATGATCCGATGAAGATCGACCTGGAGGGCTACGATCATAAATCTACTACTGAATGGATTCGATATTTCAACCGCGAAGGATTAAGAATGATGAGAGAATGGGGCGGATCCTTCACATCCATCGCCACCCTGTATTCTCCCGCTCCCTGGATGACCCGGCAGAAGTATGTTCTCGGCCGTGATGCTGACCCTGCGGAGAATTACGAGATTGCCGAATACATGGCTTCCTGGGTAAAATACCTGATTGAAAGAGAGGGTATCCCGGTTAAATACCTCTCCCTGCATAACGAAGGTGATGCTTACTATCGCTGGCCCAGGGCTGGAAGCAATCCGGGTGAGGACCATCGCGATTATAATATATACTGGCCCCCGGCTCAGGTTGTCAACTTTCTGAAAATTACCCGCGAAGTGCTGGATGCCAATGATATGCATGAAATTGGCCTGTCTCCAGGCGAAACACAGAACTGGTACAGGTTCGATATGTGGGGATATGCCCGGGCAATTGTTGACGATCCTCAGGCCCTGGATAATCTTGATCTGGTGACTTCCCATAGTTTTGCCAACACCGATATTCCAAACTCAGTTTACTACGGTGATTTTCGTAGCATCGGGCAGGATCTGATTCACCGTCACAAACCCGAAGTGCCTGTCTGGATAACTTCCAGGCCCTGGACAGATGGTCCCGATTTTGTGGAAAACATGCGCCGGGACATCTATGAAAGCAAGGCCAATGGGCTGATCCCCTGGGCTCTGATTGCAGGGGAAAAGGAGTGGATGGGGTCCGGAGGAGAATACAATGATGGATCTATGGACAAAGCCTTCCTGATCTGGAAAGATGGTTCCATGGAGATAAGTGATCGCTATTACTATTTCAAGCAGCTAAGCCGTGCTGGTCAACCCGGCATGCATGTTTCTGAGGTAGTGAACCTGGATCCTGCAGTTGGTGCCATTGCCTTTAAAGGATCAGACTCTTCCCAAAAGGATGCCTTTGTTCTGGTGAATAAAAGCAATGAAAAACAGCAGCTCACAATTAATATCCATGGATCAGAAAGTAATGATTTCAGAGTATACAGAACCAGTGAAGGAGAATTATATAAAGATTTGGGCTTGAAGTCGACCCGGGATGGAATGATGATCTATGTTTGTCCAGCCAGATCAGTGTCCACCTTTTTCTCAACTTTGCATTGAACGCTATCTTACAGATATTAGGGTTGAGGACCTTATTATATGCTATATTTGCATACTAATCAATAAGACTGAAAGATGAAAATTTTAAAAACACTCACCATACTGGCCATTGCGATAGCTACGTTCTCATGTTCCACAGTGAAAGTGGTGGTGGATGAGAATAAAAACACAGATTTTTCCAGATACAAGACCTATAGTTTCCTCGGCTGGCAGAACCAGAGTGATAAGATTCTGAGTGAAGAAGATAAAGGCTATCTGAGGGATGCATTTGTTCATCAGTTCGAACGACGTGGCATGACCCGGGTGAATTCCGGCGGTGATATGCAGATTTCCCTGTATATTATCATCAATGAGAAAACCGCTGTCTCTGGCTATAACGATTATGTGGGAGCAAGTGGATATACTCACTATTATGGCTATGCTTATAGTACCGGAAATATGAACAACACCTTTACCCAGGCCAGTAAGGAAGTAGGCACACTGATTATGAATGTTTACGATGGAAGCAGCAAGGATCAGATCTGGCAGGCCGTTGCTAGCAGTGCAGTGCAGCAAAAGGTCGAGAAACGGAAGAGCTCGATTCCGTCCAAAATTGCAAATCTAATGAGTTATTTCCCCCTGAAGCCAACAAAAAATTAAGTGCCCTCTAATTTCGCTTTTTCTTTCCCTTTTTACCCTTTTCAGCGGGCTCTTCCACTTTTTCAATATAATAACCCTCACGTGAAAGTTTGTGGTCCAGGTTAGCAAGACCATACACCAGCACAGCTGTAGCTGTAGCTGTTTGCTCCTGGTATTCGGGTATGCTTTTATTATAAAGGTCTCGCTCGGTATGCCAGATCTCTCCGTAGCTGAAATTATAGCCTTTGGGATCGCCGCAGTCAAAGGTGATGGTTGGGACTCCTTTCACGGCAAAAGGACCGCTGTCAGTTCCCCAGGCTCTTACCGGCCTGGGAACAGGAGTACGTTCCTTTAACTCAAGTGGAAAGTCAGGATTGATGCTAGAGATAACTTCGGCAATCTCTTTAAAATCATCCATTTGCGCTGCAGAAACAGTCAGAGAAACAGGAACCGTGGGACCACCGTCGCGATTCACCATATTGGACACATTATCCAGCTCCTCTTCATATCTTTCTACCCAGCTTCTGGAACCGTATAGTCCAAACTCCTCTCCTGCCCAAAGAATCACGAGGATACTGCGTTTGGGCTTCCCGCCGGCCTCCATAATCAACCTGGCCGCTTCCATGGAGGGTGTTACCCCGGATCCATCATCCACCCCGCCCGTAGCCACATCGAATGCATCCAGGTGTCCGCCCACAATCACATACTCTTCAGGGAATTCGGTCCCGGGAATTACCCCGATCACATTATGATACTTTACCGGGCCCATTTTAAAATGGTTGCGGATATCAAATTCCAGCTGGAAGTAACGGCGCTCCTCCGCCATCTGGTATATCCGCTTATACTGGTGTTCATCCAGCTTGATATCCGGCACTGATGGAAGAGTCTCAAAGGTCATATCGTGCACATTTTTACGGTCATAAAGCACCCTGATTGGAGTGGAGGACGATTGAACAATCCCCAGGATTCCAGCTTCCACCATTTCCCTGTAAAAGAGAGCTGGTTCATCGTTCATTGGCAACAATTTTTTCTCCGCATTGCCAGCCCCCCGATTGTTCCAGTTTTCCCGCCTGATCTGATTGTTGATCTTTTCCGTTTCCGCGTTGACAAGTTTGATGGAATCCCGGAGACTATCAGCCTCAAGAGAAATATCGATGGGCCAGCCATTGTTTTCTCCACCTATCAGCACCCATGCACCCTTCAGGGCACCTTTCATACGCTTAAATTCTGCTTCAGTCCTTGGTTCAATCAGCACATGTCCACGCTGCACCCCCTTGGTCCCCGAGGTGTAGGAGGGAGTGGCAAAATGCAAAGTCATTCCGTCCTCAGCAAGAAGCTTCCCGAACCAGGGGCCCCTGTTAAAACCCACCGGTAGCTCTCCAACCTCATCCATCACCACTTCCATGCCCCACTGATCAAATTTATAGGCAGCCCAGAGAGCAGCATTCTCATAAGCGTCCGAACCGATGAGCCTTCCCCCGAATCGGTTACAAAGAATATCCAGGTGCTCCATGGTACGGTTATCACTGTTCCCGATCTCCACGATTCTTTGCATTACAGGATCGCCTTGAGACATGGATTCTACACTTAACAATACGGCCAGCACAAGAATGGCTGAAAATCTTACTCGCATGATTTGAAGCTTTAATTGAATATGAAAGCGTAAAAGTAAAAGATTATTTGATAATGGAACTGATATCCATCAGCACCAGTTGTCTCCCCTGTTCACCTACCGGGCAGTCAATTACCACGCTGCCTCCGTCAGGTGAAAACCGCGGATGCGTATCACAGCGCCATTCACCCTTGTACCCGGGGGACAGGTAGAATTCTCCCAGGGTGACTTTTTTCCCGCTTGGCAAATGAAAGAGATAAACCTCCTGCATTCTCTCCTTGTTGGGATAGCTGTCATTCAGTATCCACTGATTCCCCGGGAGGTAAGTATTATGTCCGTTCCGGGTCATAATTCCCTCACCCAGTTGCACTGCGGTGCCTGAAGCATCGTCCTTAAACAGAAAAAAACCTGGTTCATCCTGGTATCTGGTCCACATAGCCAGGTGGTCCGGGTCCCGCCAGATAAAATGAGATGTGTAACCCGATCCATCTACCAGGCGAATATCCTTCCCCTCTAAATCCGATGAGTACATCAGGGTTGCAAAACCACCAACACCACCTTTGGAAGGGGATTTCCACCGATGAAGGAACACAAAGCGCGAACCATCGGTATTAAATAGCAGGTGATTAAACCAGTTCTTCCTGGTGAGCAAATCTTCCGATGATGGATTGGCCTCATCGGGGAAGGGCATGGCAGCCATCTGTGCAATGGAGATGATCAGTTCCCTCCTTCCACTTTCCAGATTACAGCGGTAGATACCGGCATCGGCCGGGGCAAGCACCTCCCTGTTGGGATCGGGGATCCCTGCATAGCCATAACCTGAGCGAAGATCATTGATGCGCTCAAAATCAACGGATATGGCTGTCTCACCATCCGGGCTCAGTGCGTACACAGGAAAAGGCAGGGTTCGGCGTTCCCTGCTGTGGATATCCATGATATGACTTACATATTTTCCATCCTGCCGGTCATTCCAGATCACTTTTGTAGCAGAACCTGGAATAAATTGCAGCATGCACCCCTGCTGCCATCCCCAGGCCACAGAACTGCCCAGTTCGGTCCATGCATTCCCATTCATCAGGTCTATCATTCCCACCCTTATGGTATCGCTTGGCTCTGGCGAACGACCCTCAAATCCTACCTGTGCTGTGAGCACATACCTTCCGGAAGGATCGAACTGAAGTTTGTCATAATAGCCGAACCAATGGTGGCCGGGGACGCCGGTAATTACACGGGCAGGTACATGCAAAACGGCACCAGGAATCTCAGCCCCCTTTCCTGCAAGGGCCAATAACAGTAAAACTGATAGTGAATTCATACTTCAGAAATATACAAAAACACCCTTGTTTCATGCAAGTCTTTTAGTTTTTAAGTAACTTATGGTGCTTCAATGGGAATCCCATGAATGAGAGCAAACCCGGCAGGGCCCATCTGAAAATCGTGATAAGCAGCATCGCATTGATTGCTGCCCTGGTGCTTACCATGCAATTGATATCTCATGCCAGGCAGCTCCAGGTGCTTAAAACCGATCTGGCAGAGGTCAATCACATCCGTTACGGCCTGTTAAATGCGGATGAATGGGCCTATCAGATGGCTACCATCCTGAGTATCAAAATCGTTGAGTTTAAATTAACTCCCGAGAGCAGGGAAAAGGTTCTTCAGAACCTTGAAAGCATCCTCAACATGATGATCGACGAGGTGGAGGTCATGATGATACAGAGGACGTCAGGACAGCTCTCCGGAATGAAGAGATGGTTTGCCGGATTTGCCGTCAATTTTGATCAGCTGAGAGACAGTGTTCCTTCCTATGCCAACACCCTTCTACTTGAACTAAACAAACCTGATAACAAAGAGGTCCTGCAACAGCTTCTCCTGGATAAACTGGGTGTAATGAGCGTAGCAACATATAACCTCGATCCTATGGACCCACTACATGCGGTATTGGAAAAACACAGCTGCAGGGATAAGGAGACATGCCAGGAACTGATTCAGGAAGAAATTGAAATGCAAAAGGAGGTGATCGGCTGCCGTGTGATCCTTGTTATACTCCTGGTGGCTGCCGTTTTCATGATCAATCTGATCACACGGGGTAAGATCAACATGGCACAATCAGGCCTGCTGATCCTGGCCTCCTTCTGCCTCCTGCTGGGAGGCATCACAACCCCAATGATTGACCTGGAGGCCAAAATTGATCTGCTTATGTTAAAGCTAATGGGTGAGGATGTAATCTTCCAGAATAATATTATCTTTTTTCAGAGCAAAAGCATCACCGATGTGGTCCGCATCCTTATTGAAGAAGGATCGCTTCCCATGATCTTTGTTGGGATCCTTGTTTTCACATTCAGCATTATTTTCCCTGCCGCCAAGCTCATCAGCTCCCTGCTCTATAGTTACCATATTGGGAATTTGAGAGAAAACAGACTGATCCGTTTCTTTGTGCTCAAGTCGGGGAAATGGTCCATGGCGGATGTACTTGTGGTGGCTCTTTTTATGGCTTATGTAGGTTTCAACGGGATCATTGGTTCTCAGCTCGATCAGCTTACACAGGCAGCCAGGCCGGTGGAGATATTCACTACCAATGGCACCCAATTACTGGGAGGTTTTTATCTCTTCCTCCTCTTTTGCATATCCAGTCTCTTACTGTCTGAAATGATTACCCGGAAAACATGAAAAACAGATACTCTTAGCTGCCATGCCAAAACTTCTGCTGGATAAGGAGAGGTGTTTACGGAATATGGAGAATATGGCCCGTAAAGCTGCAAGCCAGAATTTAGGCTTCAGACCACACTGCAAGACCCACCAGAGTGCCGAAATCGGTAGCTGGCTCCGGGATTTTGGGGTAGATCGCATCACCGTTTCTTCTTTCTCTATGGCCCACTATTTTGCAAAGGCCGGATGGAAGGATATCCTGGTGGCCTTCCCCTTTCAGCCTGGAGAGATTGAAAACCTGATCGACTTATCGGGACAATGTGAACTATCCATCCTGGTGGATTCTCCTGCTTCCCTTCCCTTTCTTAAGCATATTCCACAACGGATAAATTTCTACCTGGATATCGATACCGGCTATGGCAGAACGGGGATCAAAAGTGAAAATACAGACCTGGCAGAACAGATTATCGTAAAGGCTGGCGCCAACAAACACCTGTATTTCAGAGGTTTCTACTGTCATGCCGGACACTCCTATAAGCCAGGAAGTCCGGACGACAGAAAGCGCATACACCAGAAAGCAATTAAAGATCTGGAGGGACTAAAAAAGCATTTTAATACATTAGATCCGAAGCTCCTTTATGGTGACACTCCCAATTGCAGCACACAGCAGGCGTTCGGGGAGCTTGATGAAATCACCCCTGGAAACTTTGTATTCTACGACCTGATCCAGTTTGCCATGGGTAACTGCGGCCTGGACGACATTGCAGTGGCCATGGAGTGCCCGGTGGCCGGAAGATACCCTTCTGATGAACGGATCCTGGTTCATGGAGGTGCAGTTCACTTCTCAAAAGAATCCATGCTAATGCAGGGAAGGTCTATTTATGGACAGCTGGTACAGCAGGCAGAATCCGGCTGGTTGCAAGCCCGGAAAACACTCTACCTTAACAACCTGTCCCAGGAACACGGTCTGATGGAGCAGTGCGGAGATCTGGTCAACAGGGTCAGTATTGGTGACAGGCTTCTCTTCCTGCCGGTCCATTCCTGTTTAACAGCCAACCTGGCACGGGAATACCTTACTCTGTCAGGAGAAAGAATTACAAACATTCATTCAAGCTGAGTCTCATGAAAAATCTTGCAGTGCTTATGACAATCCTGGGGATTAGTGCCCTTGGCCTGAATGCCCAGGACAGATTCCCGGTCAGACAGCTGACCTCCGATCCTGCGCAGCAGGGCTTCCCCACCTGGTCGCCCGATAGTAAATACATCATATACCAGCATTCTGACAAGCATGATACCATTGGATCTAATGGCCTCTGGCGAATGTCATCCAATGGGACAGGAGCAAAACAGATCTTTAATGAAGTGGCCGAACACCCCAGGTGGTCCCCCGATGGCAGCCTGGTTGTTTTTGATGCAGATACAGGTAATAATATTAAAATGATACCGGCCGAAGGCGGCGAAGCCATAGTCTTCCTCCCTGATAGCATTCATATTGAACATGGAGGACTGCCCTGCTGGTCGCCCGACGGAACAAAGGTCGCCTTCCTTGAAGGTAACAAAATGTCTATATGTGTTTATGATGCAAAGAAGGGTGTCATAAACAGCATATTCAGCAGGGAAGGCATGCTGCCCATGCCTGGCGGATGGACTCCCGATGGAGGATGTGTCCTGCTGGCTCTAATGGACAGGGAAAGCAGGAAATCAACCCTCTGGAAGGTCTCATCAGATGGAAAAGAAAAAAAACAGATTACCGGGCATCATGAGAATTTATACCGCTACCTGGCCCTGTCACCTGATGCTTCGCTGCTAGTATACGGAGTTGTGAATGGAAGACATACAGGACTATACGCAATGTTGGCAGAAGGAGGTCCTTCCCTGCCTCTTATTATCACTGAAGGAGCACATAATGAGGGTGCCAGCTGGTCGCCCGATGGTAAAAAGCTGGCCTTCACCAGTAGCCGCTCAGACAGTTTCGATATCTGGATTATGGATGTGAATATGGACCAGCTGAAGAAGGATCTCCAGGGAGAAGAATAAACTAACGGCAGAGTCAAATGAAATCAGCTCCTTGGTTTCCCGTATACATGGTCACCGATGCGGCGTATCCTCTCCATTTCTTCCGGAGAAAGCGGTCCGCTTTCCAGGGTCTCCAGGTTTTCCCGCATCATCTCATGGTTTCGGGCCCCGGTCATACAAATATCCACAGCGGGATTACTCAATACAAAACGATAGCAATCTTTTGCAGTCAGTGGCTGTTCACCCTTTGGCATTTTACTTTCCTTTAGCAGCTGTCCCCAGCGTGTAGCAGTAAAAGAGATCATACCCGGTCGGTCCTCACCTCCGCAATAGGGGAACACATCATTTTCAGCTCCGCTGTTTGCAGCATTGTAGCGCACCTGGAAAATATCGATGGGACTCTCCAGTAAGCTGGAAAAGAGCTTGCGGCTATGTCCCGATAGTGCCAGGTGGCGAACCAGGCCTTTCTCTTTCAAATCAAGCGCCAGCTTCATTACCTGTTTCCCTGGTTTGTTGGGATAGTATCCCAGCATCAGGGCATCGACATACTCAAGGCCCAGCTTATGCAAGCCCCTGTAAAAATGAGGTTTTCCCAGCAGCCTGGAGTGGGTGTACTCCATCTGGCAGACAACCAGCCTGTCCCGTTTACCCTGTTTGGTGATGTTCCGGATTGCCTTGATCATCTCACGGGAGCGCCCCTTCATAAAACTCCCCACCACAAAATAGTTACAACCCCGTTCAAAGGCCTCTTCAAATGCAGCAGCAGGGGCTCCATAGCTGGAGGAGATGCCAAGCCGGCCAACCTTCAGACCGGTCCTGCCCAGGATTACAGATTCGTTAAATGTCATTGCAGGGATTTTTGAATTTAAAAATATAAGATAGTCAAAAGTATCAACCTGTGGTGCCCATGGCATTGGCTATGGCATTTACAGATTGAAGCAGGCTTGGCAGGAGTTTTTCAGCCAGGAAGCTGTCACCATTCCGCCTTGCTTCCCGCCAGGAGCTGAGGAGCCTGACCTGCTCCTCATGCAGTGGAAGCAGTGCTTCGGCTCTCAAGCAGGTGGACAGGTGGTGATTAACCCGCCTGGTGGAAATGGGGCTGCTTAGCAAATCAAGCATCATCTTACGGGTTAATTCCAGCTCATCGACTAACATGCTGAGGATGTCCCGCTTCACCTGCTCCTCCTCCACCAATCCGGCATACATGCTCATGATTGCCTCATCGGTAGCCGCCAGGCTGGTATCCACATTGGTCAGCACATAGCGGACAAAATCGTCCCCTTTGGCCAGCTCCTTCAGGTGTATATATCTCTCTGTCTCCTCCTGTTTCATTTTATGCAGGGTGGTCCCGACGCCGTACCAGCTGGAGATATTCATCCTGGATTGGGTCCAGCTGAATACCCAGGGTATGGCCCGGAGGTCTTCCAGGCTTCTTTTCCCACTGCGGCGTGAAGGCCTTGAACCAATCTTGCTCGACTCAATCACATCAATGGGAGTGGCCTGCTCATAAAAGCGGATAAATGAAGGATGGAGGGTCAGTTGCTTAAAAGCTTTGTAGCTCTCTTCGGCCATATAAGAAAAAAGGTCGTGACTGAGGCGATCGCTTTCTGCTTGTTCCAGATGATCAACTATGGTTTTCCGGGCAGTCCCTGCCAGCAGTAACTCCAGGTTATAGGCTGCATTTCCTTTGTTGGCATACTTCCTTTCTATGGTCTCCCCCTGTTCGGTTATACGTATCAGGCCCGTAAGGGTGGAGTCGGGAAGCGATTTGAGGAACCAGTGCGTGGGTCCGGCTCCCCTGCTGATGGTCCCACCTTTCCCATGAAAGAAACGGATATCAACACCATGCTTCTTTCCGACAGCGGCCAGCTTCACCTGTGCATCGTAAAGATGCCAGGTACTGGCAAGAATCCCCCCGTCCTTATTACTGTCACTGTATCCGATCATCACATCCTGAACTGGTCGGGTCCACTTACGCTTTTGCCTGACATACTCGAGGCTATTCATGGTAAGCTTATGAGAAAGAAACTCATCCAGGATGAGTGGGCTCTCCTTTAGATCCTCTATGGTTTCAAACAGCGGGACCACCGGCATCGGACAAAGCAATCCACCGGCGCTCATCTTTGACAATCCGGCTTCCCGCACAAAGAGGAAGACTGTAAACAGGTCCCTTACACTCCTTGTCATACTCACGATCAGCGAACCGAGCGCCCGCTCCGAATAATTGCGGGTGTGTTTTCGCAGGGAGTGGAAGGTCTCCACTGCCTCTCTTGCCTGATCTGAAGGAATAAAATCAGTGCGCGTCAGGAAAGGTCTGTTGTGACACAGTTCTTCCTGAATGAAAGCAGCCAGAGTTCCTTCAGTCTTTAAAATATCCCCGTAACTATCAGGGATCCCGGTCTTAATAATCTCCTTCAATGCTTCCTCATAGTACTGGCTGTTCTGCCGCACATCAAGACGGGCCAGGTGAAAGCCAAAAATATCCAGATGACGTACTACCTTCTGCACATCATACTGGGCCAGTGACCAGGCTCCATAATGGATCAGGGCCGATTTCAGCAGATTCAGATCCCTGACCAGTTCATCAGAATGCTTGTAGGTATATTCTGTATCTACCAGTTCCACGCCCCCGCCCTGCCGCTCCGCCACAGGTAATTTTAACTTCAAGAGGTAAATGAAGTAGCGGAAGGGCTCATTTTGATCCGGGACCGGGGCAGAATCCAGTTCTGATTCCAGGACTTTCAACCGCTTAATAAAATCCCC
>Ga0180430_10003445_pt1 | contig 13639 bp, 7 predicted proteins | sample SS_ome_9_FD_132999 | JGI IMG/M metagenome (GOLD analysis project Ga0180430, IMG submission 132999) | Hypersaline lake sediment archaeal communities from the Salton Sea, California, USA - SS_1_S_2 metaG | ecosystem: Environmental > Aquatic > Non-marine Saline and Alkaline > Hypersaline > Sediment... | reverse complement strand
GTGCCGGTGGGTCGCATTTCTGCGATTCTCAATCTCGACTACATTCGTCACAAGAAAGAAGTAGCGGGCTTTTTTGGATTCTTTGAATGTGAAGACAACCAAGAGACGGCAACTGCTCTGTTCGATGTGGCGAAGGCGTGGCTTGCTGAACAAGATATCTACGTAGCTTACGGGCCAATGAACCCGTCGGCGAATCATCCGCTAGGACTACTCACCGATGGTTTCGACACACCGCCTTACCTGTTAATGACGCACAACCCGCCTTATTATCAGAAGCTGGTGGAAGAGTACGGTTTGGTTGAAGCGCAAGAGTTGGTGGCGTTTCTAGGCCATCGTGAGCAATTGCCAGCGACGGTTGAACGTTTTTCGTTTATGGTCGAAGAAATTACGAAGCGGTACAACGTCACCACGCGCCGGATGAATAAAAAGCATTTCAAGGATGAAATTAAGCTCCTCGTTTCAATGTACAATCGGGCACTTGTTCACCACTGGGGAGTTGCACCGATGTCGGATGAGGAAGCGGAACATATGGCGAAATCTCTGCGAGCAATCGTCGTTCCCGAATTGATTGTGGTGCTAGAGGTTGACGGAAAAGTGGCCGCGATGCAACTTAATGTTCTCGACTACAACCCAAGGATCCGCAAAATCAAGGGGCGACTCTTCCCCTTCGGATTTTTGCACTTACTGCTCAATAAGCGAAAGATTAAAAACCTACGCATTATGAGTACGAACGTGCTTCCGGAATACCATATGCTTGGTCTGCCGCTCTGTTTGCTCTCGGGGTTGCTCCCCTTGGCAGAGGAGTGGGGCGTTGAAGCAGCGGAATTCTCTTGGGTTATGAAGAGTAACCGGGCTTCTTATGGTGCCCTGAAAAAGTCGGGGCTTGAGATTTCCAAAACCTACCAAATTCTCAAGTGGGATGAGTACGAAAAGCAAGAAGGGAAGCTGCTAACACAAGAAGAAGGCGAGGAAGAAAAGAAGGATGCCACGGAGCAACAGCGATTGCAATTGCGTCAAGCGATCGAGTTGAATCCGCAGATCCGCGTGGTGCGTCCAGAGCCGCCGCAGGGCGAGCTGGAAATCGTCGAAGTCACCACACGAAAGCAAATCAATCAATTCGTCAAATTACCTTGGACCGTCTATGAAAACGACCCTTGGTGGTCACCTCCGCTACTCACAACCGAGAAGGATTACATCAACCCTCGCAAAAATCCGTTCTATCTGCATGGTAGTGCCGCAAAGTTCTTGGCTCTGCGTGACGGCAAACCGGTGGGACGCATTCTCGCGGCGGATGATCCTGAGTATAATAATTACCAAAACGCCAATGTGGGAACATTTGGGATGTTCGAGTGCCTTGACGACCGGCAGGCCGCACACCGGCTGCTCGACACCGCCAACGAATGGATTCGTGACCGAGGACGCTACACCGTAACCGGGCCGATTGATTATTCCTTAAACTACAGTGCCGGACTTTTGGTCGACGGATTCCACACTCGTGCAAGTTTCTTGATGAACCACGGGAAAGTTTACTACCAAGATTTCCTAGAATCTTGGGGATTAAAAAAAGCGAAAGACCTTTACAGTTGGTGGTTCGATGCCAAGAACAACCAACTTGCGGATTGGGCTCCCCGCATCAAAAAAATCAAAAAGCACTTTTCTATTAATGTTCGTCCCTTCCAGATTAACGACATAGAGAATGAGGTGCGTATTTTCAGGAATATTATCAACGAAACGCACAAACACAACTGGGGTTTTGTTCCTCTCTCGGAAGCGGAGACAAACTATTACTTCAAAATGCTTGCCAAGTTTGCAATGCCTGAGTTGGTGTTGGTCGCAGAAATTGCCGGGGAACCGATAGGCGTTTCTTTGTGCATTCCCGACTTCAACGAACTCTTTGCGCCACTCAATGGGCGTCTTACGAGGTGCGGATTACCAACAAAACTGTGGCATCTTTTCAAAAACCGAAGAAAATTCACGCAAGCAAGGATCGCACTTCTTGGGGTCCTAGAAAAGTACCGTTCGCGTGGGGTCGTCGAATTGCTCTCCGCAGAAACGATGCGGGTTGGAATCGCAGCGGGACTAATCGGTGCCGAGTTCGGTTGGACACTCGAAAACAATGAGCACGTCAATCGCGTCATTGAAAAATCGGGAGGGACGCACTTCAGAACGCACCGGATTTATGAAAAACGCGTCAAGGAGTAGGGCCTAAGCTGGAACCTTCCTCTTTCCGTATGCGGAGCATTCCCAACGGCGCAGCCCAACTTTTACGCTGGACTGCGACTTTTTCAGGAATGGACAACTCTTGATACCGATGTGCATTTTGAACACACGGCACAGGTTCACTTTTAAGCCGAAGTTTCAGCAGGCTCTTCCGCTTTGACTTCTTTATTCTCCGGGTTTTTTTCCGGCTTAGCCGATTCAGATTCGTCGTCGATGGGATCGATCTTGAGAAGTGTCTCGGGGATCTCAACGCCGCCGATCTCTTTCATCACCTGCATCATCGGCGGTAGCGTCTTGGCCATATTTCCAAGCCAGTTCGCGGTACTTGAACCGCCGTCACCTTCACCGCCGCCACCGTTACCATCCCAGACGACGACCTTGTCGAACTTGATGTTAGAGATTGCCTTGGCAGATGCGTCCACGAGGTTGTCGAAGTGTTCGAGCATCAACAGTTGAAATGCCTCTTTGGAAGAGCCGCAGGCTTGGATGATTCGCTCGAGTCCTTCCCCCTTCTTAGCGAGGATTTCGTACTGTCCGCGTGCCTCGGCTTCGAGCTTAGCGAAGATTGCTGAGGCCTCACCCTCGGCGCGAATACGTTCTTGAGCGGCTTCGGCTGCAGCATCGACTTCCATCTTCGCTTTGTGCGCGATCGCCGGAGCTTCGAGCATAGCCCGTTGTTCGGCCTCGATGAACTTTGCTTTTGCTTCGGCAGCTAGGGCTTCGGCGAGGTGCTCCGCCTGCTTAACGGCTGCGTCTGCCTCAACTTTTTTCGTCTCACCAACCTGATAGGCTTGTGCTTCTTTAACTTGCAGGTCGGCTTCACTAGCAGCGACGGTTGCTTTGGCGAGGTTTTCACCCTGCACCGCCTCGGCATCGGCATCGGCGAGTTGAACACGCATATCTCGCTCGGCCTGCTTAACCTGCGTCTCTTGCTCAAAGGAGGCCTGCTGCTCGGCGACGACTTGCGACTTTTCGAGTTCCGCGATCCGCACCGCTTGGTCACGTGAAGCCTCACGCGTACCAATTTGTTGGAGCTTGTAGGCGTTGGCAACCTGAATCAACTTCTCACGTTCCGCGTCAGCAACACGAATCTCACCCATCTTTTCGTTGTCAGCAACGTCACCACGAGCCTTCTGAATAGCCTCGGAAGCCGCTTTTTGACCAATCGCTTCGATGTAACCCGACTCGTCGGTGATGTCGGTGATGTTCACGTTGATTAACACGAGCCCGATCTTGAGCAATTCCACTTCCAAGGACCCCTGAATATTCGCGAGGAACTTGTCACGGTCACGGTTGATGTCCTCAATCTGCATCGACGCGATAACTTGCCGCAATTGTCCGAAGATAATATCTTCTGCCTGCTTCTGAGTATCCCGCGGTGAAAGCCCCAATAGACGAATCGCCGCGTTTTGCATCAACTCAGGCGAGGTTCCAATCGCTACGGTAAAAACACTCGGCACGTTCACACGAATGTTCTCAATCGAGAGTGCTCCACGGAGCGGTATCTCAATCTGCATCGGTTCGAGGCTCAGCCAAGCGTAGTCTTGCAGGAACGGGACAACAAGCCTTGCCCCACCAGCGATACACGTAGCGGCTTGACTCTTGCGTGTCTTACCATAAATAACCAAAACTCGGTTACTCGGGCAACGCTTGTAGTAACGCAACAGCAAGAAGACAATGCTGAAGCAAAAGATGATGGTCATCACAATGGCAATTGCAATGACGGCGACGAGTGTCTTGGAGTCCTTAGCGTTTTCTATTCCGCCTATTGCGGAAAAAAGTGAATAGAAATTCTGTGCAGAAAGTAGATTCATTGTGGTGCTCCTCTAAGTTGGGTAAACGTCTTCGAAAAAAGTAATTTTATATTAGCAAATCGATATTCATAAATTTATGCCTTGCGAACCTGCACCGTGTTCTGTGCAAGTATCTTTTCTACGGTGACAACAGTGCCACTTTCAATTTTTTCTCCCTCGGTCTGTGCGCTGAACTCGGCGAGTTGTTCCTGCATACTCACCTGGATTTTGCCAGCACCTTCCGAATTGGCTGGGATAGCAACCGAAACTTTGGCGCTTTTGCCAATCGCTCCCTTCATCTGCAAGCTGCCATCTGATTGGGCCAAACTAATCCATTTGAAAATTAAATAACTGATGAAAAAGGCAGCACTGCCAACACCAACTGCTATCAACACGCTCCATAGGGGAGACATCTTGAAGGCCGTTGTGCCCAAGCCTGCAAGTCCAAAGAAAGCCAAAAAGGCCGAAACTGTTCGCACCGAAATCATTGCAAACAATTGGCTTGAACTGAAATGGCTGCCTGCCTCCCCATCGACATCAAAATCGGCACCGATATCAGCATCAAAGGCATCTCCGGCGAGCCCGAAAAAGCTCATCACAAACTGGAAAAGCATCACCGTGCAACCAATGGCGGCGGCGATTGCGAAAAACATAAACATAACAGTCGCGTCAAAAAAGTTCGATAAAAATTCCATTGGGCCTAAAAGGATAAGGGGGGGAGTTCGGGCACAAAAAAGCACGGATACCTAATTTTAATGGAAAAAAGAGCCATTGTCAAGTTATCAGCAGCAATTTTGGAAGAATAGGTAAGAATAACTGCACAAAAGGAGACAAAAACGCCTCCGTCTCTTTCCCAGTAATGGTTGCAGGACGAAAGTCGTATTCTTAACAAAAATCCGCAAGATTTTGTGGATTGATGAGTTTGTTGATGCATCAGAAAAGGCGAATCTGAATTCCCAGGTACCCCAGATTGCCTAAATTCGCATTTTTTTCTTTTTTTTCCTTGCTCTCCCCCGGATTAACTGTTGACAGGGCATTCAGAATCGGGGTAGAATGATGGTTTGCAATGAGCGTTCCTTGTGAGCGACGTCGTTTTATTTAACCAAGAATGAAAGGAATTGGTAATGCGAGGGTATCTCAAAATTGTTACACTACTGGTAGCACTGCTTATCACGTCACAAATTGCGACTGCCGAAGACAAAAAAGAAACCGGACCGGTTGAAGTGAAGATAGATGTCTCCTCCCGTGCTCTCAACCACTGGAAGACGAATATGCTTGATGGCGACACCGCCACGAGTTGGACGTCGGACTGGTCCGCGGTGAAGGGTGCGCAACGCGCCGCGCCTGTGCACAGGTTGAGCTTCCATTTCAAAGACTATGTAAAAGTCAAAAAGGTTACCGTCATTCCGGAAAACCGCCCCGGGGCGGGTTTTATGAAAGATTGTGAAGCGGATTTTGGAAATGGTCAGAAAATCGCCAAGACAGCTCAAAATGGCAAAGAGGTCGTCTTTGACTCCCCCACGCCATTGCAAGGGAGCAAAAGTCTCATAATTCACATTAAGAGTACCCAAGGTGGCGTTCCTTGGGTTTCCATCGCGGAAGTCAAGATTGAGCTCGAAGGCGGCAACAAAATTGTCTGTGCAGAGCCAGATGAGAAAGAACTCAAAGAGCGTGAAGAGCGACGTCGTCGCGGATTCGTACCGCTCAATGAGGGTGACGCTGCCGATATGCTCGCGGTTCTCGTACGAACTTACGAAGCGTTCAAAAAAGAAGGTGTCAATCTCGACAAGTTCAAAGGTGGCATTGAAAAATTCTGCAACGACTTCGAGAAGCGTCAGAAGGATGGCAACTTCGCCAAGGAAATCAAGAAATTCCGCCGCGAGATGGTTTTCTCGCACCCCGGTCTGAACTTCCAAAAGCTATTGGTCAACAAGCGTCGCCCACCAGGATACTCGCACCAGTGCGACCAGTACCTCGGACGTCACGCCAGAGAAGCAGTTGGGATGTGCGTTCTTGACAACTGGAAGAGCGACAAGCCTAGCGTCAAGGTACTTCTCGAAGGCAAGTTACCCAAGGGTGACTATCGGAAGCCAGTACTCGATTTTGACGGCAAGAAAATCGCGTTTGCGTTCTGCGACTTGGAAGCTAACCCGAGCAAAAAAGATGCTTGGCAATACTTCCTCTGGGAATGTAATGTGGATGGCTCAGGTCTGAAGCAGATTACGGGCGGTCCAGAAGACGACCGCGCCACTTGGGAAGATCGTGCGACGGTTGTTATTGAGGACTTCGATCCTTGCTACCTGCCTAACAATGACATTGTTTTCATCTCAACACGTAGCCAGACGTTTGGCCGCTGCCACGGTAGCCGCTACTCGCCGACGTACCTTGTTTACCGACTTTACCGAGGCAATGGTAAATATGAGATTAAACAACTCTCGTTCGGTGAAGCCAACGAATGGGACCCCTCCGTGCTTGAGAATGGTCGTATTGTTTATTCTCGCTGGGACTACATCAACCGGCACGACGTAAGATTCCAGAGCCTCTGGACAATGAACCCCGATGGCACCGGTATTGCCCATTACCACGGCAATTACTCGCCATCACCGTGTAAGCAGAGCCAATGTAAGGCAATTCCAAACTCGAAGAAGTCGGTCTTCATCGCAGACGCACACCACAGTTACTCTGCTGGTAGCGTTGTCGTCTTCGACCCACTCAAGGGTGAGGATGGTTGGGAACCACTGACCCGCGTCACACCAGAGCGTAGCTTCCCCGAGTGTGGCGATCCTTATGGTGGTGGCACAAGCTGCACTTACGCATCGCCGTATCCGATCTCCGAAAACCTTTTCTTTGTCTCGCGACTTCCTCGCAAGCAAGCTTGGCAAGGAAGACGTGATGACGACACGGATGCACGTTACGAAATCTACCTGATCGACTCCCTTGGTGGTCGTGAGTTGGTTTATAAAGACGACACCACTTCCTGCTTTGCACCTATCCCGCTGCGTCCAACTAAGAAGCCCGCCTTGCGGCCCTCGATGGTTGACGTTCGCGAGAAGGAAGATGTGGGAACTTTCTACGTCCAGAACGTGTACGATTGCCGTCAACCCTTCGAGCCAGGCAGTGCTAAGTGGCTTCGCGTAAACAAGATTTACGGGCAGCTCACACGTGGCAAGCCCTACCTCTCGACCGCGAATAATGAGATCCTCAAAGAGTGCCTCGGCTACGTCCCCATCAATAAGGATGGTAGCGTCGCGTTCAAGGCTCCTTCGGGATTCCCGTTGCAATTGCAGGTCTGCGACGATAAGAAGATGGCAGTGATGACAATGCGGTCGTTCGTAACGCTCCAAAAGGGCGAAATGACGAGCTGCACGGGTTGTCACGAACCGCGTGAAGCGGCACCGACTACCGGTTATGGTTCACCCCCTGCAAGGATTACGGTTAAGGAAATCCAGCGCACGCCGGGGCCGCAGTACGACGGAGGCTTCTCCTTTGCAAGATCAGTCCAGCCGATCCTTGATAGGCACTGCATTAAATGCCACGGTCTGAAAAAGAAGGAGAAGAACATTAGCCTCGTGGGCACGCCTTCTGGTAATGGTAACGCGGCCTATAAATGTCTTGTGAGTGACGGAAACCGCATTAAAGTGGCCTACCGTAACCGCGAGACCGCTTTCAGTGTGCCACGTGAATACTACGCCGCTGCGGGAACCTTCGCTAAGCATCTTCTCGAAAATGAGAAGCACAAGAAGAATATTGCCGACGTAACCCCGGAAGAAATGACGCGGATTATTGAGTGGCTCGACCTGAATGGTCAGTATTACGGTGACTATTCCCACAACCGCGTGGAAAATGCAACCGTTAATCTCGGAAGTGAAGAAGGCAAGGCGTTTATTGAGTTCGTCAAGAGTCGCTTCGGTGACGAAATTGCCAAGCAACCCGTTGAGACATTAATCAACGTCGCGATGCCCTCCGAGAGCCGTGTTCTCAAAGCAGCACTGCCGAAGAAGGCAGGTGGCTGGGAGCAGTTCCAGAAAGGTGCTTTCAAGGATGCCAATGATCCTGAGTATAAGAAGCTCGTGGAGTTGGTCAACGCTTGCATTCCGGAACTCGATCGCGTGGACATCCGTGGTACTTGCGGATCTGGCGAAGGTAAGCGAGGCTGCTCGTGCGGCTGCTGCTTCGTTCGTGAGATTGACGATGCTTGGAAAGCGTCGAAGGATGGCAAGAAGGACGACACCAAAGATAAGGTCTCGCAAAAGTAACCGGTCCTAGGTTACATCACTAACGTCAAAGAATAGCCAGCACGTTTTGCAATGCGAAGCGTGCTGGTTTTTTGTGCGCACCTCCTAAACGTACGCCTCAGTCCTCATCCTTCTTGTAATGGCTCGTGATATTAATGCCACCTCGCAATTCTTCCTCAATCAAATTCAAACGCATATCCATCCGTTCGACGCGCTGGATTAGCATCGGCAACAAGAATTGCGAATTATCTTCCGGCGTTGGGCGCGGCACCTTCGGGTAACCAAGATGCCGTTGCAGTGCAGTGAAGAGAAAAACCAGATCGCCACCCCGGTTGGCGTGGGCAATCTTACCCTCCTTCTCGCCAAAGAGGGCAACAAAGTTTTCCTCCGCCTCTTTTTGCTTGAAGAACTCGCTCTTACGATAGATCATTTCGCAGAAATCAATGTAACCGACATCGCGGCTGACCGAAAGTATCCAGTCGTGCCAGTCGGTGTCGAAGATCGGGTCTTGGGCGACGGCAGCGAGTCCTTCTTCGTAGCCAAGTCGATTACGGCAAATTGCCTCGAATTGGTAGAGGAAAACACCCTGCCGTGAACACTTTTCCTCGCCTCGATACTCCGCCTCTTTTTGCAACACCTCAAGGCCAATGCGGAAATCGAACTTCCCATCGAGACGCTCGGCCTCAGCCACCACGAGCGTTTGGAAAGGCGTGAAGTAATGCGACAACTTCGCCATTGCCGTCGCAAATCCACCAGTGAGTTTCAGTTCGCCGTAGAGGTAATCGAGCGCCATCGGCAGGTTGGTGGTCGAGAGAATCTCCTGCCGGAGGACGCGAATAAGTTCCTGCGAGGCGTGGTCTTTATCCATCCGCTCACGAAGCGACCGAAAAAAATAAGCCTGTTCAATGTATTCTTCGTGCGGGAGCATTGTTTGTTACCTCTTACAAATCTGTTTTCTCGCAATACCTGGGAACACGCTACAACTCTTGCTTCTACACCTTTTCTTGTGATTGGGAAATTACTTCTAAGATATAGTCCGTTGCACGTTGCGAGGAAGACCCCTGCGCCAACTCCGCTGACAATTCCGCCAGCCTACTCTCTAATGCCTCACGTTTCTGCGGCTCGTTAAGCCATTCCAAAACGTGGTGAACTAGGTCGTCGCTACGATCACGGCAGGTGAGATACTCTGGAAAACAAACACCCTCCGCCGCGAGCGACTCAGGCGTGTACTCCTCGCGAGCGTCGAAGTCTTCACGTAACGGTTCCTCCGAGGAAAGCATATTGACGAGCGTGATAAAACGGGACTTACGAAAAAACCCCTGCACCCAAAAGGCTAAACGGGAAATGCGATAATGAATGACGGTCGGCTTTTGGTAGTAGAGCAACTGCAGCGAAACACTTCCCGAGGTTGCAATACAGACATCCGCTGCAGCGATCAACTCTGGAGTTTTCCCCGAACAGACGGTAATTGGAAAGGTGTGCCCCGCCTCAAATTTTTCCTGAATCATCTTTTCCGCCATTGCTGCTTGCGATGGCTTAAACGACGCGACAACAAAACGGACATCGGGAAATTGTTCGTAAACTTTTGCCGCTGCATTCAGGAAGTCGGGGAAGTTGCTCTTCACTTCCTGCGACCGAGAACCTGGAAGAATGGTGATGAGCTTTTTGTCGTCATTCAGCTTGCGCTGTTGGTCGCTAAACTCGGCATCCATAACGTGGAGAATGGTCTCGTCGAAAAAAGGATGCCCAACAAAGGTGGCATTAATGCCGCGTTTGCGGAACCACTCGGTCTCGAAAGGAAGTCCCGAGAGAACGTGGTCGATAAGATTCCGCATTTTTTTAACTCGCCAACGCGCCCAGGCCCACACTTGGGGCGGTGAGTAGTAAAAGACGGGAATCCCTTGCTTTTTCGCAGCTTTAGCAATGTGCCAATTGAATCCGGGGTAATCAATCAGCACCACGGCATCGACTTTATTGTTGCGAAAGAATTTTTTTGCACGACTTAGCAGCCCATAAAAATGGTGGATATTGAGTAACGCGCGTGCGAACCACATCACGGCAAACTTGGTGAGGTCCTCGTGGAGATCGCACCCCGCCTGTTGCATCTTGGGGCCACCGTACCCAACGGCCTCAATGCCGTTCGGTGCAGTCTTGTTAAGGTGCGCGATGAGGTTGGCACCGTGAACATCGCCACTCGGTTCGCCGACGGAAAAAAAGATTCGTGGGCGTGAAGTGGACTCGTTATGCGTTGTTTCCATTCGCTTCGTTATTTCCTTTTGTTGGTGAGTGTCTCGTCTTAGGGAGTGCTGCAAAGACTACTGCCGTAGCCATTTTAAGAGTCCGAAAAACTGTGTATCAAATTCCGCAGGTGTATCGCCAATCGGACTCTTAAAGAAAGAGGCCAAGGCTGCAACAGGACCCATCTCACCACGTCGCGATGCCAAATCCATCAGCCTTGCTAAATCGAGTACCAAAGGTGCTGCAAGGATGCTGTCACAACCTTGCCACGTAAATTGTAGCGACATCGGCACACCCATAAAACCCTGGAAATGAATGTGGTCCCACGCCGTCTTCCAATCGCCAAGACTTTCGATCCGCTCAATGGTCACGAGTGTCTCAGGTCGGTAGCCAAGAATGTCGGTCAACAGTTGATCCTTACTTGCGACCTTTGTTGCCTTGTTCTCCGGGTCGTTGAGCACGTGACTGTCTAAGTTGCCGAAGATGTTGTGACCAACCCAGCTCATAACCTCGAGATTACGCCTCGCAAACATCGGCGCGAGGACACTCTTGAGTAAGGTCTCACCGGTCTTCCCGTCGCAACCAGCAATCGGTACACCATTGCCGACGGCAAGTTCCGCCATCGCTTCACCTTGACAACCGAAGCAGGGCGTGAAGTTCACAAAGCTGCACCCCGACTCCATCGCCGCGATAGCATAGAGGGAACCCGCACGCAGCGGCGAGTTTTTGTCGTCAAGCGTCGCTAAAAGTTCCTTAGGGGTGGCCGGCACCGAATCGACATCCGTTGGTGGTTCCGTTGAGGAGAGATTGATGACGATCACCCGCTCCAGGTCGTTCTCGTGCTGGAAACGCGTCAAGTCGTCAGCAAGACGTCGTACCACTTGCCGCGGTGTTTCGACTTCAAGTAGCTCGCGACAGGCAGAGCACGCAAGAGATTCAACAATCGCACCGGAGCCGAAACAGGTACCCATCAGAATATTCTGATCTACCTCGGCGAGTTCGTCAGCGATTAAATCGAATTGCGCATCGCCAAGGGTGCGGCTCTCATTGACAAGCTTCTTTGCCTCGTCAAGGAGCGTGATATCGCGGATTTCGTGACCACCAAGCGAGACATCCTCCCAAGCAAAAAAAGGACCAAACTCTTGTAAAATCGACTCCGTGATCAGCCCAACGTTGGAAATGCCACCTCTTTTGAGGAGTAAAAGTCCAGAAATCGCCGTCGCAGCAACATTGCCACGGGCTCCAACGAGCCAAAGTCCTACGCGTTTAGCCATTTTTCTTGCTTTCTGTTACGTTAATCAAGGAAGGAGAATAGTAATCCGTCAAAGAATTCGTTATTTGTCAAGCATACTATTCCCTGATTATTATCGCATTTTTCTACAAATCTGTCAAGACACATCATATTTGAAAATTGTACGCAATTCAAATACGGGAAATTTTTTACTACTACTTGCAGAAAAGCACTATTTTGATAGTGTGCAAAGGTTCGTGAGGTTTTCGATTTACAGCAAGCGAATCACGAACCTTGCAGCTTTCCTCGTTCGATTTTGATGGAGGTCAGAACTAAATAGTAGGTCCCAAATCTGCCCCTCAAAAAGTAAACTCTAGTGCCGGGTTGCTATTTTGAGATATTTTTCTGCCCCCTTGACAGTATTGGGGGTAGTTGTTAAAATGCCCCCGACTGTGCATTCGCCCGGTCGCCTTATTTTGTGTGTTTCACACCTCACTACACCCCGAATTTGGAGAAAACAATGGCACTCGAAGTTTCAAAACTCTTACAAGCAATCAAGCCCTCGGCAACCATGGCAATGGCAGCAGCAGCCAAAGAAGTCAAGGCTACCGGCGTGACGGTTTACGACCTCTCGCTTGGCGAGCCTGACTTCGACACCCCTGCTCACATTCAAAAAGCCGCCATCGAAGCGATGCAGTCCGGCAAAACGCACTACACCGTTCCGACAGGTATCCCTGAGTTAAAAAAAGCTATTGTTGACAAATATAAAAAGTTCTATGGACTCGACTATGACATCACGCAAGTGGTTGTCTCCAATGGCGCCAAGCACGCGCTGACCAACGCCTTTGTAGCAACACTCAACCCGGGCGACGAAGTCATCCTTCCCGCTCCGTTCTGGGTGAGCTACGAAGCACTCATCGAACTGACCGGCGCGAAGCCCATCATCGTCGAAACGAAGCAAGAGAACGACTTCTGCCTCACCGCCGAGGAACTCAAAGCAGCGATCACGCCAAAGACAAAGATGTTGCTTCTCTGTTCACCCTCGAACCCGACCGGCAGTATGTATTCGCCTGAGCAACTTGGTGAGATTGCAGACATCGTCATTGAGCACGACCTTGGTGTTGTTGCCGACGAGATTTACGAACACCTCGTTTTCCCAGGGAACGAATTCGCAAGCTTCCCAACCGTTCGCGATGGTTTACTCGACCGCACCATCCTCGTTGGTGGTGTGAGCAAAACTTACGCAATGACGGGCTGGCGCATTGGCTGGACGATTTGCCGTGCCGACATCGCCAAGAAAATTGGTTCGCTCCAATCGCAGCAGACCTCCAACCCGTGCAGTATCAGCCAATACGCAACGATCGCGGCACTGGAAGGTCCACAAGATTGCGTAGCTGAGATGCTCACCGAGTTCACGAAGCGTAAGGCCTACGTTCAAGAGCGCATCGACGCGATTGAAGGCCTCACTTGTGCCGAGATGGGTGGTGCGTTCTACGCTTATATGAACATCAAACCGTTCATTGGCAAGACCATCGGTGGCGTAGTCATCGACAACGACGAAACTTTCTGCTTGCAGCTCTTGGCCCAAAAACAGGTCTCCTTGGTAATGGGTAGCGCGTTCGGTACCGAAGGTTTCGCACGAGCCTCCTTTGCAACAAGTATGGAGAACCTCGAAGCGGCATTTGATCGCATTGCAGAATTTGTTGGCGAAGCTAAGTAATTTTTTAATCAGAAAAGAAAATGATGGCTTCTGCTAATCCTTATTGGGATAAAATCCACCACGGAGACAACCTGCAAATCCTCCAAGAATTGCAGGAAAACTCCGTGGATTTGATTTTTGCAGACCCGCCTTACAATCTCCAGTTGACCGGTGATCTTTACCGGCCTAACCAGACGAAGGTTGAAGGTGTCTTTGATGAATG
>Ga0180430_10003444_pt1 | contig 13642 bp, 6 predicted proteins | sample SS_ome_9_FD_132999 | JGI IMG/M metagenome (GOLD analysis project Ga0180430, IMG submission 132999) | Hypersaline lake sediment archaeal communities from the Salton Sea, California, USA - SS_1_S_2 metaG | ecosystem: Environmental > Aquatic > Non-marine Saline and Alkaline > Hypersaline > Sediment... | reverse complement strand
GGACGGCGGCATCGTGATGTGGCCGTTCGAGAAAGAGACGTCCTACGGGTGCAAGTTCAGACTCGGCAGTGTCTGCAGTCTTCCTGTAAGGGGGCGATCTTGGCAACGGCGGGGTGGGTGTGATATAATTGCTGGTAGCGATTTGTTTTCCCCCTGCCCTGGAGCCTTCTTATGCTTTCCTGCCTCTGTCGATCTCTTTGTGTCCTGTCGATTCTATCGCTTGTCGTTGCCTCTGCTTGTGCGGCCGAGTATTTCGTTTCACCCGACGGGGATGATACCGCGGACGGTTCGACGGACGCTCCGTTTGCGACGATCGCTCGTGCGATATCGGCTGTCGAAGGTAGCGGCGGTGGGACGATTAATGTTCAATCCGGCGATTACTTCATGCGTGAGGGACTGAAGATCGGGGCGAAGCATAGCGGGACGGCGGAGAGCCCGCTCGTGATTCGTGCGGCCGACGGTGCGGAGGTGACGCTTGTTGGTGGGAAGGTGCTGACCGGTGCGAGGGCGGCGACGGAGCAGGAAGTTGCCGATCTAATCTCTGCCGAAGCACGCACGCGGGTGGTTGTGTTCGACCTAACCGATGTAAGCGACGCCGCGTTTCGCTCGCCGTCTAGCAGCTATCAGATTCGCCAGGGTGCGGAGCTTTTCATCGACGGTCGTCGGATGCCGATCGCTCGTTGGCCGAATGACGATTACGTGACGATCGAAAAGGTGATCGACGCCGGGCGTGACGAGTCGGGCAAAACGGTTCGCCCTGGTCAGTTCACGCTCGAGGATCGCCGGCCCGCGAAGTGGAAGCTCGAGCGGGGCGTTTGGCTCGCCGGATATTGGTGTCACGACTGGAGCTTCGAGACGCTTCGGGTCGAGACGTACGATGCGACTGACGGCAGCTTCAAGATGCAGGGCGTCCACAACTACGGAATCGGTCCGAGCAAGTCTTGGAACAAACACCCGCGTCGTTTCTACGCCGAGAATGTCTTCGAGGAGCTCGATCGGCCGGGCGAGTGGTGGCTCGACCGTGAGGGGCGGCGTCTCTTCCTCTATCCGCCGAGCGAGGATCTCAGCAAATCGCGGGTGATGCTGACGACGCTGACCGACCCGATACTTACGATCGACGGTGCGAAGCATGTCGGCGTCGCCGGGCTTACGTTTGACGGCTCGATGTCGACCGGCATTGAGGTTCGACGCTGCGAAGATGTCGAGCTGCGGAACCTGACCGTTAGGAATATGACGCGGTCGGGCGTGCGGATCGAGGGGCGACGCTGCGGGATCGTTGCGTCCGAGATCCACAACGTCGGTAGCTCCGGTGTCGGTCTGCGGGGTGGCGATCGTCGGTCGCTCTTGGCGGGCGAGTGCTACGCGGTCGGGTGTCACATCCATCATTTCTCGCGGCTGCAGAAGACGTACGCACCGGCCATCGGGCTTGGCGGGGTCGGCAACCGAGCAGCGAACTGTCACATCCACGACGCGCCGCACGCGGCCATCCTTTACGGCGGAAACGAACACACGATCGAGCTTAACGACATTCATCACGTCGCGCTCGAGACGTCCGACGTCGGGGCGATCTACACGGGCCGCGACTGGACAAGCCGCGGGAACGTGCTGCGTTGGAACTACATTCACGATCTCAACTCGATGGGAGCTGTGGGCACGAGCGGCATTTATCTCGACGATTGCGACAGCGGCGATCGGCTGGTTGGCAACCTCTTCGTCAACATCGGTGGTCGGGCGATCCTGGTCGGCGGTGGGCGGGACAACGACATTGTTGGAAACGTTTTCGTAAACTGCCGGTACGGGATCCATCTAGACGATCGTGCGGCCGGCTGGGCGGCGTCGCATTTCGGCAAGGGAAGCTGGGACCTGGTCGGCAAGTGCAAGGCCGTCGATTATCAAAACCCGCCATGGAGCGACCGATACCCAAGGCTTGCACGCATTCTCGACGAGGATCCGCTCCTGCCCCTGGGCAACCGCATCCAGCGGAACCTGTTTGTCGACACGCCGATGTGGCTCTTTCATGGCAAAGCGAAGGAGGTTGTGCCTCGACTGACGGTGAAGGATAACCTGGAAGTGACGGCCGACGCCGCCGAGATGATCGACGCGGAGAATGGCGACTATCGACTGAAGAAAGACTCACCGGTCTGGGAAAAGATCCCCGGCTTCAAGGCGATCCCGGTTGAGCATATCGGGCCTAGGGAGTCGCTTGTGCCGTAGGACGGACTTTCAAGTCCGTCAACGGATGGCATCGACCTTGACTAACGTGCAGGGAGCCTTCATCATTGGCGGACCAAACGTTGATAGATCGTTAAGTCAAACCGGCGATGTGTATATTTATCGTAAGAATTCTGCCCGTCAATCAAGATCGCACTCAACACTTGACGGACTTGGAAGTCCGTCCTACGGGTGCAAATCCCAAAGTCCGTCAACACCGTTGTTACAACACCGATCACCGCTGACACGCGTTCGCGCTGCGACGGGTCGCTAGTTGCCAATCTGTCGCTCCACCGAGACAAGCTCGGCGGGGGCGGGAGCAAGCAAAACGCCGCACTAATTTCTAACCCCTGGAGCCCTGTGACTCACTCCGCCGGTCGATGCGTTTCGAGTTCGTCCCAGTGGCCGAAGTATGGGGCGTTACAGTCGATCCAGGCGTTGATCGTGCGGCTTTCGTCCTCGGTCAGTTTCACATCGTAGTGTCCCTTGTGGAGGATGTCGACCAATCGGCTACGAGGCGAACCGATTCCCCAGGCCGGGATCGGAAGGTTGCCGCCGCCGTAACCGCTCAGCCGCGTCGTGTCGACGTATTTCAGAAGCGTCGTGAACGAGCGGTTCAAAAGGTACGGGATCTCGCGATGGTGTGCATAGCCGGGCAAGTGGTTGTCGGCCGAGCGAGGAAAAAACTTGTCCGCTGCCGTCAGGTCGAAGCTGTGCCGCTCGCCTTCGCGGCCATCGTGGCAAGAGACGCAACGGCGGTCGAGGATCGGCTGGACAATCTGATGGAAGCTAAGCCGACTACCAGCCCACGGCGGCGGGTCGATCTGTCGGACCGGGCTCGACAGCGCGGTCGGGCGGTTGTTCTGCGGTGTGGTGTTGTACGGCTCGTGACAGCCGATGCAGGCGACTGTCTCGCCCGGCTTGACGTTTAGGTAACTTCGCATGCCGCGGACCTGACGGAACCGCTCATCGAGAGCCTGGAAGAAGATCGCCCGGTCGGCCGGGATGCGGAAGCAGGCTGATCCGTCTTCTTCAACGGGCACCGTTCCCAAAACGCGACGCGGGTCCCACCCAGAGCCCACACCGATGTCTAGCCGCTGCGGGTCGGAATGCTCGCACTTCGGCAGCGTCTCGAGGACGCGAAGGTAACGGATCGTCCCACGCTCGACGTCGTCGAGGCCCTCGTAGACGTCGGACAGCAGAACCGTCCCCTCGGTCAACGGGCGGCCGGCGGGCGTGCGGTCGGACTCGGCCGGTGCGGCGATGATCGGCGGACGCTTGCGCGGGCGAAGAGGAATGGGGCTGTAGCACGAGCGGTCGCGGCAGCGATAGACCAGCTCGCGGTTGCCGTTGCGATCGATCAGATAAATGCCGTACGAGGTCGGTGCGTTGTGGGCCGGCTGAGGCGAATAGCAGACCAGGAACAAGTTGTCCGAAAGCGGGTACGGTGCGTTGTAATGACCGGCCGGCGAGTGGGGAGCGCCCCGCATCGAGGTCTCGGCCGTCTCTGGATAGAGGACGTCGGGCGTGATCCGCACGAGCCCGTCGGCCGGTCCGCGGTTCTTCGCCAGGTCGGCGATAACGATCGGCCCGACCCCGCAGTTGTGATGTGCGGCTCCGGTGCAGACGACGCGACTGGTTCCGGGGATTTGTCGTGCTTCGATGAAGGACATCGGCCCGGGACTGTAGGCGTAATGGTCGCCGAACGCCAGCGTCGCTCGCGTGCCGTCCGGGTAAACCGACCAGAGGTACTGGATCGTGTTGAACGCCTTGATGACGTACTCCCACCGCATGTAGATCAGTCGCCCGTCGTCGAGAACGCTGGGGAACCACTCGCCCTCTTTGGCGACGGTGAGCGGCTGAACGTTGCTGCCGTCTCGCGTCATCGCAAAGAGCGAGAAGACGATCGCCCAGTCGCCACACTGCACGAAGCGGCCGGCCCGTGACGAGGTGAACGCGATTCGCCCGTCGGGCAAGTAGCAGGGCTCGGTGTTCTCGCCCGGCCCGTCGGTTAGTTGGGAAAGGTCACCGGTTTCGAGGTCGACTTCGTAAAGCTGATAGTCGAGGCAAGCCCCGCCAACGAGACCGGGTCGGCCGTACGGGTAAGCCGTCGGTGTCGGTCGCGGTGCAGCGTAAGGGAAGACGATGCGTTTCGCGTCAAAGTCGAGATCGGGTCGACCAACGGCGCCGCTTGCTAGACGGTCGCCGATTAGACTTCGAACTTCGCCATCGGTTTTAAGCCCTTTAAGCACGCAGAGGTCGCCGCCCGGCCGCTGTGCCGAGCCAACGTGATGTGAACACTGATGCCCAATGCTGGGCGTGAATCGCCTCACGAAGAGCAGCTCGTCGAAATCGATCGCCGGGTGCGAGAACATCGCCTGGCGGATGACGTTTCGAGCGTCTGCGTACAGCTTTGCAAAGTTTTCAACGGACGTGTCCGGGCCCTTGGCTTGCCGCTCGATCGTGTCAAGCGCAGCGCGAGATTCCTTCACAAAGGTCGTGTCGCCGTCCCGTTCCATGTCGTCCAAGAAGGCTCGACCTCGCGTGAGAAGAGCGGTGAGAGCCCCGGACGTGCCGATCTGCCGACCCTTCTGCCGCTCTTGCGTCGCCCAGTCGTCTTGGATCATGTTTGCCTTGAAGAGTTCGTCAAGCTCCGCCTGTGTGATGATCGGGTTCGCGACTCCGTCGGGGATGAAGTCGACCCGACTGATAACGGCGTTGGTGCCTTCGATACGCCGAATGTCGATCGCGATTTGCCCGTCGGCTGTGTCTTCGGCTTCGATCGGCGTGCGTACCCAGCGACCTTGTGGCGGAAAGAAATCTTTGACCGTGACCGGTTCGCTGTCTTCGACCGTGATCGCTTGCACGCGGCTGTTCGAGCTCAGATCGAGACACCGCAGATAAAGCGTACCGACAGTCCCCTTCGGTAGGTCGATCGTTACACGGCCCGTGGTGGTGAAAAACCAGCAGTAGTTATCTATCCCACCACCGTTGTAGGAGTTCCCTTCGACCTTGTATCGATACCCGTCGACTGCCGACACCTGGTCGTGCGCCGGACCCCAAGGTGGATTGCCCGAGACGTTTTTCCCACACTCAATGTGAAAGTAACGGCTGAATCCGCCAGGACCGTCGGCTTCCTGAGTCAGAGCGATCGGAGCAAATGCGGCCAGCAGCAAGAACAATATAGCAAGTGATTCGAGCGTTCGTCTCATCCGTCGAGATCTCCGAATACAAGGAAGGAACTGCGGGTGGTATGTTGTCCACATCCCTATCATAACAGATCCAATCCCTGCTTGTCGAGGGGGAATCGCCGGTTGGAAGTCCGTCCTACGGTGTGAGCCCCAGGCGGCAGAAGTGTTTGCAGACTGCCCCCTTACGGGAAGACTGCAGAGTCTGGCGACGAAACGGATTAACGTCGACGCCGGTATAGGGCGAATCCCAAAAGGGCGGCCGCAGCAAGTGCGAAGGTCGAGGGTTCGGGAACGAGGGGCGGAGCGCTGTGTGCGACGATAAGTTCCGGCCGGTTGCCGATCGTGCCGAAGGTTTCATCGTCGAACCGGGCAAAGCGATTCCCGCTACCCGAGGCGTCTTCGCGAGCAAGGAGTAGCCTGAGAATTCCGTCGGTCGCCAGGGCGTCTTCGATGGCAGAGCGGAAAAGATCCGTGTCAGCAAACTCAACATCGCCCTCGCTGGTCGAATTGAACGTGACCGAGGTCAGCAAGTCGCCGAACGTTCCGCCGTCGGTGGCGTCTCCCGCTCCCGGGTCGTCCCAGGTTGCCGTCGTCTCGTCGATGTCATAACCGTACTCGTAGAGATTGACCGTAATGTCACCACCCTGCCCGTTGCCGTTGGTTCGTAAGACAAGCGAGGCCGAGTCGAGCTCGTCGGTCGTCGGAATGGCACTGACGTCGAATTCCAGCAGTCCGCGTAGCTCTTGCCCGTCGCCGGTGAAACCGATGATCAGCTCCCGGTCGGGATCGGCGTTTTGGTTCGTGGTAGATTCGCTCTGGCGGATGTAAACGGCGTCTTGGACGTAAGCGGCCGTCGGCGAGGAACCTTCCTGGAAGATCGTCGCCGTAACGCCAAGGGGCACAACCGAACCGCTCAGAGAGACGTTGTCGTATCGACCGCCGTTTTGCATCGTATCGATGCCATTGTCGTACATGTACAACCGAAAGTCGGTCGAAGTATCGATATTTTGGAACGCCGGACCGGAAAGGTCGACCGTTTGCGTCGCGTTTGTGTTCCACGCTTGCGTAAACGTTGGGCCGAGATTGGACGCGAAACCGTCCAGACTCGATCGAACGAAGAAGCTCATGACAGTCGACGTGTTGGCCGTTCCGCCATCGGTCGAGTTATTGAACGTATCGAAGTTCAATCCCGCAAGATCCATTTCGTAGCCGGAAACGGGTTCGGCCGAGAAACCAAAGTAATGACCGCCCGCGATCGCGCCCGCTTCAGAAGCTGACGTGTCGACCGACCGGGCCCAAGCGGTATGGGAGCTCGTCGAGAATCCCCAGTTGGTAAGTGCCGGTTTCGTCATCGTCGAGGCCGTCGAATTCGACTCGCTATCGATCGAGACATCGGAGCCGCCGGTAAAGTTGTATTCGGCGATGATCGACGCGCTGGCGTCAGCGGTGACAGATGTCAGAAGAATCAAGCTTGCGACAGTATAAAACAGAAAAGTTTTTTTAAAAATGATATGGATTGTCATGATGCTTCCCCTATCGATGTTGGTGCTGCATTTATGATCGACCTCAATCCAGCAATACAGGCGTCCTGCGTATATTGCCCATTATCAGTAACTCTTATTATTAGATAAAGCTCCATATATAGCAAGGATTCTCGCAAAATATCTGAAATATTTGGCGGCGGACGTTGGCATAAATAGCACCGAGCCCAAACGGAGTTTCATGTCATCGTTCCTAGGCTTGATGCGACTTCGCTGTGATTGCAGGTGAAGCGACCGCTAGTATCTGCAGTCTGCCCCTTGCAGAAAGTCTGCAGATACTGGCGGTCAGCCGCGATCCTTCCAGCGTATTTACGGTGCATCCTTGTAAGGGACGCAGTCGACGCGTGGATTCGCTTTCAGTGCTTCGGCCCCTTTTCTAAGAGCCGCACGCATTGCCTGGTAATCGGGATCGTCGGTCGTCGTGAAGATGGGATTCTCTTCCGCCTCGCTGCACAGGCCGAGACCGCCCTCGGACTTCGCCAGCGGAGCCGTCAGCATTTGACTCCAATCGGGGTGCGTGAGATTAATGCGGTGATCGGGACCGTACTAGCCGACACCCGAGATTCGCCCGTGACCGAGCTGGAATTGCGACAGCGCAATCGGGGTCCACAGTTTGCTCGTCACCATGATTCGACCGTCGCCCGACGGGTTGTAGTTGTAGGTCTGCGGGCGAACATGTCGCTGGTGGCATTCGAGGCAACGCCGGTTGAAGACAGGGACGAAATCTTTTTGGAACCAACCCTCGGCGTTCATGATATCCCAGCGATCGCGAGCTCCCATCGCGCCGCCGTCCCTAAAACTCGTCGTCCCGTAATAGGGAACATTCGCGTCGATCCACGCGTAGATCCGCTTTCGATCTTCCAGCGGTATCGGACCGCGATTGGCGTGCGGTCGTTCGATCAGCTCACGAATGCGACTAACATGCGAACCGCGTGCTTTGGCCGTATCTTCGCCATGTCCGACGCCCGCGGTCGGCCGATAATGAACCAATCCGCGGTCGAGCAGCGTGTCGTAAGCCATGTTAAACAGATGCGTCTTGTCGTCCGTCAGGTCGACCGCCCCCGCAGGCGTCGCACCGCTGTGGCACTCCGTGCAATGGCGATCGAGCACCGGCTGAACGACGCGGCGGAAATCGAGGATCCCCTTTTGCGTCCACTCGGGATATTTCGGAACGGAAGGAGCCCGACGTGCTGCAAGTGAAACGACCGACGCGAGCGGTGAAGGCGTCGCGTCGCGATTCTCGTGACATCCGACGCATGCGACCCGTTCGCCGGGCATCACCTGCGTTGTCGATCCCATATAGCGAACGACACGCCCTTGAGCGTCGACCGCGTTGAACGAGATGTCGCGAATCGCCGGTGCAGTGAAATGCGCCGAGCCGTCCGACTCGACCGGTACCGTGCCAATAAGACGGCGAACGTACATCGTTCCTCGGCTGACGACGGTCCAATGCCCGTAGATCGCACTGCCGTGCGTTGGTCGACCTCGTGGTACTTGCTCGACGATTTGGATCGCTGCGATCTCGCCCGTCGCGACATTGTCGCCGATCCCGTCGTACACGTTTTGCAGCATCAATGTGCCATGAATCGAGTCGTCGGGGTTTTGTTCGGCCTCGATCGGATCACGCTCGACGACGGCGATGTTTTGACATCGGGAAGGGATGATCGGCGGCGTCTTTCGAGGCTCGATCGGCAGTGGATTCCAACAGCCGAGGTTTCCGTCGGCCTCGTAAATGCACTTACGATTTCCATGATCGTCCAACAGGTAGATCCGATTCTTGTTCCCGCCGTCTCCACCCCAAGTGACGAGGAAGCGATGTTCGTCCAGTGCAAACGGATTGCGGAATCCCCAAGGAAGCGAGATGTCGCCAACGGCCGGCAGTTCGGTCGTAACGAAGCGGAATCCCTCGCCGCGGGGTGCTTCGATTCCCAGTTCGCTACTTACCAGGCCGATCATGCCCGCTTGATGGTTGTGATGCGGACCGAGCACGCACAGCAACTCCGACCGACCGGGGATTGCCCGAGCTTGCCAGAATCCGTTCGGATCCTCGATCGTATTCCCATAGAAAAGCTGAAACCCCGTGCCATCGGGATTCATCGTCCAGATTTTCTGACGGCAAAAGACGTTCTTGTCCACGCCGTAATCCCACCGAGTGAAGCTAACACGGCCGTCGTTCATTATCTGCGGCGTGTGATCGCTCAGCGTGTTGCCCGAGACGCGTCGCACGTTCGAGCCGTCGCGATCACAAACATAAAGCGAGCCCGCCGGTCCCTGTTGGCAAACGACATGGTTGCCCGCCCTCGTAGAGACGAACATGATTTCGCCACTGGGTAGCAATAGCGGACTAATGTTACTGCTACTGCCGGTCGTTATCTGCCGAAGATTTTCGCCATCGGTTCCGATTTCGTAGATGTGCCAAGGACCACCGCCGATGCGAGCGGAGAAAAAGATTGTTCGCCCGTCGTAGGAGAGATTCATGTCGTAAATCGTCGTCTGCGGTTCATGAAAGATAACGCGTGGCGGTTCGTCCGGGCGAGTGGGGTCGAAAATGCAGATGTCCGCCGGCGCCGCTCCACGAGAGGTGTACGGTGCGATCGCGTTGATCGAAAAGGCCGGACAACGAATCATCGCGATCGGTGGCAACTGCTTCATCTCTTGCTGCCAGAAATCGTCGACGAGTTTCTCGGCTGTAGATTCTCCCGGGTTGTTATCCGTCGTCGTTTCAATTTGCATTTGCAAGCGGGCAAGCCGCTGTAAATAGGCGCCGCCCGATTCGCTGCCCGGTTTTTGTTCGAGCGTCTGGGCAATTGCTAATCGTGGCGGGTCGAACATCGGGATCGGCTCGACCGAGAAACGCATTTCGGGGCGGTCTTGCGGCTGCTGGGTGCGGAGGTTGACCTGGTTGTAAATTCCAATGATCTGCATCATCGCAGCTTCGTCGGCCGGCTGAGGGAGAGCGGCGATTTCTTCCGCCGTTAAAATGCCAAGTTTCTTTATTCCTTCGATATGATAGCGATGACATCGAGTAACGTCGCCCGTCTCCCAAAAGTCACGCCAAGTAAGGTCTCGACTGATCCATCGCAAATGCTGGCGGAACGAATCCGAGGTGAAGTCGGCTTGCGTAAAGTTCCAAAGCTTTCCGCGGGCACTCGACGCTTCCGGGGAAGACGGCCCGAATCCCGCACGCTCGACGACTTCTCGCCGTGTCGCGATCCACGTCTGTTGCCAAGTATCACGCCGCTGATAATACTGCGGCGGATTGGCCAGGTTCTTGCATCGTGAGTGCATCTGTGTGGCGGTCTCTGATTTGTCCGCATCGGAAGATATATAGAACGGTCGCCCCAGATCGCTCGGAACGGAGCGTGTTCCCTGCCCTGGAATAAACGAATTCGAAGGCGTGTGTGGCGGTAGCGAGAACGCGAAACCGTGCGCGCCATGCATGCTCGTGATTTTAATAAGGAGACGATTGTCGCCCTGCTCCAGGTTCAATGTCGCACCAAGACTGGCCGGGAAGCGACTCGCACTCGAGCCATGAGGGTTGTGCGCAACGCCAATCGGTTTCCCGTTGAGCCACGCCCGAACATTGTCCAGTGCGTCAACACGCATCGAGAGTGCCTGTGCTTCGACGGAGCGAATCGTGCGGTAAAGGTAGCAGGTCTCGTTTTTCATCGGCGGCGGACCGGTGGGAAGCGAATTGACGTAACCGTCGACCCACTTGTCCTGTCGCGCCCAAGACCGTTGTGTTTCTTCAATGCCCGGATAGGGTTTCGCCCGGTAGGTGGCTGATAGATCGGTCAAGTTTCGACCGGCATCGATGACGGTTTGCTCCGGAGGGAACAGCACCTCGAACTCTTCACGGTGCAAACCGTTGGCACGATCTTTAAACGGTCCGATGCAATACCAGGGTCCGAGCTCGACGCCCTCCGCTGCTTGGCAACGTGCAGGAGAATACAAAAGGACAACGATTGATGTAGCGATCGCTGCTTGCAAAATGTATCGAAACACGCGTCGGTTTGTCGACATCGGGAGTATCTCCTACAAAAGAGTTGATTTGTCCAATGCCGTTATTGTATGCTGCCGATCCTTGGTTGTCCAGATCGATATCAATAGAGAAGTTTACTTCGAACCCTCAAGGCACGTAAGCTTCCCATCCATGGTAACGATGTAGATTCGGCCGCCGGCGACAATCATGCCATCGTAGATCGGAGGCGACTCGAGCGTTATGTCCGAAAGCGTTTCTCCGGTGTCGGCCGATACCGCTTGGAGCTTTCCACCGCTTTTCCCTGCCAAAGCGTCGACTTGTTTGGCAAGGATATCGACCGTTTCGGGCTCGCGGATCGTGTGGATGAAATTCGGCTCGTCGAGTAAATCTTCGCACCCGGCGATAAAGAGTGTGCGGTCGGCCAAGACCATTGAGTTGACCGAAATCGGAATGTCATGCGCCCAGCGATAAGCAACCGACGAACCGGATTGCTTACTTGCAGCGCTAACGATTTTCTCCGGCTGCGTCAGCTGAAGTGCCCGCCCGTGCGGTCCGTCGACGAAGATGGCATCGCTTATCGAACCGTTATGTTTCATACCCGAGGCGTCGCGTGCAGTCTCCTTCGTGAAAGGTAAGTAAAGGGCGAGTCCGTCGGCAGCGGGCTTGTATTGCTTTTCAAGATCGGCAGCGTCTGCAATTTCCTCGTCCGTCATTGCACGATACGAAAGAATTACTTCGTCGAGCTGACCGTCAAACGGTGTCAATGGTTTCGGTAGCAGTTGTCCCGTATCTTCAAGACCGACTTTCATCGGCATGCTTGGATTGAGCGGAAGCATCGGGACACCATCAGTCGTGCCCGCGAGTTTGCCGCCGATAAATACCGACATCGTCCCATCCGCTGTCAGACGACCCGCGATGTGCGTCCAATCGTTGCCAATTTGCCTTTTGCTGCGAATTTCATGCGTCTTACCATTCGTGCGAAGTATCATGCGAGGTTGTCGATCGGTCAGAAACAATGCAAATCCCGCGATATTTGCACCTCGAGCGAGGATCACCCCATTCTTTGCATCGGTCTTCACCCAAGCCGCAATTGTAATCGGTTTTTGGGAAGGATCGAGACTGTCCGGATTGTCGAACAGAATCGCTTGCGGCGAGCCGACTCCACTGCCCGGTCGGTCGGCGGCGAAAAGCTGATAATCGTGGATTGTCGTCCAACGATAATATTGCGGTTTCTTGCCATAGCTATAAACCATTGTATCGTCCGCCGCAATGATTTTCCCCGAGGGCGTGATCTTGCCGGCCTTCGAATAACCACCACAACCACCGTAAAACGCTGGCCCGAACGTCCAATACGCGCGATGGAACCACGAGTCGTCCAGGAAACCGGCCGACGCGAAGAGGTGCGGTTTTGTGTTCTTGCTCGGGCCGGGCTCGATTCGGTTCCCTTCAAGATCCATCGACTGAGATCGCATGAAGAGATTCTCTCCGTCCGACGAAAGGATGTCAGGCAATCCGACCGGCATGTCGAGTCCGCTGTGCTTGTTTGCAAATGCTGCGTCCGTTTCTGTATTATGATCGTTATACACCTTCTCCGAAAGGAGTTCGCACGTGTCTGCGTCGAGCCGAATCATTCGCAGTCCGCCGTCGAGATAAACGGATCGGCCGGCAACGAAGCTGACGATACCGTCTTGTACAAGTAGACTACCGGTGACGGGCCAAGAGGATTCGATCTGCTCGAAGGCGACGATACGTCGGTCGATCGGAGCAGCGCGGAACCGCCAGATCAGTTCACCCTTGTCAGCTGTGAGACAGTAGGCGTAACCGTCGCGGCATCCGAAATAGACACGGTTGCCATAAATCGTCGGTGCCGAATCGACACGCCCGCCCGCGGTAAACGTCCAGTCGGGTTTGCCGCTGATTGCGTCCAGGGCGATCACTTTGTGATTTTCTCGCTCAGAGATGATAAGTTGTCCGCCTGCGACGACCGGTTGCGTTGGTCGACCGGATAATTGGATCGACCATGCGTTTTTCAGATCGGTCGAAACTTGCGAGGTGCTCGTACCGCTTCGCTGCGTGTCACCACGGTAGGTCGGCCAATCGGAATCGCTGATTGCATCGTTGCTCGTTTTTTCGGCAACGCCGTACGCCGACCCCTTAATCAGTCGTGATGCATTATCGATTTCTTCGGGAATCGCACGTGTCGAAGTCGCGGATGCGAGCGCGGCGAAGCCGGAAATCTTCGCTTCCGGATAGCAGGCACACGGATTCGGCGGGATGTAAATCATCCCGTTCGCAGGCATAATGCCGTAAAGACATCCACCGCGGACCCAGTGATTGATCGACCATTCGCCTGTCTTCACGTCGATCAGCTCGATACCTGTTCGCGAAGAGAGAATGTATCGGTCGGTCGCCTTCGCACGATAGCAACGGTGATGGAACCAGTAGGCACTAACCGTGGGCGGACAGTCGAGAGATGCCTCGCCCGTGTTGATGTCGCAACTCATGTAGCGGCCATCACCACCGCCCTTGCCCGTGCGTCCGGTCCAGACTTGGCCGTCGATTACGAACAGGTCCTCGGGCGAATTGTAACCGCTGTAAGGATGGGGCGCAGTCCAAAGTTTCTTGCCCGTTTCGGCCGACAACGCCGTCATCGTGTCTTCGCCCAAGTCGGACGATCCCCAGCCGACATACGACATGTTAAGCTTTTCAGCTCCCGC
>Ga0180430_10003443_pt1 | contig 13643 bp, 12 predicted proteins | sample SS_ome_9_FD_132999 | JGI IMG/M metagenome (GOLD analysis project Ga0180430, IMG submission 132999) | Hypersaline lake sediment archaeal communities from the Salton Sea, California, USA - SS_1_S_2 metaG | ecosystem: Environmental > Aquatic > Non-marine Saline and Alkaline > Hypersaline >... | reverse complement strand
CGTCATCTATACAATTCTCACAGGGTGAAAAAACTCCTGCTGCTCAGACATCAAGCGTTCAGGCACCTATCCCTGGCGTCATTATAGAGGTAATGGTGAAACCCGGAGAGAATGTAAATTATGGTCAGGAATTGTGTGTCCTGGAAGCGATGAAGATGAAGAATTCTATCCGCGCCAGCCGTGATGCGATTATTCAGGAGGTATTCACAAAAGTCGGTGACCATGTCCATCAAGGGCAGCAGATCATCGCATTTGAACAAGAGGGGGATGAATAAGTGACCCCGACCTTATTACAATCCAATATCTTCAGTAGCTTTTTGAACCTTTCATGGCAGGAAATTTTCATGATCGCGGTTGGCCTGGGATTGATCTACCTGGCAATCGTTAAAGAATATGAACCTGTTTTATTGCTGCCGATCGGTTTTGGGTGCGTGCTGGCCAACCTGGGAATGGCCGCATCTGCAGATGGAGAAGGTTTCCTGTCTGTCCTTTACCGAGCCGGAATAGAGTCGGAACTCTTTCCTTTGTTGATCTTTATCGGCGTAGGCGGAATGATCGATTTCAGCCCGTTGCTTTCGCAACCCTATCTGGCACTTTTGGGAGCGGCAGGCCAATTTGGTATCTATGGCACTCTCCTGATCGCGACTTTGCTTGGTTTCAATCTGCAGGAAGCGGCTTCGATTGGCGTCATCGGTGCCATCGATGGCCCAACAGCAATTTTTGTAGCTAGAAAACTAGCGCCGCACATGCTCGCGCCAATCGCCGTTGCAGCGTATTCCTATATGAGCCTGATCCCCATCATTCAACCGCCAATCATGAAAGCACTTACAACCAAAAAAGAACGGCTGATCCGCATGGATTACGCACCACGCGAAGTCAGCAAGACAGCCTTGATTACTTTTCCCATACTGATCACGATCATCATCAGCATTCTCGCACCAGACGCCGCCCCTTTGATTGCCGCGTTGATGCTGGGTAACCTGCTTAAGGAATCCGGCGTTGTTGAACGATTGAACATCTCTGCGCAAAATGAGATCATCAATGTTTCGACTCTGTTTTTGGGTCTCACAATCGGCGCAACGATGACCGCGGAAAGCTTTTTGCAATTGGATACGCTATATATCCTCGCGCTGGGACTGCTTGCGTTCATCATGGATACCATTGCGGGATTGCTGTTCGGAAAATTGATGGCTTTCATCACCGGCGGCAAGATCAACCCACTCATCGGAGCGTGCGGCATCAGTGCTTTTCCAATGGCGGGCAGACTATCCGCCAAAATGGCCCAGGAGGAAGACTTTGAGAACTTCATCCTGATGCATGCGATGGGATCCAATACAGCCGGCCAGCTTGGTTCAGTCATTGCTGGTGGATTATTACTTTCGCTGGTCTTACAAACCATATAAAAAAAGCCCCTTTGGGCTTTTTCAATTTTATTCCTTTTTAGATCGCCGCCGTGGTCTGCGCGGTTTTTCCACTTCCAGCCGGTAACCGATACCGCGTTCCGTCTTAATATACTTTGGATGTCGTGGGTCTTCCTCCACTGCTTTGCGCAGCCAGCTGATATGCACATCCAATGAACGGGTATCACCCAGATAGTCAGTCTCCCATAATGTGCGGAAAAGGTCTTCACGCAGCAATACTTTTCCTGGGCTGCGCATGAATGCTTCCATCAGCGTAAACAGGCGCGGTGTCAATCGCGTTTGTTTTTCGCCGCATGTTACCCAGCGCTGTTTCAGATCAAGCTCAATCGGTCCGCATGTCAGATGTTTATTATCTTCCATACCCATGTATGGGCGCAGGCGATTGAGTAGTTTTTGCAGGGTAAACGGAAGATAAAGCACTTCATTTGCAATGTCTTTTTTAACCCGCCTGGCATCTTTTGCCAGAATTAATATCAGAGGCACATCTTCTGCGACTTTACCTATGGACTTGCAGATACGGGTGCCCGTGGTGCGCATCGATGCAGCATCGACAATTACCGCGTCCGGGGACATGTTTTTCAATTCGGAGACCGCCTTACTGCCAGTGGAAGTTGAGATAACCTGAAAACCTTTTTTATTTAATCCAGCCATATATGAAGGACGGTCCACACGCTTTCCTTCGACTAATAAAACCTGGTAGCTCATAAATTTGAATTAAATAAATATAGTCTTATACGGTGCTTGAATACTAGTGTAAATTACCCACATTTTGCGAATAGGTCGCATTCCCTCATCGATTCCAAACATGAGGTATTATACCTTAACTTAAAAATAGAGATTATTTAAGATTGAAAAAAGCACCATGCTAAAATTATTAATCCAGCGGAGGAACAGATGTCCGATCTCATTGAACTAAAAGTCGACAGTTTGCGCGTAAGCCTTACCAACCAGCAGCGCATCATTGTTTTGAAACAGGTTGATGATGATCGCTACCTGCCAATATGGATCGGTCCTTATGAATCTGAAGCTATCACAATCGCCCTCCAGGAGGTCGAGATATCCCGCCCACAGACGCATGACCTGGTTAAGAATGCCATCGAACTCCTTCAAGGCAGAATTTTGTATGCTGCGATTATGGACCTCAAGGATGACATTTTTTACGGGATAATTCGCATAGCGCTTGATGACAAAGAGATAGAGTTAGATTCGCGCCCATCCGATGCGATCGCAATCGCAATTCGCGCCCATGTTCCCATTTTCGCATCGAAGAAGGTCATGGAAGACGCTTCGATCATTCCAGAGGAAATCAATGAAGATGAAGGGGTCCGGTCTGAAAACGAAGAAACTGGAGAAAAAAGCAAAGGTTCCTCTGCAAACAGAGACCGTTTGTCTATCTTTGCCGAATATTTGGACAGCAAGGATGTTGATGAAAACCAGGATGATGAAGAGAATAGAGATGAGGAAGAAGGGAACACCCCGGATAAAGCATGATGTTTGATAATAATGTTTTCAACGAAGCAGATACCCAGTCAATCCAATCTCAGCCGCATAACCGCCAGGCAGAAGAGGCAGTGCTGGGTTCCGTTCTCATTAATCCTGAATCGTATTATGATGTAGCCGAAGTCCTCGACGCGGATTTCTTTTATATCATCCGCAACCGCTGGATTTGGGAAGTATTCACACACCTGCATGAGAATCGCATCCCTATCGATATCCTAACGACCACCGAGGAATTGGAAAATCGCAACCAGATGGAAGAGGTCGGCGGCCAGGCGTACTTGTTGATGCTTGTCAACCAGACCCCCAGTTCCTTGAACGCCAAAGCTTACGCGAAGATCGTCGAAGAGACATCAGTTCGGCGCCGAATGCTCGCTTCCGCCAATGAGATGGCGAAAATGGCCTATCAGCAGGACAAACCGGTCGATACGATCATTGATTCAGCGGAAAAAGCAGTGTTTAACCTCAGTGAACGCAGGATCCGGCGCGACCTCCAAAGCATGAAGACTGTGGTCGATAAATATTATGACCGCGTCTCTCAGCTCTACCAGCGCAACGAAGAGATTTTTGGTGTTCCTACCGGTTTAGTTGACCTGGACAGGCTGCTGGGCGGGTTGCAGAAATCAGACCTGCTGATTGTCGCCGGGCGACCCGCTTCCGGTAAAACTGGATTCCTGCTGACAATTGCAAAAAACGCGGCGATGAAGCATAAGAAACATGTTGCCTTGTTTTCTCTTGAAATGTCAAACGAGCAGCTCGTACAGCGTATGATCGCGCAGGAAACCGGTATTGGAACGCAGAAGCTGCGTTCTGCAAAATTCGAAGGGAATGAATGGGACCTGTTCACCCAGGCCATCGGCGTTCTCGAAGACGCACCAATATTTCTGGATGACACACCCGCTTTGACGCCTATCCAGATGCGCACCAAGTGCCGCAGGCTGCATCTTGAACATCGCATTGATCTAATTCTGGTCGACTATATCCAGCTTATGTCAGGCGATTCTCGTAATGACAACCGCGTACAGGAAGTGTCCTATATATCCCGAAACTTAAAGACACTGGCAAGGGAATTGAATGTACCCGTACTTGCGGCTGCGCAGCTCTCCCGTGCCGTTGAACAACGCTCTGATAAAAAGCCAATGCTATCCGACCTGCGGGAATCAGGCAGTTTGGAGCAGGACGCGGATATCGTCATGTTCATTCACAAGAAAGACCAGATTCCGGATGATACCTCCCCCAACACGCTGGTAGATCTGATGGTTGCCAAACATCGCAACGGTCCTACGCGCGATATTGAAATGGTATTCATTAAAGACCTGGCTCAATTCTATAACGCCGCAACAGTCGAGTGATCAACGTGGCAGACCCATTTAAAGGTTTTACAATTTCCAAAGATTCTCTGACAGGCATCCCGGTAGATTTCTTTCGGGAATTAATGCCAGGAATTGATAAAACTGATCTATTGAAATTATGCCTGTACGTATTGTGGAAAGCCAATACAGTTGGGGATTACCGCATTTGTTTTTCCGCTCGGGAGATGCTGCAGGATAATATTTTCAGTGACGGGCTCTCCAAAAAAAGCAATGATACTGCAGGGTTGATTTCTGAATTGCTGGAACAGGCCGTGAATGATAACATCCTGCTGCGCTGGCAAAAGGATGACAAAACCGAAGCCAGATACTTTATCAACTGCGAAGCTGGACAATCTGCATTGGACCAAGCGGATGAAGATATTCGGTCTTCCCATATCACGCTTGACCAGGTTCAGCCAAACATCTTTAAAGTTTATGAACAGAATATCGGACCGCTGACGCCATTGATTGCAGATACGCTGCGTGATGCCCAGGAGACATATCCACAGGAATGGATCCGTGAAGCGATCGAAATTGCCATTCAAAACAATGTGCGCCGCTGGCGCTATGTGCAGAGCATCCTGGATCGTTGGCAGAAGGAAGGAAAAAATGGAACCGATCGGAGACGCGATAAAACGGATTACCGAAGCTACCTCGATGACTAAAAAGACGAAAACAAATCCGGAGAAAACGAATACCCCCAGGGAGAAAGCATGCCCGATTTGTGGTGGTGTGGGTTATGTCAGGCGCGACCGCCCAATTGATGACCCTGATTTTGGAAAGCTCGAAGTATGTGAATGCCAGCTGCACAAGAAACGCCAGGCAAGCGAAGAACGGTTATTCCAGATCAGCAACCTGGGCGCATATACCAATATGACTTTCGATTCCTTTGATATGCACGGGCTTGATAGCCGCAATCAGGCAAATACCACGTTAGAAGTTGCTTACAACACAGCCCAGAATTATTCGCATAAACTGAATGGGTGGTTATTGATCATGGGTGATTTTGGTTGCGGTAAAACGCATCTCGCGGCAGCGATTGCCAACGAAGTGATCACCCATAATGTTGAGACACTTTTCCTGACCGTTCCTGATCTGTTGGACTGGCTGCGATTTACTTATTCCTCTAAAGAGACATCTTATGAAGAACGATTTGAAGAAATCAGGAATATCCGTTTCCTTGTCCTTGATGACCTGGGAACGCAAAATGCGACACCATGGGCGCGTGAAAAATTATTCCAGATCATCAACTATCGGTATATCCATAAATTACCAACGGTGATCACCACCAACCTGGCTATGTCTCAAATCGAGGACCGTGTTAGTTCTCGCCTGCAGGATCGCAACTTGGTCATTAAATTACAAATTGACGCGCCTGATTACCGCAATCCGCTTGGTATAGATGAAGTTTCCCCTATTTCGTCCATCACCCAGATCAGCAGCCACCGCACATTTGAGAATTTTTCCACCCGCGCTTCGGAGAATCTGCGTAAGGACGAGAGAAAAAGCCTGGAAGTAGCGTTTTACGCGGCACAGAAATTCGCTGACGATCCTAAAGGTTGGCTGGTTTTCAAAGGCGGTTTGGCAACTGGAAAAACACACTTGGCAGCAGCTATCAGCCATTATCGTTCTGCAATGGGAGATGAACCCATCTTTACGGTTGTTCCTGATCTATTGGACCACCTGCGCGCTACTTTCAGCCCGACAAGTACAGTATCATATGACAGCATATTCAACCAGGTGCGGACGGCAAAGCTGCTGATCCTGGATGACCTGGGAACCCAGAACGCTACCCCCTGGGCGAAAGAGAAACTATACCAGATCATCAATTTCCGTTATGAATCGGGAATGCCCACCATCATCACCACCTCAGAACATTCAAAGGATATTGATCCGCGTATATTGAGCCGAATGAGCGATACTCGCATTTCGCGCATTATTCCGATCATTGTTCCACCATACCAACCAGCTTAACAAGAGGCTAAGCCTATCATGACACGATCCGATCCCATATTCACACGCCTGCATATCATCCGTCACGGACAAACTGAATGGAATAAAAAGAAATTGATCCAGGGCATTCTCGATGATGTACCAATCAACGACACAGGACGGGACCAGGCACAGGCACTTGCCGAAAACCTGAAACGCAATTATCAGGTGGATGTTGTCTACGCAAGTAAAGCAACCCGAGCCCAGCACACCGCAGAAATTATCTGTAAAACTTGTGGAAAAAACTTAACCACTTCGGAAGATATCCACGAAATTGATTTTGGTGTCTTTTCCGGTTCCAGCATATTTGAGATTGAAGAGAAATTTCCCGATTATTTCACAGCATTTAGGGCCTTCGTTAAAAACAACCAGGAATTAGGAGTCAAACGTCCGCAAATCCCAAAAGGAGAAACAATGGATCATATTGAAGCCAGGATCAAAAGTTTTGTCACACGGATTTTGGCTGAACACCGTGGAAAGCACATCGCAGCGGTATCCCATGGCAGCTTCATAAAATGCCTGATCACGTATTTATCCGGTGGGGATATCCGTAATTACATGCCTTATTGGGTGGAGAATGCTTCAATATCTGTGATTGATTTCTTCGGCGATACCCCTATCATCCGCAGGCTGAATGACACCAGCCATCTTAACCAGGGATTCCTTGAATTCGCGGCACCGCGAATAATCTAAGCTTCAGTCTTCCTTGGCTTTACTCAGATACCTCTTTTAGAACACCCCAATTCTTACCCCAGGCAGCATCTGTATCCAGTGGGATAGATATCTCAAACGCGTTCTCCATCACATCTTTCACCACGCGCACAGTCTCCTCGATCTCGGTTTCCACACATTCTAAGAGCAATTCATCATGCACCTGCACCAGCATTTTGGCTTTCAAACCTACTTTCTTAATAGCTGCGGGCATGTTGATCATCGCAATCTTCAGAATATCAGCCGCCGTCCCTTGAATAGGCGCGTTGATCGCCTCACGTTCTGCGCGGGAGCGGACCTGCGGTGTGGAGGGATTCTTTAGCTGCGGGAAAAACCGTTTACGGCCTAACAAGGTTTCCACGTATCCATTTTCTGCCGCCTGCTTACGAATTCCGTCAAGATATTTCTTGACACCCGGAAATTTCGTGAAGTACGCTTTGACAAAATTTTCCGCCTCTGCAAGCGTTAGATTCGTTGTCCGGGTCAGCCCAAACGGGCTCATCCCATAGATCAATCCAAAGTTGATCGCTTTGGCGTGACGGCGTTGATTCTTGGTAACTTCTTCAAGTGGTACATCGTAGATCGCTGCCGCTGTCGTCGCGTGGATGTCCTGATGTGCGCGGAACGCGTTTAGCATGCCTTCGTCATTCGCCATATGTGCCACAATCCGCAATTCTATCTGTGAGTAATCGATCGACAAAAGCAGGTTACCCTCTCCGGCAATGAATCCGCTTCGCACCCGATGGCCCAGCTTGGTGCGTGTCGGAATATTCTGGAGGTTCGGCTCCGATGATGCCAGACGTCCGGTAACAGATCCGGTTTGATTAAAAGAGGTATGCACCCGCCCGGTTTGCGTGTTGATCTGTCTTGGAATCGCATCTAAATAGGTTGATACCAATTTAGATATCTCTCGATACTCCAGTATCAATTCCACCACTGGATGCTGATCTCGCATATCTTCCAATACCGATGCCGCGGTCGAATAATGCCCACTCTTAGTCTTCTTGCTGGAATCGGGTGGAGTGAGTCCAAGTGTGGTGAACAAAGCATCAGAAAGCTGCTGGGTAGAATTCAGATTGATCTGCTGCCCGACGATCTTATAGACCTCTTCTGTGATCTCACCAATCCGTTGTGATAATTCCTTTGAAAATTCTGTGAAGAATTGACGGTCAACAGCAATACCTGTGTATTCCATCGCAGTCAGCACAGACACCAATGGCATCTCGATCTCCCGGAAAACCTGTTCGAGGTTATCCTTTTTCAAGCGGTCAGTTAAAATCTTCTCCAACCGTAGAGGAATTTCCGCATCTGCGCAAGCATAAGGCGCAGCATCCGCAACAGATACCTTGTCCATGGTCTTTTGATTCTTTCCGCTGCCAATCAGTTCGGTGATCTCAGTCATGATCACACCCAGTTCTCCCTCTGCCATCTTCTTCAACCCCAGCCGCCTGGAATCCGGTTGCAGCACCCATGCTGCCAGCATCGTATCAAATGAAAGTGGTGAAACCTCCAACCCCTCTTTACGCAGCATCAGGCAATCATATTTGAGATTGTGGCCGATCTTTTCGATATCCGGATCAGTAAACGACGCGCGCAGTGCGTCTACCACTACAGGCACTTCTAATTGTTTACTGTTACCTGTATGGCCGACCGGAATATAGTATGCCGCGCCTTCTGACATTGCTAAGGAAATACCAACCAGATCTGCCAGCATAGCATTCGTTGATGTGGTTTCTGTATCAAAGGAAATCTTTTTTGCGGTTTTCAATGTCTGTTGAAGATCCGCTAATTTATCAGCATCATCCACGATATGGACATCAATATTATATTCAGGCGTGACTTCTAATTGCACCGGGTCATTGCCAAATAGAGATAATTGCTTACCGCCGCTGATGACCCCTTTTCCCAGGAGCTTGCCAAAACGAACGGTGAGTGTTTTGAATTGAAGCTCTTTAAATAAAGCGGTTACAGCAGGCAAATTAATGTTGTCCGTGCGTGCCATTTCCAGGTCTATATCAATATCCAGATTGGTGACGATCTTCGCCAGGAAATAGCTGAGATAAGCATCCTCCTTGTTCTCTTCAAGCAGTTTTCGCGTCCTGCCCGTGATCGATTCAATATTGGCATAGATATCATCTAATGTCTCATATTTTTCTAACAACCCGGATGCGGTCTTTGGGCCTACACCCTTGATCCCGGGAATATTATCCGACGTATCACCCATCAATGCTTTCAGGTCCACAACCTGATCCGGGCGCACACCCATCTTTTTAACAACATCTTCCGGGAAATAATCCCTGGCATCAGATTGCCTGCCGCCGGCAAGATTGACGATAATCCGATTGGTCACCAATTGCAGCAGATCACGATCACCGGTGACGATCTTCACGCCCAGTCCTTTTTTAGCCGCCTTATTCGCAATCGAACCCAGCACATCATCCGCTTCATACCCTTCCATCTCTAGGCGCGGAAAACCAAAAGCATCCACAAGCTCGCGGATCCGTTCGATTTGCGGCCGCAATTCATCCGGCATTTTTTCGCGTGTAGCCTTGTATTCTGGATACTTTTCACTCCGAAACGTCTTTCCGGTATCAAAAGCAACAGCCAGATATTCCGGTTGTTCTCTATCCATCAGGCTTAATAGGATACTTGTGAAACCGTACGTCGCAGCAGTCGGTTCTCCGGATAACGAACGGAAATTAGCGCCGCTGGCCATCAGAGCAAAATAAGCACGATAAGCCAGCGCGTGTCCATCAATCAGATATAGTGTTTTTGGCATGATCACCTCTAGGTTGATTGTAATATGCCCGGTGTAAAAGGCACAGCAAACTGCAGGAATCTATATTAATCGTGTTTCATGTCCTGCCTTGCGAGTATCGCCAGTGTTTCGCTTCCCATGCGGGATAGATTTTTGATGTTTTCAGTTGAGTGATCAAAATCTTTTTCAGGGTCATAATCTTCTTCCCCGGAAGATGGGTTGATCACATTGATCACAGAAGTTGCAATACCGCCTGCTCGCAATCCCCACATCTTTGCCAGCAGCAAGATTACGCTAGCTTCCATTTCCGAAGCGAGAATATTCATACGTTTTAGATCCTGATAATGGTTAGCCCAATCTGATTGCCAATAATCCGCGTATGATCCGCCCGGATTTGGTTGGCGTGCGTACAGTCCATCATGGGTACGGGTTGTGCCAACATGGTAACGGATATCCAGAGACTCGGCAGCTTTGATACAGGCGGCGATGACAGAATGATGTGCAACCGCAGGCATTTCCAGAGGCGCATACGCTTTTGAAGCACCGTCAAAACGCGCAGCCGCATCGAATATAACCATATCTCCATCTTTGACGTGGTCCTGAAAGGTTCCGCAGGTACCAATGCGCAGAAACACCTTTGCGCCTACTCGTGCCAGCTCTTCAACCGCGATCGCTGTTGAAGAAGCGCCAATTCCCGTACTGGTACACGTAACTGGTATGCCTTGATATTCACCGGTATAGGTCACGTATTCCCGGTTGCGGGCAACTTCGCGGGCATTATCCCACATACCCGCTACTGTTTCAACCCGACCGGGGTCACCAGGAAGTAATATATAAGGCGCGCAATCCCCTTCTTTCAGTTGAATATGATATTGCCGTGCCATTAGTCACCTCCCAGGAGCGCGTCCGGGGTGAAGGCAAAGGGCACTAAATCCCCGACTGTCATTTCGCCAAGGTATTTTCCTTCGGCGTTCCCACTGATCACCAGCCAGTCCAATCCAAACTCAACCATCACCTGCCGGCACTGCGCGCAGGGATATCCCTCGCTGGTCCCTGGGCCGACAACCGCAATCGCCACGAATTCCTTCTCCCCTTCCGAGACTGCCTTCCAGATGGCAACGCGTTCAGCGCATACAGTCGCGCCATAGGATACATTCTCGATGTTGCCGCCTTTAAATACTTTCCCGGATTTCGTCAGCACAGCAGCCCCAACGCGGAACCTGGAATATGGGCAATGGGCGTTTTGTGACCCTTCTACCGCTGCCTGCAGCAGTTTCTCTTTTTGGTTCTGATCCATATTGATATCCTTTCCTAAAAAACTATGATGTTTGCATTTCTTAATTGTATATCCTGACAAGTAACCATACCGCAATCGAAGGCGCTCAATATATGGGATAATATGACCGAATAAACTGAGGAGATCCTAAAAGTGAATTTTGAATCATTGTGCGTACTTGGCCTTGGTTATATCGGCTTACCAACTGCCAGTACCTTTGCGACCCACGGCATCCAGGTGATTGGCGTGGATACCAACGCCCGTATTGTTGAAAGCTTAAATAATGGCCAGGTGCATCTCTTTGAGCCTGGATTACGTACGCTGGTACAGGCCGCCGTTGGCTCAAAAAATTTGACCATCCGGAATACACCGCAAAAAGCGGATGCTTTTATCATCGCGGTACCAACACCTTTCAAAGAGGACAAATTGGCTGACCTCAGCTATGTAACCGCAGCCGCTGAAGCGATTGTGCCATATCTCGAAAAAGGCAACCTGGTCATTTTGGAATCGACATCGCCTCCGCGCACAACCGTCGATATTGTTGCGCCAATTCTGGAGAAAAGTGGTTTAACAGCCGGTACGGATTTCTACCTGGCATATTCTCCCGAACGCGTGCTCCCCGGCCAGATCCTGCGTGAATTGATTGAAAATGCGCGCGTGATCGGCGGCATTGACGCACCCTCAGCCCAGGCTGGAAAATCCCTCTACAGCACCTTTGTGCGCGGTGAGATCATCCTTACTGATGCCACCACAGCTGAAATGGTTAAGCTGATGGAAAACACCTACCGGGATATCAACATCGCGGCAGCCAATGAGTTCTCACGGTTGGCTGCGCGGTTCGAAGTAGATATCTGGGAAGCCATCGAAGTGGCAAACCTGCATCCGCGTGTCAAGATACTGCGTCCGGGCCCTGGAGTTGGCGGCCACTGCATCAGCGTGGATCCCTGGTTCTTTGTTGAGGCCGCACCCGAACAATCACAATTAATTCGTACCGCACGGCTGGTCAATGATAGACAACCGCAGTTTGTTATCGAATCCCTGCGTGCTGCTGCCGGTGATCTAAAAGACCGGAAAGTCGCAGCGCTGGGTTTGGCATATAAACCAGATGTGGATGACCTGCGTGAATCCCCTGCAATTGAAGTCGTGAAAGCATTGATTTCTGCGGGCTGCCAGGTAGATATTTTTGATCCCTTCGACACAACATATACCATTGATAGGGCTAACACATGCACAAATCTGGAACAAGCTGTGAAGGGTGCACACATCATCCTGCTACTGGTGCCCCACACACAATTGACTGACATTGATCCAAAACAGGTTACCGCGCTCGCGAGGAATGCAATTGTTTTTGATACCGTCAATGGGTGGGACCGCACCATCTGGAAGGATGCCGGATTTACTTACTACCGACTGGGAGATGGGAAAAATCGCTGATATGCAGCCTTTGCGTGTCATGACAGTGTTCGGAACACGACCGGAAGCGATCAAACTGGCTCCCGTCATCCAGCAATTGCAAGCAGACGATCGTTTCATACCGCAGATCGTCATTACCGGCCAGCACCGTGAAATGCTTGACCAGGTCCTGGATATGTTCAACATCCAACCGGACTGCGACCTGAACCTGATGACACAGGATCAAGGCCTATCCGCCTTGACCGCTTCTATTTTCACCCATCTCGATCCGGTATTGGCAGATATGCAGCCGGATTGGCTGCTGGTGCAGGGAGACACAACAACTGTCATGGCAGCTGCTTTGAACGCTTACTACCGCCAGATCAAGATCGGGCATGTTGAAGCAGGATTGCGCACCGGAAATAAGTGGCAGCCATTCCCAGAAGAGATCAACCGCCGAATCGCCGGCGTAGTTGCGGATCTGCATTTCGCGCCAACCGAATGGGCACAGAATAACCTTCTCAGTGAAGGCGTTTCACAATCCATCATTAAAGTCACCGGCAACACAATCATCGATGCCTTGCAGCAAATCATACAGCAGCCCATCCCTAAACCTATTCAACAGTTTTTGGATGAAAAACAGATTCACAAAAATGGAAAGAAATTGATCCTTGTTACGGCCCATCGGCGCGAAAATTTTGGAGAACCGATCGAATCAATTTGCATCGCATTAAAAACTCTGGCGGATACATACCAAGATCACATCGAGATCGTTTACCCCGTCCATCTCAACCCCAACATCAAGCTGCCAGTCAACTCGCTGCTCAATGGTATTAGCAACATTACCCTTCTTCCGCCCCAGGAGTATCTACCTTTGGTTCACTTGATGAAAAACGCATATATGATCCTGACCGATTCCGGCGGCATCCAGGAAGAAGCCACCGGATTGGGCATTCCCTGCCTGGTGCTGCGGGATGTTACCGAACGTCCGGAAGGTGTCGAAGCGGGCATTTTAAAACTGGTCGGCACACAAACCGAAACAATCATCGAAGAAGCCTGGAAATTAATTACGGATCGGGATACACACGCGTCGATGGCAAAAGCTGCCAACCCGTATGGTAGCGGACAGGCTGCCAGGAAGATCGTGTCACACTTAGCTCATTTAGGCTAAAAACGAACGGTATAATCCCCTTCAATCACCCATTTGTAAGTTGTCAGTTCACGCAGTGCCATCGGACCGCGCG
>Ga0180430_10003442_pt1 | contig 13643 bp, 13 predicted proteins | sample SS_ome_9_FD_132999 | JGI IMG/M metagenome (GOLD analysis project Ga0180430, IMG submission 132999) | Hypersaline lake sediment archaeal communities from the Salton Sea, California, USA - SS_1_S_2 metaG | ecosystem: Environmental > Aquatic > Non-marine Saline and Alkaline > Hypersaline >... | reverse complement strand
CTGCTTCGGACGCTGATCGCCATAGTAAGCCGGCCGCGGGTCCAGTTGTATCACCTGGACGAGCAACCGCGCCAGTTGACGCCTTTCCGGATAGGGCATCGCTTGAAGGACCGCCCGCACATGGGCCGCAAAACGAACCCGCAAGACGGCTTCCGGCCGCTCACGGGCAAAGCCGCCGTCCGCTTCCGGACGGCAGTCGGCGTAGGGGATATAGGGTTTGATGTCCAGCACGGGCGTCTGGTCGAGAAGATCGATCCCCTTCAATCGGAGGTGGGCGCCGCCATCGTAGGCGATGCCTTCCAGTGCGACAAGCGACAGGCCGATCGGGTTGGGCCGAAAATTGGAGCGGGTCCCAAAGACTCCCACGCGCCGGTTGCCGCCCAGGCGCGGCGGGCGGACTTTGCTTTTGTTGGCCGCCATCGCAGCGGCGTGGAAGACGTACTGGAGCCATATGTGGGAAAAGCCTTCGAGACCCTCCAGATATGCCTTGCGGTTGAACGGTTCGAACAATTCCAGGGTTCCCCGGGCGTCCGGCACCAGGCCCGCCTGCCGGGGGATACCGAACTTTTCTTTGAAACAGGAGTGAACGACACCGATGGCGCGATAGTGAAATTCCATCCGCACCCGATAACACAAATCCAACCCAAATCAAATATCGGACAATAGAACCGGGCCGAGCAGGCATTGGCTTTTCCATGGAAATCTGGTTAAGATGCTTTTTTAGCATCAACACCACACCCGCTGGAAAGGCCTGTATCATGACCGTGCAACGGCCATCCCCCATCGCCCCCCTGTCCATCCAGGAAGGCACCCTGGCCATCCACCAGCAGCACCTGTTCTATCGCCGGATCGCGCCCTCGGTTCGGTCAGGACCAGGTCCAAAACCGTCGCTTGTCTTCCTGCATGAAGGATTGGGATGCACGGCCATGTGGCATGACTTCCCGGCCTGCGTGGTGCGTGATACCGGGCTTCCGGCCATTGTTTACGACCGACCGGGATATGGCCGCTCCTCGGGAGCCCCCCATCCCCGGGACAACCATTATCTCCATCAGGAAGCGCAGGCGGTTCTGCCGCGGGTGCTGGACGATCTCCGGGTCGAACGCGCCATCCTGGTCGGCCATAGCGACGGTGGTTCGATCGCGCTGCTGGCCGCTGCCGACGGCGGTAAGATCGCCGGCATCATTACGGAAGCCGCCCATGTTTTCGTGGAACCGATCACGATCGACGGTATCCGGCAGACGGTGGCCGCCTATGGCCCTCGGCAGCTCGAGCAGCGCCTGGCGCGGTACCACGGCGCCAAGGCCCGCGAACTCTTTTTCGCCTGGTCCGATACGTGGCTTTCGGAATCGTTTCGCGATTGGAATATCGAAGGTTGTCTGAATCGAATTACCTGCCCCGCGCTGGTGATGCAGGGCCGCAAAGATCCTTATGGTTCCGAACGCCAGGTGCAGTCGATCGTCGCCGGCATCGGACCGCAGGCCCGCGCGATGATGATTCCCGGCGGCCACGCCATCCATCGCGACGCGCCGGGACTCGTCCGCCATGCGATTGCCGCGTTTGTGGAAGCACTGTGAGCATTTGTTACTGTCAGAGGCAATGACGTGACCGCATCAAAGCACCTTGAAATCGACCGCAGTTGGAAGGGCCTGACACGGCCGGGGGATGCCGCGGACCACTTCACCATGGACCCGTTGCCGCCCTTCACGCCGGATGCCGAAGGCTTCCATCTCGGCAACGCCTTCTGGCTCAGTGAAATATCGCGCCTCATCTACCGCCGCAATACCGGCGAGGCTGGCGTGAATGCTTGCGGACCGTCCCGCAACACGATATTGGCAGCTGTGGGATTGCGGGAAAGGCTGTTTCTGAGCCGGCAGGAAACGCAATGCGCGCTGCTGCGCACGGCACATCCCTCCCCCCATCCCTTTGCCGTATTGGTCTTCAGAGGTACCACGGGATTGCGGAACTGGTTTCTGGACATCGATGTCCGACCCGAGCGAATCGCACCACGAACGGTTGCCCACCGGGGCTTCATGGAGGCGCTCGGCCAGGTTTGGCTCTCCCTGAAACCGCACCTGGAGCAGTTGACGGAACCGCTTTTCATGACCGGGCACAGCATGGGCGGCGCTTTGGCCCAGTTGGCCGCCTGGCATCATGCGCCCCGGGCGGTTTATAGTTTCGGGGCCCCGCGTGTGGGAGATGCCGGATTTGCGCGGCACATGGCATCCATTCCCAGCTATCGTCTGGTAAACGGCCGCGATGTGGTTCCCGACCTGCCCCCTTCCACCCGGCTGCTTTCCTTCAGCGCCGCCGGCCGCCTGGTCCACATTGACCGCAAGGGACGCATCTGCGAAATCGAACCGAATGGCGAGCCTGCCAATTGTTTTGAAAGCGGCCGCCTATCCATGTCAGCCCTCGGTGAACGCTGGTCCAACCCACCTGGTTTTTTAGTCGACCACGCCCCCATCAATTATTCGGCGCGAATTCAAAAAAGCTTGCAGGCCGGGAGGAGCGCAGCGTTGACGTGGGATCAGACAACCACGGATGGTATAGAGAACGATCGGCTCAGGTCGGCCGCGCGTCCCACTCGTTGATATATTTCTTCACCGTTCGACGGTCGAGCCCGGTGCGGCGGGCAACGGCTTCAAACGTGCCATACCGCTGATGGAGCATGTAGCAATAGCCGGTCACCAGACGCTGGGTATCGATCTTCCCTTCGATGAGATCCCGGGCGAGGATATCGGCCAGCCGCTCTCCGGCAGGTGCCGCCGTGCGGCCGGCATAATCCTTCTTGAGCAGCACCCGCCGCACGCATTGTTCCAGCTCACGTACATTCCCGGGCCAGGGGTAGCTATCGCCCAACTGGCTGTCAATCACGCCGCGAACCATGCTCAGCAGTTCCGGCGACGATTGCCCGACCATGCGCTTGACGGTAAACTTCAGCAGGTCATCCAACTCCTTGGGACTTTCCCGAATCCGTTCCCGTAAAGGCGGTACCGTAATGATATCCGAGCACAGGCGATAGTAAAAATCATCCCGAAAAACCTTTTGATTCTCGATGTCCGCCATGGAGCGATTGGTGGCGGCAATCACCCTTCCCTGAAAACGCCCCTCGATGTGGCTGCCCACCGCTGAATATTTGCGATCCTGCAGGACCTGCAGGAGCTTGATCTGAATCGGGATGGAAAGTTCGCCGATCTCATCCAGCAAAATTGCGCCATACGGACTGCAGCGATCGAATACCCCCCGGTGGTCCTTGACCGCTCCGGTAAAAGCGCCTTTTTTATGACCGAATAGCTCTGATTCAATTAACGTGTCGGGAAACTGCGAAAGATTGAGGGACACGAAAGAACGCGTAAAACTCTCGACGAACGTCTTTTTTTGCTCACTGAAGGGGATAAAACCGGAGCGGCCGATGGCCATGGCCGCCGTGCCCTTGCCGGTGCCGGTTTCACCCAATAGCAGCGTTGAAAAATCCTCCATGCGGTTCCACAGATAACGGTCATAAAGATCGATATTGTGCGTAAACACATTGGTCCACAAATCTTGCCGCAGCTTCCGCATGCTGGCGCTGCGGCCGATCAGGGTCCGATAAATAAAATAATAAGCCCGCCGCAATTGATAGCTGAGGGCGAAATAGCGGAGCGAATCGGCCGCATTGAACCCCTGTTGGCGGAGGAACGTCAGGGCGTCGGTCGCAAAAACAACCTCTTGCGGTGCGTCTCCGGCCTGGATCTGATCGTAAATCAGCTGGTCGAAACGCTCACGGTAGGTATAGAAAAAATCAAAGAGGATACCTGCTTTGACCAGGAACCCGTCATCGGTGTTGTAGTGTGTGTAATCGATGCGTCCATTTTGCCCCAAACGCGCCAACTGACGCCGCACTTCCCGGATGGCGCGCTCGATCCGTTTCTGGGGGGAAGCGCAGCTTGCCCCGGCGATCATCTGCTCGATCTGGACACGTTCATCGCTGAAGGGACTCGCCAGTCCGGCCTGGTAGACGTTGAAAAAGAAATCACGGACCGGCGGCTTCAGTTGAAAGGTTTTGGACACGTCGACCTCCATATTTTGGCAATCAGAAGGCTATGCACGCCATGATCAGGCGCTGTACACTCTATGCCGACAAGCCATGGTATCACAGCCGCCGCAAAACAAAAATATAAAGAGACTTCTTTTTGATATCAAAGGGTCACCTCTATCGGACCTTCCTGGCACAAAAATTGTTAGTTCTAGTGACGCGGAGCCATTCCGCTAATGGTTAAACAGGAGGTGTGACGATGAAAACAAATCAGCACTGTTTAGGCTACACCCCGCAGGAAGCCTTGTGGGGCAATGATGCCATGGATGACGGTTATTATTCCGTAAACCAGAACATATCCCGGAGACTGATCGCCCGCGACCATTTGGGGTATGATCCTAAATCAACGCTCTGGGAAAAAAGGATGCGTGACTTCGGGTACTATGCTATCAATGGCGGCATCACGCGTGCCCTTAAACGCTTGTCCGGAAATTCCTAATAAATCATGTCCGGCCACTCCCTGACTCCCTACCGATGCCGCTTCAAGGTTAAAACAGGGACTTATGTTCTTATTCTTGAATTGACATCACACGCGCGACTACTGGTCGGGAGATTGGGTGCGTTCGATTTTATAGCCGGTTGGTATGCCTATGCGGGCAGCGCTTGTGGACCGGGGGGGCTGCCCGCCAGGATCCGACACCATCTGGCTATCGCAACCCGACCCCACTGGCATATGGATTATCTGAGGCCTCGGGGATGTCTGCAGGAAATCTGGTACGGGCGGGGAGCGGGTTATGATGAACACCGCTGGACCGCCGATCTGCGGGGCATGCCCGACGCCCGCGTTCTTGCGCCGGGATTTGGCAGTTCGGATTGTTGCTGCGAGACGCACCTGGTCTATTTCCCGCATCGTCCGGGAATCAAGCGCTTCCGGCAGCGACAGCGATCCACCGCCGGGGTGGCCCGCCCTCCGATTTACAGCCTGTCAATCGATGCGGTGGATGGCTGAATCGAATAGCTTGCTTTTGAGGGGAAGTGGAACAGGTTGAGAATGACGCGATGCCGTTTATGGTCCGGACGATGGTTTCGCCGGATCGGGTTCAATAGGCGCCACGGGCAAGGGTTTCTATAAAATTTCTTAATATCTCTGGCAGGTTATCGAATCGGATGCCCGCTTCCCGCACCAAATCGCTGGCGGCGACATTGCGCACCTGACCTTCCACGATATAGCCATGCTGACTGCCGGGCGCCCGGAGCCGCAGTCGCACACGATCACCCATTTCCAGTGGAACGCCGCCGCTTTCGTCGACCGGCATCTCAATGCGGCATCCTTTGGGACTGATATCGGTGATGATCCCCGCCAGCGTCTTGCGGATATCCACACGGGCCGGCACCGAACAGGGGGTCCGTGGCAACATGCGCTGCTCGATGTTAAGCACCTCATTGGGCTTGTTGAGAACAATGGCCCGAATGGGATCGGTAATCAGGCGCTCGAAACCGGCCCGAAACTGGTGATACACATCATCGGACAGGTAGCTGGCCGAAAAGACCGTTCCCGGTTCGAGACGGCTTTCAAAGTGCTCCATGCGCGGATCAAGGCTGAGAAGAACGTCATCGGTATCAAGCGTTCCCAGAAAGCGTGACGTGAATGTAAAATCAATGCCTTCGACCTGCACCCGAAGCCCTGCCCCGACTTCAATCATGACCCCTTCGCCGAGTTGCACCATTTCCGCCATCATCAAGCCCTTTCACCTTTCGCGCCGCTATCGTCAGGCGCTGACACAAACCGGTATATCGCTTGTGCTGATCATTTCTGGCCACCGCCATGGCGAGTGCTCTGCGGGTGCCCACAAGCACCACCAGCCGACGCCCGCGGGTGATGGCCGTATAAATTAAATTGCGCTGCAACAACATATAATGCTGGGTCAAAATCGGTATGACAACGGCAGGGAACTCGGAACCCTGGGATTTATGAACCGAAACCGCATAAGCCGTGACGATCTCATCCAACTCGGTGGATGTATAGGGCACAATAAGACCGTCATAGGTTACTTCAAGTTCCTGCCCCGCTTCTCGAAGCGCCGTGATGCGTCCGACATCGCCGTTGAACACCTCTTTATCATAATTATTGCGAATCTGCATAACCTTGTCGTTCAATCTGAAAACCCTGCTGCCACGCACCATTTCGATGCCCTTCGGGTTCAAGGCGGCCTGCAGCACGCGGTTGAGCTCATCGGCACCGGCCGCTCCCCGGTGCATGGGCGCCAGCACCTGAATATCATCAACAGGGTCCATACCAAACCGGTTGGGAATCCGATCCGCCACGAGATGTGCAATGGTGTCCCGGGCCTGCTCCGGGGTCGCCCGCTCGACAAAGTAGAAGTCGCTATCGGCGTCGGTCGGGTCGATCACCGGCATCTGGCCGGCATTGACGGCATGCGCGCTGGTCACAATCCGACTGGCCCGGGCCTGCCGGTGAATGTCCGTCAATTCAACCACCGGAACGGACTCGGAAGCAATGATGTCTCCGAGAACATTGCCCGGACCCACCGACGGCAGTTGATGCACGTCCCCGACCAGAATCAGACGCGCGGTCCGCGGAATTCCCGCAAGCAAATGCGCCATCAGCAGCGTGTCCACCATGGAGGCTTCGTCCACCACGACCAGGTCGGTCTTGAGGGGCCATTCCGCATTCCGCTGGAAGCCGCCCTTTTGGATACTGTATTCCAGCAGCCGGTGAATGGTGAACGCCTTGCGACCGGTGGCTTCCGCCATGCGTTTGGCCGCCCGTCCGGTGGGGGCCGCCAGGTGAATCGTCGCCCGCAACGCGGCAAACACGTGCAGGATCGCCTGGATAATGGTGGTCTTGCCGGTACCCGGACCGCCCGTGATCACCATGACCTTGGCCGCCAGCGCCTCGCGGACGGCCTCCAGCTGGCGCGGTACAAGCGCGACAGGCGAATGTTTTCGCGCCAGGGCCAGGGCGGTATTTTCCGCCTTCGATGAAACGGCCGCCGGTATATCCAGGAGCTGGCCAACCATGCGCGCCACGTCACACTCGGCCTGGTTGAGATAAGGCAGATAGAGCGCTTGTCCACGCGCCATGTCTCCCTTGCCGACCGACAAGGGCTCGATAACGATTCGCCGCTGCCGGTCCAATCGCTCAACCGCTTCACGCACCAGCATGGGCGACACGCTCAGCATCTCGGTCGCCCGGCCTTCCAGATCCCGACGGGGGAAATATACGTGTCCCTGGCCGGCCAATTCTTCCAGGATAAAAAGCAGGCCCGCCTCTACCCGCATGGGGGATTCCATCGGAAACGCCATTTGGCGCGCCATGCGATCGGCGGTCTTAAAGCCGATACCGGCAATATCACTGGCCAGCCGGTAGGGGTTGCGGCGCAGCACGGCAATGGCGCCATGCCCGTAGCGCTTGAAGATTTTCATCGCCTGTCCGGTAGGGATGTCGTGATGCTGAAGAAAGAGTGTCAGCTGACGGATGTCGTGTTGCTCCGCCCAGGCCCGCCGTATACTGTCCAGGCGCTTGCGCCCAATGCCCCGAACCCGTCGCAGTTGCTCGATGTCCTTCTCGATGATATCGAGCGTCCGGTCGCCGAACTGGTCGACGATGCGAGTGGCCATTTCCGGCCCCAGGCCCCGTATCAACCCCGATCCAAGATATTTAAGAATGCTGCGCGCCGTGGTGGGCACGTGAATCGTAAAATCCGTGACCTTGAACTGCTCACCGAAGGTGCGATGCGTCGCCCATTCACCGGTCATCGCCAGCACTTCCCCGGGACGGGGATCGAGCAGGCGTCCAACTACGGTCACCGGTTCCTGACGGCCGCTGACGGCCACACGTGCCACGGTGAAACCTGATTCCGCGTTGAAATAGGTCACCTGTTCGATCTGGCCCGTGAGTTCAGTCATTCGGCGAAAGCCTGTTAGACCCAATCGGGCAGATGAAGGTTTTCAAACGAGCGTGAACTGGGAATATAACATTTGATATCCAGAACCGGCGTGCCGTCAAAGGCATCGATGCGATCGATGACGATCCGGGGCGGCTCAACCGCGACGACACGACAGAGGGTCATACCGATCAGGTTGGGACGCAGGGGGGAATGGGTGGCAAAAACCCCGGTCAGGGGGTTACGGGTATCTTTGCGGGGATGAACTTTCAACACCTGCCGCCCTTCGGCATGGTCGTTTTCATGAAACCAGAATAAAACATGGATATGGGAAAATCCCTCCAGTCCTTCCATGGCCGGTCTGTAGGGTGCCTCGATCTCAATCCAGGTTTGCGCGTCCGTCTTGTGAATGGTCCCGACAGGTGTCATATGAAAGGTCGACGGCATTCCCATCCCTTCGTCAAATGGTTGGCGCTATCCCCGCTCCGTACCCAACCACTTCATCTTGTTCAAAAAAATTCGGTTTTGCAAGCGCAAATTGCGTCTAGACGGGTTGATCCGGCTGCGGGAATCAGATAAGCAGGGGGACGTAACCCAATAGAAACGGGCTATCGGCATGATGGCTTCGGTTGAAACGGCAGGAAAAGGACCCCTGATGCACCTCGTTGATTTACGATCGGATACCGTAACCCTCCCCACCGAAGCCATGCGCCGGGCCATGGCAACGGCCGAACTGGGCGATGACGTCTTTGGCGAAGACCCGACCGTGGTGCGCCTGGAGGCCCTGGCGGCAGAAATGACCGGCAAGGAAGCCGCCATGCTGGTGCCCAGCGGCACGATGGCCAATCTGATTTGCCTGCTGACCCACTGCGGCCGCGGAGAAGAAGTTATCCTGGGCGACCAGGCCCACATTTTTTACTATGAGCAGGGCGGCAGCGCGGCGGTGGGCGGCATTCACCCCCGCACCGTGCCCAACCACCCGGACGGCACGCTGGATCTCACCGCCGTGCGCGACAGCATTCGCGCGGACGACCCGCATTTCCCCCGCACCCGCCTGATCGCGGTGGAAAACACCCACAACCGCTGCAGCGGCACGCCACTAAAACCGGCCTATTTAAAAGCTATAGCCCACCTTGCGGCAGAACACGGCCTGCGTGTCCACATGGACGGCGCCCGAATCTTCAACGCATCGGCGGCATTGAACGTGCCGGTCGCCGATCTGGCGGAGCCAGTGGATTCCCTTTCCTTCTGCCTCAGCAAAGGCCTGTCCGCTCCGGTGGGCTCGCTGGTCTGCGGCCGCAAGACTTTCATCCAGAAAGCGCGACGCAATCGCAAGGTGCTGGGCGGCGGCATGCGCCAGGCCGGGGTCATCGCCGCGGCCGGCATTGTGGCGTTGCAGGAAATGACCGGTCGCCTGGTGGACGATCATCGCAACGCCCGGCGTTTAGCGGAGGGATTGAGCGCCATGCGCCGGGCACGGATAGACCCGGAGCGTATCAGGACCAATATCGTCTACGTCAATCTGGACCCGGAGGGACGCCCTGCCGCTGAGATCGTGGCCCGTTTAACCGACGCGGGGGTGCACGTGGGGGCCACCGGTCCCTATCAGTTTCGGGCCGTCACCCACTACGGCATCCGTCAAGAAGACATCGACCGCGCACTCAAGGCCTTTGCCCGTATCCTGGATTAGGCTTCGACGGTCTTGAATTTTTCCGGCGGCGCCCCGCAAACCGGGCACGCCTTGGGGATCTTCTTGTCCGTCACATAGCCGCACACCTGACAGACGTAATAAGCTTTGACCACGTCCTTGATCACGTTCATCATGGCACGTTCGTACAGTTTAGCGTGGTAGCCTTCGGCATCCCGGGCGTGGCTGAAGGCCAGGGCCGCCGCGGTTTCACCTTCTTCCTCCGCCGTCTTGAGAAAATCGGGATATTCATTCTCGCTGACGGATTTTTCGCGCTGGAAAGATTTCTCCAGATTGGTATCCGTATCTTTCACGAGCAGATCCTTCACGAGGTTCAGTTGGCGTGTGGCGTGCACCCGCTCGGCCTCGGCAATTGCCCGAAAAAGCAGAGCCACCTGGGGCACTTCCTCCTCATCCGCTTTTTCAGCATACGCCAGCAGTCTGAAGTAAGCTTTGGCTTCACCGATGAAGGCCTTGTAAACATTCTCCCGCGTTTTTTCTTTCACGATATTCCTCCGTCCGCAATGGCTGATATTCTTCCCAAATTTCGGGTTGTTGCCTGTCGCAATCCGCCCCCTACCAGATGAAAAGGGCCTTTTGTTGAAACGCCAATGGTCTTCCCGGTCCGCACTTGGCATTGGCCGGCATGGCGATGGTCAATGACCCGAAAAAAGCGGGACGATTCAGCAAATAATCGTCATCACTGACATCGCTTTCAGGATGATAAGCAAATTCATCGTCAATTTCCAGATGCGGCAAAGCTTCCCGGAGATCATCCACAAGGATGGCATCCTGGTTGGTTTGCCGGGCCGGGAGCATGATGGTGCCGGTTCGGGTAAATCTTTCCCTGACAACGCCCTGGTCCGTTCTTTTCACCATTTTCACCTCCAGGGTATAGGCCAGCATGAGATTGTAATAGGAATGGTTGACCAACGTGGTAAGAACCTTCGCCTGACTAAAAAAATGGGGGTCCTGTCCTATTTGGATGTAAAATTCTTCGATGTCGACGTTCGGAATGGCCACATCGATGGTATAAACCTCTTCCCGGTCACTGGCCTTCTCACGCAACGTCACCTCAACGCTATCCAATCCCGCGCAGTCACAGTCATTGGATTCATAGAACGCTCCGGCCTCCAGCAGCGTTCGGGACTGGTTGCCGGGTACGGCGAAAGGGATGTCCTTGGGAATGGTGTATGAACGATCGTTACCGGTGGAGAACTTGTAGACCCAGGTGTAGGCGTAATCACCGGCCGGAACGGTCTGAATACTTGGGTTGGCAACCGCCAACCGCCATGCGCCGCGTCCAAGGTAACGACCGTCGGTAATGGCAATACGGCTGGGCTCCCGAGCCCCTGGTGTTGCCATGATCTTCTGGAGGCCCGGCGATAAAGGCGCGGACACCTGATCGGCGGGGGTTGTCAGCGCCAGGAGCTTCTCATAGACCTTCGTATTGGCCTGCTGATCCCATACCTCCAATCTAAGCTGGCGGGCGCTCTGATTACGATTCCAGGTGCTGGAAAAGCCTCTTTTCTGCTGAGGGCCCAAGGGGGGCAGCGGAAACGCGGAACCGGCCGGCGCGGTTTGGTGCGGAAGCGGTATAACCTGAACGACCTTCAGCTGCAATCGATTGACCGGCAGCGGTTGAGCGCCTATATTCTGGAGCATCGCATTCCAGCGCCAGATGCCATTCGTCTCGTGGGTTGTCAAAGCCACGGACAGGCTGACCGCGACAACCGGCACCATTCTCCCGACCTTGTTGACGCTGGACGGAACGGCCGGTTTGACGTGTTTACCTTTCAGAACCGGCGCTGCCGTGATATCTTTCGGATTCGAGGGTGTCTGATGGGTGTTCCCTTGGCCGCCATTGGTGTTCTCATGGCCATGGGTTAAGATTTGAATACCATCGGCAGGGACAGATGCCGGCAGCGCCACAACCATTAACGCGAGCAGAAAAATTACGCCGGTCCGCAGATAAGCCATCATCGTTTCTCCGTTTCCGCAGGTGATGCAAGAGAAAGAACTTCCGGTCAGGTTGCCGATTTGAATCCGATGGGCTGGTTCCTGTTTTCTACCGCCTTCCACGAAGGGCTGTCAACACGTCCCGGTTGTATTTTCCATATGTTTAGTGATACGAAAAAAAACGTCCATGCCTTTGGGGCGTGAGCATGTTGACGAAAGGCAGACCTCAATTCACCAGCCACCATTTCCAGGAGGGACGGTTATGGCTTACGAGCACATTCTGACCGAAATCGACGATCGGTTTATTGGCCACATCACCCTCAACCGGCCGGAACAACTCAACACTTTCAATACCGGACTGGCTGCGGATCTACACCAGGCGCTGAAGGCCATGGATGATGACCCGGGCGTGCGGGTCATCCTTTTAAAAGGAGCCGGAAAAGCCTTTTGCGCCGGCATCGACGTAAATGAACTGACGGGAAAGACCGCCATGGCTTACCGGGCCTGGATCGAACACATGGAACGCCCCCTGGTGACCATATCGCAGCTCAAAAAGCCTGTGATCGCCCAATTGCAAGGCGTTGCGGCCGCCAACGGCATGGGGCTCGTCGCGGCTGCGGATCTGGCCATTGCGGCCAGCAATGCCAAAATGGGGCTGACAGCCATCAACGTCGGTCTGAACTGTGTGGGTCCGGTGATTCCGGTCGCGCGCATCGTGGGTCGGAAGAAAGCCCTGGAGCTATTGTTGGGCGGGGATCTTATCAAGGCCCCCGAAGCCCATGCCCTGGGATTGGTCAACCGCGTGGTACCCAAAGAGAAACTGGAAAAAGCGGCCCTGGATTGGGCCGTTTCCCTGGCCCAAAAAAGTCCGATTGCCATCCAGATCGCTAAAAAAGCCTTTTATGCCTCGGAAGACATGGACTATCTTAAACAGTTCGAACTCATGAACGAAGCCTTTGCCCGCCTCTGCACCACCCACGATGCCCACGAGGGCGTGCAGGCCTTCTTTGAAAGACGCAACCCCAAGTGGGAAGAACGCTGACGATTGTGAACATCACGGGTTCCCGCCGGCACGAGCCCTATATCAGGAAAACCTCTGGTCGGTCGATTCCCAACCGGGGCTTTAAATGGTGTAACATTTTCTCCTGATAATGGAATCGCAACAACCGACCAGGGCACCTTCCCGCCCCCCCCTTTTTTATCTTCTTTTTCGCTTCGAAACCCAGGCCGCCATAATCCCGGCCAGGAACCCACAGAGATGCCCCTCCCAGGAGACATAGGAGACCGTCGGCAACAACCCCCAGAAAAGTCCACCGTAGGCAGTGAAGGCCACTAGGGCGATAAATAGCGATTTGATGCGTCGGTCAACCCCCCCCCACGCTAAGAGGAATCCAAAATAGCCAAAGATCAATGCACTGGCACCGACATGATATGCAGACCGGCCGATTAGCCATATGCCCACTCCACTCACGAGCGTAATAAACACCGTCGCTCTGATAAATACCGTTCGACCGTTCACCAGAATCAAACCGCCTAATACGATCAGCGGTCCGGTATTCAGAAAAAGGTGAAGCACACCGGCATGAAGAAAAGGGCTGAAGGGAATTCCCACGAGCCCCTGGGGCATTCGCGGGAAGATACCATAGCGGTAGAGTTGATGATCGAAAAGCAGATTGACGATTTCAACGAGCCATAAAGCAGCAATCAGATAAAGCAGCGCTGCATATGGGGAAGCGCTTTTGTGTTTTCGTGGCATTAACGCTCAGGTATTTATAATGACTGCCGGCGATCTGGCAGAAATTTTAATGCAAAACCATGAACCATGGGGACATCCTTTTAAAGGGCTGTCAATGCGCTGCCGAAACTTCTCCGGATGTCTCTACCGTTGGCATATCCAGCACCCATTGTCCCTTCTTCTCGACCAAAGGAATCGCCGCCTTCACCGCCATGTTGCCGGAGACTTCCACCAGAGCACTGTAGTCGCTCTGCTCCACAATGGTGTAAACGAGTCCGGATGTATCCAGTTCCATCCCCTCGTGACCGGCCACCTGCTGCTCGAAGATCTTCTTGGCGG
>Ga0180430_10003440_pt1 | contig 13652 bp, 11 predicted proteins | sample SS_ome_9_FD_132999 | JGI IMG/M metagenome (GOLD analysis project Ga0180430, IMG submission 132999) | Hypersaline lake sediment archaeal communities from the Salton Sea, California, USA - SS_1_S_2 metaG | ecosystem: Environmental > Aquatic > Non-marine Saline and Alkaline > Hypersaline >... | reverse complement strand
TGAGCTTTCGCCTCAGTAACTGTATTCACTATCATAGCAAATCCTTTCTATCGAACCAGACCAGACCAGACCATACTGATTATAGCTACAAATCGGCTGCAAAACAACGCAAAATAGCTCAAATCCAGGCATCTTATTGACGCGCGCCGGTCGCCGGTTTAGCATTTGGGTCCGGATTAACAACTTGAACCTGGTCCGACCAGGCGGTTGCGAGCCTCTGTCGCCCTTGCGGGGCTTGAGATGAATATGGATCGCGATAACCCCGCCATGCCGAACGGGGATACCGTCGTAACGGACCTCGGGTCCTCAAATTAAAGTTCATAACCTGCTCGCATGTTTTCCCGCTGATATGGCGGATGGATAAATGAATGATCGCCTGATAACAACTCTTGAGGCATTCGGACGGCGAGCTTAGAATGCTAATTCGCCAATTGTCTAATTGTGACTGCGATGGGAACCGGACCTCGATGTCCAGATACCACGATTCCGATTCTTTAACCGATTCGCCGCGGACCGCCCGGCTGCGGATGAGTCGCAGCGGCAGGTTCGCGCTGGCGATTGTGATTATTTACGCGATCCTGCTGGCGGGTCTGTGTTGGGGCGGTATTGTTGGGCACGTTCTGTATGTTGGTTTGCTGTCGTCGGCGTTTCTGGCGGTTTATGCTGCCGGTCCGTTGGCGCTGGTTTTGTGGGCGGGATTTGTGGCGCATCGTATATTCGCCGGTAAGGATCGCGGCTGCCTCTTCCGCTCGGCGCTGAAATCGGGCGTGATCGTATTTGGAACGATCGGGCTGGTGCTGTGGACCGCTGCGACGATCCCGCCGGGCGCCAGGACGTTCAGTGCGGGCTACTGGTTTCATGCAAAGGTATGGGCTGACGTCGAGGAGATACGCGCGTGGGCGGCCGGGCGAACGCCGTCGCCTGACAGGTTCGAGCCCATCGACGCCGATCGGTGGCCCGCTTCCCTGCGCCGCATGCAGGTTTTCGGAGGTACGGTGACGTGCGATCCGAAAAGACTGACCGTGATATTCTACGAGGGTTGCGGATATGGCCACTGGGGACTGACGGTCGCGGCGCCGGGAACACCGCTCCCGCCCGACCGGCACGCGATAAAACTCCAGGACGGCGCGTGGGTATGGCACGAGTAGCGAAGCAGAGGTGTATCTGGAGATTACCATGATGATGCGAAAAACGACAATCGGGACTATCGCAATGTTACTGGCGGCGATTCAGGCGTCCGCGGCGCCGGGCGGAGACAAGACGCCCTTGCCGCTTTCGGACGAACAGATCGAGCAGCGCATTGCTGCACATCGAACGGCGGAAGTCGTGCTGACGGTTACCGACAGCGCGGGCAAACCGCTGAAAAATACATCCATAACCGTCGGGCAGGTGAGTCACAAGTTCCTGTTCGGCGCCAACGCCTTCAAGACCGGGCAATTTTCCGAGGCGAAGCTCAATGCGGCCTACAAGCAACGGTTCGTGGAACTGCTGAACTTCGGTACGCTCCCGTTTTACCTCGGCGCATACGAGCGCCGCCAGGGCCGGACCCGCCAGGATAGCTTGACGACCATGGCCCGGTGGTGCCGACAGGGTGACATCACCGCGAAGGGTCATCCGCTGTGCTGGCACGAGGTGGTCCCGAAATGGCTCGAAGGGAAATCGCCCGCCGAAGTCGAGAAACTGCAGCTTGGGCGGATCGCGCGAGACGTAAAGGCCTTCGCCGGACTGATCGACACGTGGGACGTGGTCAACGAGTCGGTAGTCATGCCCAATCACAAGAATGCCATAGGCCGCCTGTGCAAGAACCTCGGGCGCACCGAACTGCTCAAGCGCACCTTCGCAACCGCCCGAAAAGCCAACCCCAAAGCCACGCTCATCCTCAACGACTTCGACACGTCAAGGCGTTTCGAGCAGGTCATCGCCGACTGCATAAAGTCCGGCGTCGACTTCGATGTGATCGGTATCCAATCGCACATGCACAAGAGATACTGGGGCGCCAGGCGGGCGTGGGACGTCTGCCGGAGATTCGCAAAGTTCAAGAAACCGCTGCACTTCACCGAATTGACGATCCTGTCGGGACCGCTTAAGACGGACAACGACTGGCACAAGCGGCGGACGGACTGGCATACCAGCGCCGAAGGCGAGAAACGCCAGGCCGAGCAAGCCGTCGAATTCTACCGAGTGCTCTATTCCCACCCGGCCGTCGAGGCAATCACGTGGTGGGACTTCTCCGACAACGGCGCATGGCAGGGCGCACCGGCGGGACTGGTCCGCAAAGATATGTCGCCCAAAGGCGCCTACCAGGCCCTGAAGAAACTGATCAAGGGAAAGTGGTGGACCGGCGAGATGAAACTGACCACCGACACGCAGGGGCGCGTCAGGTTTCGCGGAACCCTCGGTCAATATTCAGCAGCAGTAACCCCGGGTAAGGTCGCAGGAGTCTTCTCGTTGACCAAATCGGGCAAGGCGACGCTGGCGGTGAAGACCCGAAGGCAGTAGAAGGCCCGGCCGGATCGTCAACCAAAACCCGTCCGCCGCACCGCAAATAATTTCAGCAATATTATTCAAACTTTCGAAATATTCTGAGCTTCCGGTCCGTTTTAGAAGTAGTGGGAGGCCAGGATCGTGGATTGTAGTGGGGGAAGAGAGATCGCTGTGCTAATGGTAGCTAGAAGAATCGGGATGGTGGCGGTTGTAGTTTTATTTGTATCCGCCGCCTTCGCGGTCTCTCGAGGCAGACCGGGTGGGCGCCCGCGCAAAGGACGTCCATCCGGCCAATCCGCTTCCAGCACGCAGGTCGGTCGGCAGGCCGTTGATTTCGAACTGCCCGTTCTTATCGAGCGACAAGACGATAAGGGTGAAAAGGTCGCGGTTGTCACGACTGATAAGATCAGGCTCTCGAGCTATCGCGGTAAGAGCGTGGTATGTGTCTTCATGTCGAGCTATACGTGACCCCCCTTTCGCAGGACGGCCCCTGAGGCCGAGGCCTTGTACAAGGCGTACAAGGACGACAAGAGAGTCAAAATCATCCTCGTCTACATCAGCGAGGCCCACCCGGTCCGCAAATCACCAAACGCGGAAAACCCAAAGAGCCCGAAAGATATAACGCAGGCAAAAACCGCCAAAGAGCGGATTATTGCAGCCGACGCGTGCATGAAGGGCCTCAAACTCACCATGCCGATTCTGATCGACCTGCCGCCGGAAGGCGGGAAAGGCTCGATGGTCGGCGCGGTCGAAAGAGCGTATCGAGGCAGGCCCGCGGCGACGGTCGTTGTGGACCTCGACGGAAAAATCGCTTTCTATTCTCGAGGCCCGCGCGGAGTCCAGCCAGCCAAGGCCGATCAAGTCATCAAGTCCCTGCTCGCCAAGGGCGGTTTCCCCGAAACCGAAGCCAAAAAGCCCAACCGCTGGGAAAGAAATATCCAGCGATTCGAAGCGAGCGACAAGACCAAGGCCCCGCCCAAGGGCAAGGTCCTGTTCCTTGGAAGCTCCAGCATCGTCCGCTGGAACACCGACAGGCTTTTCCCAAAGCACACGACGATCAACCGCGGGTTTGGCGGGTCGCAGATCTCAGACTCGCTCGAATTCGCCGGGCGCATTCTCCTGCCATACCGGCCGCGAACGGTGGTCTTCTACGCCGGCGACAACGATATCGCCGCCGGCAAGTCGCCAAAGCAGGTCGTCGAGGACTACAAGTCCCTCGTCGCAACCACTCACTCAACCCTCCCGAAAACGAAATTTGTCTTCGTGGCGATCAAGCCGTCGTTGCGGCGGTGGAGTCTCTGGGGAAAGATGAAACAGGCCAACGAGGCAATCGCCGCCTTCAGCAAATCCGACCCGCGCCTCGAATACCTCGATATCGCCACGCCCATGCTGGGCGACGACGGAAAACCGAAAAAAGAACTGCTGGCGAAAGACGGTCTGCACCTCAGCGACGAAGGATACAAACTCTGGACGTCACTGACAGGGCCCCTGATCGGAAAACCGGATAAGCAATAAACAACCGGATTGAATGTCAGCAAGGTTCGCGGGACGAGGGGTATGCTTCGAGTATTCCCTCGACGGTTGAGAAAAACGCCTTTGTTACTTCCGGATCGAAGTGCCGACCGCTGTCGTTGGCGATGATGTCCAGCGCCACGTCGAAGCTGCAGGCGGCCTTGTAGCAGCGGTGGGAGACTACCGCATCGAAGACGTCGGCGACGGCTACAATTCGGGCCGACAGGGGGATGTCGCGTTTGGCCAGACCGTTTGGATACCCCTGGCCGTCCCATCGCTCGTGGTGGTTCAATGCGATGTCGCGTCCCATGGCCAGAACTTCGTCCTCTGGATTGACGAGTATTTCAGCGGCGATAGTTGTGTGTTTCTGCATGATTTCCCGCTGTGCGGGTGTAAGATGTCCGGGTTTGAGCAGGATCGAATCGGGGACCGCGACCTTTCCGACATCATGCATCTGGCTGGCGTGTTCGATCAGTTCGACCAGGTCCTTGTCGATTCCGATCGCGCGGGCTATGAGTTTGCTGGTATGGCTTACGCGTCGAATGTGGTCGCCCGTATCGCTGTCTCGATATTCGGCGACCACCGCGAGGCGATAGATCGTACCGAGGTGGGCCTGGTAGAGTTGTTCCTGGAGGATGGCGTTATGCACGGTCACGGCGGCGGATGACGCCAGCAGCAGTACTCCGCTGTCGGAGGGGTCGTCAAAGACGCCCGTTTGCCCGTCGGGACCGATATGGTTTATCAGTTGCAGCACACCGACACACGTACCGTCGGGGCAGTTCAGAGGCACCGCGAGGATGCTCCTGGTCTTGTATCCGGTAGCGGTGTCGAATTCCCTGTTGATATGGAAGGGCGTTCCCTCGGGCAGGTTGTAGCTGTCGGGGATGTTCGCGATATCCCCCGTCAGAGTCACGAAACCGGCCAGTGATTCCATCGTCGCGGGCATTGTCCGGCCGAGCAGATTCCGGGCGATGTTCGTGGTGTCTATCGCGTCGTTCTGGACGGTGCCGAATTTTAGTTGGTCCCGATTGACCAGGAACATGCTTCCGGCCTCGGCGCCGGTCAGTTTCCTGGCGTGGGTCAGGATGGTATCGAGCATCTCCTGGTTGTCGTCGTGCCCATAGAGTTGGCGCCCGACCTCCAAGAGGCTCGACAGCACCTGCGTGCGCTGTTGCGCCGGATCGACTTCAGTTTTGCCCCGCTTTGGTCCCAACATAAGCATCACTCCCGAATATCACACACGCCCCATCTACTTTTCGGCACGTTCACAGGGCGGGTTTAACAGGAGGGCAAAACAATGATCCAGGGGAAACCGAAAAAATGCGCCGACAAGGCGAAAGCGGCGTTAATTCTTTTTTATGACAGTGTTACAGGCCCCGCCGCCCTCTGCCAATCGGCACCGCGGAAAATATCGCTGAACGATACTGACTGCTCACGTCGGGACCCTGGTTTCTGAGACGTTGGGGGTTTTGGTGGCGATAACCTACACATCGTTGGGGCAGTTGAACATCGCGCCCAAGCGCCGGTTCTACATAACGTTCAAGAGTTCAGCGATTCACTGTTTGCAGGCAGCGATTAGCTATCAGCTCCAAATTATCAGTTGGCGCCCCGTTTACCGGTCGGCGCAATGGGCAGGGCAATCGCATCTGACATTGTCGGGTATCGGACGGTTTGGAGGATCGACACAGAGACTCAGAGGTTCAGAGGCTCAGAGAACGGGAAAAGACGGGACTCATATGGAACATCTGTCTCTTGCCGTCCTCTGTCTCTGGCCGTTGGTGTTGCCGTAACCAAAAAAAAGGTTTTGTCGTTCGCCGTTCTCTGAACCTCTGTGTCTCTGTGTCGCCAACCGACCCGACAAGATCGCTCGGACACAATAAGTATTAAATGCGATTGCCCTGGCGCAATGGGGATTGCGCCTTTCGCCTCGTATCCCTGCGACCTATAATCACCACTCAGTTAATTGTCACCAGGAACGCATTTATGGTTGCCGCGGAGATTGCTGTCGTTTCGTTCACGTCACTGTGCGTACTGGTGTGGGTCGGGCATCTGCTTCGGATGAGGGTCCGCCTGCTGGGCAGGCTGTATCTGCCCTCGTCGGTGATCGCGGGACTGATCGGTTTGGCGATCGTCCAGTGCTGCCGGTCGGCCGGTGCGCCGCTTCCTGCGGGCGTGACGACCGTGTGGGGAAAACTGCCCGGGTTCCTGATCAATATCGTTTTCGCCTGCCTGTTCCTAGGGATGGCGATACCCGGTCTGCGGACGATCTGGCGACACGCCGGCCCGCAGCTCGCATACGGGCAGATCGTCGCCTGGGGGCAATACGTCGTCGGCGTGGGACTGTTCCTGGCGCTCATAACCTGGATGTATCCGGGGCTGCCGGCGATGTTCGGGGGCGTCCTGCCCGTCGGATTCGAGGGCGGGCACGGGACGGCCGGTGGGATGACCAAGGTGTTCGCCGACTACAACTGGGAAGCGGGAAAGGACTTCGCCCTCGCGTGCGCGACGGGGGGTATCATCGGCGCGGTGATCGTCGGAATGATGCTGGTCAACTGGGCCGAGCGAAAAGGCTTCACCACACGCAAACAAAACCCCGAAGACGTGCCCCAAGACGATTCGATAGCCGTAATCCCCATCGACCGACGCCCCGAAGCGGGAAAACTCACCACCTCGTCAAACGCGCTGGAAACGCTTTCGTTCCAGCTTGCAGTCGTCGGAATCGCCATCGCCATCGGATGGGCGGGAAAGCAGGGCATGCTGGGTCTGGCAGGAATGACGGAGTTGACGGAAGCCGAGCAGGCGGCCATACGAGCTGCCGGGCAAACTGTCAAAACGGGCGCCATAATGCAACTGGCCAAAAGTTTCCCGCTGTTCCCGCTGTGCATGATCGGCGGGCTGGTGGTCCAGGTGATCGAGAACAAGTTCGACCGCCACAAGCTCATCGACTACGGGCTGATGAAACGAATCCAGAACGCGGCGCTCGATTTCCTGGTGGTCGCCGCCATCGCGACGATCCGCATCGAGGCGATCGCAGAAGGCCTGCTCCCCTTTGCGATGCTGGTGGCCGCCGGTATCGCATGGAACGTCTTCTGCGTGATGTTCCTGGCCAGGCGCCTCCTGCCCGACGCGTGGTTCGAGCGTTCGATCGCCGAGATGGGCCAGTCGATGGGCGTGACCGCCACGGGCCTGCTCCTGCTCCGCGTGGTCGACCCGGACTACGAAACGCCCGCTGCCGACGCGTTCGCCTACAAGCAGATCCTCCACGAACCGTTCATGGGCGGGGGACTGTGGACCTCAGCAGCCATCCCATTCCTGGCGATCTGGGGCGGATGGCCCGTATTTGCAATCGCCACCGGAGCAGTAATCCTCTGGCTGATCGCAGCGAAGCTGATGCGAGCCGGACGATAGCGGAGAATCGCCTGGCGATCATGTCGCCTGGCGATCATGTCGTCTAGCCCCGTTTACGGGGCTCAATACAGCGGACGGTTCATGGTTCGCATCCCCCCGGACGTTCACCGCGACCTCGCGCTGAAGGCGGCGGAAGAAGGCATAAGTCTCAACCGCCTGGCAAGCGCCAAACTGTCCGACTGAAAGTTGAGGAATCCCCGCGCTCCGGCGACGGCGTGTGATAGGTATGTCACCGTTCCGGAGAACGAAGAATTACCCGATCGCCATGTTGTTGCGGTGGATTACTTCGTTGTACGGTTTGTCGCCTATGGCGTTGGCGATCTGGTTGGTCTTGAGGCCCTTTATTGCGTCGATCCGCTCGGCGGAATAGTTGGTCAGGCCTCTGGCGATTTCGCGGCCTAGATCGTCGACGACGGCGACTGTGTCGCCCTTGGCGAATGCCCCTTCGACTCCGGTGACGCCCGATGGCAGGAGGCTTTTTCCTCGCTTGAGCAGTGCGCCGGCGGCTCCGGAGTCGACGATAACCTTTCCAACCGGGCTGGCGGTAAGTCCGATCCAGCGTCGCCTGGACGACATTTTCCGCTCGGACGGTACGAAGACCGTGCCAAGGTTCTCCCCCGCCAGCAGGCGCGTGAGCACCTTTGGCGTTCGGGCGTTTGCAATTACTGCCGCCTCGCCGGCGCGGATCACCATGTCGGCGGCCTGGAGTTTGGTCGCCATCCCGCCCGTACCGAACTTGCTGGCCGACCCGCCGACCAGCGACATCGTATCGTCATCGACGCGCGTGATGACGTCGAGGACTTCGCCATCGCTGAGCACGCCGTCGACGACGGTCAGCAGGACGAGCAGATCGGCGCCGAGCATGTTGGTCACGATTGCCGCCAGCACGTCGTTCTCACCGTAGCGGAGTTCCTCGATCGCGACGGTGTCGTTTTCGTTGATGATCGCCAGCGCCCCGTATTCCTCGAGCGCCGCAAGCGTGTTGCGGATATTGAGGTATCGCTGGTGGTCCTCGAAGGCGCTTCGGGTGACGAGCACCTGTGCCACGCGCACGCCGTACCGCGCGAAGATGTCGTGGAAGGTGCGCATGAGCTGCCCCTGCCCGACGGCCGCCGCGGCCTGGAGGTGCGGGGTGGTCTTGGGGCGATCGTCCAGGCCAAGCTCGCCGATGCCCGCCCCGATGGCGCCGCTGGCGACCATGGTGACGGTAACGCCCGAAGCCATCACGGACGCAATCTGTTCGGCAAGCGCGGAGATCGCCTGCTCGTCGGGTCGCCCGGTGGATTGGCAGATCGCGTTGGTTCCCACCTTGACGACGATGCGTTTGGCGTTGGCCAGCACGTTTTGTCGAACGGTTGTTCCGGGCATTTGATTACTCGCAGATCACATCAGTTGCGATTCCGCCGGGCGCGGCGGCGGGTACTCGGTTGAGCACCTCGCAGATCATTTCGACGTTGCGCCTGGTGGCGCCCTGGCGGGTCAGTACGTACTGCTGGGCGTCTTTACCGGCGCGATCGGCCTCTTCGGGGTCGCCAAGCCACTGGTGGAGTTTATCGATCAATTCGTCGGCGCCTTCCACCCTGGCGCATCCGTTATCGGCCAGGTCGCCGGCCTGGGGAAAGTTGAAAGTATGCGGTCCGAATGCGGTCGGCTTGCCAAGGGCGGCCGATTCTATCATGTCCGAACCGCCCATGGGCACCAGCGATCTGCCCACAAACACACACGTCGCCAGGGCGTAAAACTTTCGCAGCTCGCCCATCGTATCGCCCAGGATTATCGCATCCTTCGGCCCGCCTGCCGTGCTGCCGTCAACCTGCTCGCTGCGCCGGATCAGGGGCAGTTTGCCGCTTTCGATCAGTTTCGCCACTTCGCCGAAGCGCTCGGGCTTGCGCGGCACAATCGCCAGTCGGGCGGATGGATGTTCCCCGCCGGCTTTGAGTTTGGCGAAGACATCCAGGAGGATCTTTTCCTCTCCAGGACCGGTCCCGCCGGCGACGATCAGGGAATCGCCGCCGCCGATTCCCAACGCGCTTGCCAGTTCGTCCTGGCCTGGAAGATGGTCTGCGACCTCGACGGTGTCGAACTTCATCATGCCCGTGACGCGCACCTTGTCGCTGTGGGCGCCGAGTTTGCGGAAGCACTCGGCGTAGGCCTCATTCTGCACGCCGATAGCGGTCAGGCGATTGAAAAGCCTCCCAGCGAGCGGACCGAGCTTCCTGTATCCCGGATATCCCTTGTCGGGACTCATCCGCCCGTTGACGACGACCACCGGTATCTTTCGGCGGTTGCACGCGGCCAGAAAGTTCGGCCAGACGTCCCCCTCCATCAGCACCACCAGGTCCGGGCGCACCCGGTTCAAGGCCCGCCGGACGACCAGCGAGAAATCCAGGGGCCAGCGGAACACCGTGTGGGCGGGTGCGAAAAGCCTTCCGGCGGCGCCCATACCGGTGTCGGTGCTCGTCGAGATAACCAGGCGGTAGTCGGGCAGTTGGCTGTGAAGTTCGCGCACCAGCGACGCCAGTGCGTTTACCTCGCCCAGCGAGACCCCGTGAAGCCAGATCACCGGTTGAAGACCGTAACGAATCGGCGAGGCGCCGAAGCGCTCGGAGATACCGTTACGGTAGCGCCCGTGTCGGACCATCCTGTACAACCACCACGGGCTGAGCAGAATGAGCGCCGCGGCGTAGATTACGTCCAGAAGTATACTCATGGCCCAAGTATGCTGAGCACAGACAGATGTGTCAATCCAAACCGAGTGAAGTATTGTATTAGAGGTGAACCAGCAAGCACACTCAAACCGAACAGAGCACTCCACTGCGGGCACGAGCATCTGCTGCTTGGGGGAGAGCTTCACCAACAAAACAAGCAGGATAGGTCAAGATGATTGCTAGAAAATCACAGTTCTAGCCGCCCGATCCGACATGCTGTACTGTCTTTGGTTGCGTTTGTTCGTGATCCACGGTTGAATGACGACTTATGCGATACACAACCGTCTCTCCGTCAACCGTCTTGACAAAAACGTTCACGGCATTTACTCCAACTGCATCAACCTTCTCTACAAATCGACCTTTGTGAACCTGGTCCAAGTTCATTGTTCTTGCTCCTGGTTTGTTGGAGTATCCGTTATGCAGGTTTGGCCGTCAACTTCCTTTTGAGAAGATTTGCTGGCAATCCAGCACCTCCAGAACATGTACAATGCATCAGCATACCCTGCACCGACCTCTTTGTCAAATCTTTTCCGGAAAACGTTTCGTGCTTTGCTGTCTATGCACAGAAATCCTAAGCAGTCATAATATCTATCGGTTCGGTCTGTTTGAGAGATGATTTCTTTCCTGATGGGCCAAACGACGGTAGAAATATACGGATATTCCTTCCGCTTGTGAACTTCCGATGTCCAGTGCGAATTTTTGTACCCTCTTGCCTTGAGGAGGTTATTGGAAAAAAAGGTCTGTTCGTGTGGTTGACGAAGCAACACCAGAAAGTCGCTGTTATCTGAGACGGTGTCAACAGGCGGGAATTCCTTTGGGGGTGGCGGACCGTCTTGGCTACGACACAGCGTGGAAACGACACCCAAATGTGGATCCTGCGGGTCAACATCCTCCGGCCAGCGTAGCTCCTTGATACATGCGCGGCAATGCACTGCCGTGGTCAGGGAAAAAGCAGACGCAAAATTCTTGATGGACTTAGTCAGAATCTCCAATACCGCTTGGTCGGAATCGCCTCGGGAGACAGCATGCCAAGCGTCACGCAAATCATGCAGTGCTCCATGCATAAATGCCATCGCCTCTGCATAGCGTGCTTTCCGCGAGTATTTGAACTCCTCTACAATCAGCAACACCCAAGTTCCAACCAGAGCGAGACACATGAATGCGGCCAGGATTATACTTTCGGTTTCTTTCTTCACCCCAAACCAAATCACAAACGCAAGGATGATCGTGCAGATTGCGGCAAGTGCATTCAGCGATGCAAGGCTGTTGGCACGAAGAAAACGCCAAGGCTGTCCCACAACGCTTACCCTTTCACTGACATCTGAATTATGAGATATAGTACAGGGTCTGATCCGACGGATCAACCCGGTAGATTTCATTTTTCAGATTGTACTTAGCCTACTTGGTTCCCTCGACGCCTCTGACGGTGTACTTCTCGATTGCCGCGGTCAGGTCCACGCCGTTTATGTTCGCCAGTGTGTTTAACCACGCCAGGACGTCGGCGAATTCCTCCTCCTTGTTGGCCTGGTCTTCACCGGCCAGTGCGGTCGCCAGTTCGCCGATTTCCTCGATGAACCACATGAAGGTTCCGGGCGTTCCGCGCTCGGCGTCGCGCTTGCCATACTGATCGAGGATGAAGTCCTGAAACTCTCTGATCGTCACGTCGTTCCTGGCGTCGGGCGGGTCCTGGTGGGGGTCTGTCATGTTCAACTGTTTTCCTTGATGCTTGTAACCGCCGCTTCGATCATCATCTTGACTCTTCGCGCCTGGCTTGCGGAGTCGATTGACAGGGCCTTGTCGGCGGCCTTGTCGGCCCGCTCGAGTTCTTCGAGATTCCTGCCCGCGCGTCCGGCGAGATATCGCATCATTGCCATTTTCGTCCACGCGTCGGCCGACTCGGGGTCCAGCAGGCAGACGGAGTTGATGGCGCCGATGGCCTTGTCGTAGCGTCTGGCAGAACGGTGTATCGACGCGATGGCCTCGTAGGCGCTGGCCTCGTAAGGGTTGATCCGGACGATCTGTTTGAAGTATTGCAGCGCCTGGTCGTCGTCTTCAGCGGCGAGGCATATATCGGCGATCTGTCGCGCGTATTTTGGATCTTTCATCGTGCGGCGGTGCAGTTCTATGAGGTTTGGCAGGGCTTTTTTGGGTTGGCCCATCTGGACGTACTTTGCGGCCAGTTGTTCGTAAGGCCATGGGTCAAGTGGCATGCGCTGCTTCAGCAGTTCCAGCGCCGCGATCGCCTTTGGCCAGTTTCGTTTTGCCAGGTGGCATTCAGCCAGCACTCGCGGCGAGGTTCGCGACTTGTGGTTGAGGCTCTCGAGCTTGTCAGCGGTCTTGACGGCTTCGTCGTGCTTTTTCTGGCGGAGTTGGCAGTGAGCGAGTACCGCCAGCGCCTTTATGTTATTTGGATCGAGTTTCAAGGCGGACTGTGCGGCGGTCTGGGCTTTGGAGTTCTTTACTTTTCCGGGCATGGGGCTGTAGTACCATGCGACCGCCAGGTCGGCCTGCGCGGCGGCCTGGGCTTTCTTGTCGCCGGACTTTTTTGCTTTTGCGGCGGCGGCCTGGGCTTTCTGGAGATTCGGTAGTGGATCGTTGGGGTATCCCCACTGGGCTATCTGTTTTTTCGCCCAGGCGGAGAAGTCCTTGTCGAACTGCTTTTCGGTGGTCTTGAGTATTTTCGAGAAGACCTCCTTCTGCGTCCACCCGTCGCGGAAGCCCTTGAGCATCGCCAGGATGGCGGAGTATTTCCTGGTCTCGATCACATACTCCATGATCCACTCGGCCTGCGCGTAGGCCAGAGACCTGTCGGTGCGGCGTTTGGGCCTGATGAAGCCCCAGTCGAGTTCCTTTACGGGAAAGAGTTTTCCCGCGCGAGTGGCGCCGACGAGGAGCCTGACGGCGGTATAGTTGCGCCGGTCGGGCTGCTCCCAGACCGCGCACGACTCGGTGAACCAGTGCGGGATGCGATTGTTCGTGCCCGAGAGGGTGACGGTGTGCGTGTATTCGTGCCTCAGCACCGTCGCCCAGTTAAACGTACCGAATCGGGGGGACCGTTTCCTGCTGGGCGCGACCATCACGATGACAGTTCCCGTCGATGCTCCTATAGTGCCCACCCATCCCTTGCCCGCGAGTCGAACGGAGAAATCTTCGTGAACGGGGAAAAACTCGATAATGGTCTTTTTCGTCGGGTGGTGATCGAAGTCCTCGCATATTTCCTCGTGGATCTCTTCCATGTACTCGGCGACGAGGTCCAGGAGCACGGCGTCGTGTTTTCCGTCGACCTTGATGATGAAATGATCGGTTTCCTTGACGAGGAAACTCTCGAGTTTGTCGAGGATTTTGAGGTAGTTGACGACGTCTGCGCGGAAGTCGTCGATTTCGTGGGCTTTTCGGAGCGTCTTGCGGGCCTTGTCCTCCTCGCCTGTCTGCATGTAGAGCAGTCCGAGTCTGGTCACCGGACCGGCCAGTTCGGGCGCCAGTTCAATCGCCTTGAGATAATGAGTTTCAGCCTGTTCGAACTGCCTTCCCGCCGCCAAC
>Ga0180430_10003439_pt1 | contig 13653 bp, 13 predicted proteins | sample SS_ome_9_FD_132999 | JGI IMG/M metagenome (GOLD analysis project Ga0180430, IMG submission 132999) | Hypersaline lake sediment archaeal communities from the Salton Sea, California, USA - SS_1_S_2 metaG | ecosystem: Environmental > Aquatic > Non-marine Saline and Alkaline > Hypersaline >... | reverse complement strand
GTGGCGGTGACGAAGACCGCGGCCACGTTCTTCGGCCGGAATTGCTCTCCGTTAACGTTAACGCCCAGCCGTTCGAGAATATTGGCCATGATCTCTTCGGTGAAGGGCGAATTGCGGATGCCGTCGCCGGTGCCGTTCAGCCCGACGACAAGCCCGTAGCCCACGAGGTCGTTGCCGCGCACGCCGTCGAACTCGACAAGATCCTTGAGCCGGATCGGCGTGGCCGCGGCGGCCGTCGCCCAGACCGTCAGGGCGCAAATCAGGATCGGAAGCAGCCGTGTCATCGCATGTAATCCGTGAAATTCAGGCGCGAGACTCGCGCGGTCAGGGTATATAGGCTTTCCATCTGCGCCATCAGCGCCTGCAGCGCCGTCGAACTGTCGTAGGGATCGACGGAAATCTGGTCGACGCGCGAAAGCTCCAGAGCGGCGCGCTCGGCGGCGTTGCGGGTCTGCGCCTCGGCGATCTGCGATTCGGCTGTGCCGATGTCGGCGCGCAGCCCGATCAGCGCGCTGTCGGCGCCGATGATCGTGGTGCCCGCCGCGTTGGCGATGTCGGAGCGCGTGTTCATGTCGGTGCCGAACACGCCCTCGGCCAGCAGCGCGGCCATCGCGAGGCCCTTGAGCGTGTCGCGGATCGGCTCGTCCGCGGCGGTCACGGTCGCCCGCGCCTCCTCGTCGGGGCCGACGCGGAACCCCGCCAGCGGCTGGTCGGACCCGCCATAGGCCACGTCGAGATAGCCGCCGCCACCCGCGGGCGCGTCGAACCAGTCGCTGACCGCGGTGACGAAACTGTCGGCATCGGTCGCGCCGGACGTCGCGGTCATCAGTTCGGCGATCATCGTCTCGGCATTGACGACCGGCCGCGTGTCGCTGGCGACGCCGGAGAAGGCGTAGCGCCCCGCCACCTGCGTGTTGAGCGCCGAGATCGCGGCCTCGAGGCTTTGCCGCGCATCGTTGGCGACCGCCTGCTGCGAGGTGTAGCTGGAATTCGTCACCGACGAGATCAACAGCGGCGCGACGTCCGAGGCGACCTCGTGCACCACGCCCAGCGCGGCCTGCGCGCTGGAGGTGAACAGCTCTGCCTCGGTCGCGGTGGTGTCGAAGGAATCGAGCATCTTCAGCGACCGGTCGATCGCCGCCAGCGGCATGAAATCGCCCGTCACGCGCTTGCCCAGATCGGCGGCCTGGCCGGTCACGACCTCCTGGTTCAGCTTGTTCATCTCGGCCTTCAGCTGCGCGTTCTGATTGCGCAGCTGGAAGGCCATCGCCATGTCGCCGACGCTCAACATGCTCATTGCTACAATCCGATCAGCTGCTGGATGAGTTCGTCCGCGGCCTTCAGGACGCGGGCATTCGCGGCATAGGCCTGTTCGACGATCAGCAGCCTCTGCATCTCCTGATCGGTATCGACGCCGTCCTGAAGCTGCAGTTCGGTCAGCGCGTCCTGCCGGGTGGTGGCGAAGACCTCTGTCTGCTCGGCCCGCTGCCGGCCGCCGGAGACCTGCGACAACACGTCGGCGGCCAGCGCCGAGGTCGACCGCGCCGCGCCGATGAAGCTGCCGGAGGCCGGCACCACCGGATCGGTCAGCGCATCGGCCAGCCGGTTGAGCTGGCTGGCGTCGCCGACCGGGCCCGGCGCGGCGGCGCCAAGGCCATCGCGCAGCCGCCACAGATCGCCGCCCTGCGCCGGATCGACCAGCGCGTTCAGGCTGATGCGCCCGGCCAGCCCGACCTCGTCGAGCGGGTCGAAGGCGCCGGAGCCGTCGGTGAACAGCCCCGCGTCGCCCGGCGCCAGCGTCGGGTCGGTCGTGGTGGACTGGAAGCGGTCGACGAGGTTGCGCGCGAAGGCGTCGACCTGGGTCTGCGCCTCCGTCGCGATCTCGTCGCGGACCGCGAAGAGCGCGCCGAGCGTACCGCCGCCGAGCACGCCGGAATCGGCCGGTGAAACCGGCTGTCCGTTGATCGTCAGCCCGCCAAGGATACCGCTGCCGCCATAGCTCATGTCTGCGGTGATCACGCCCGAGGGGGAAAACCCGATCTCGGCCGGGTTGCCCTCCAGAAGGATCGCGCCGCCGGTGGTGAACAGCGCCACCTGGTCGTTCTGGCGCGCGACCTCGCGCACCGGCACGATCTCGGCGATCCGGTCGACCATCCGCTGGCGTTCGTCCATCAGCCCGTTCGCGTCACGCCCCGAGGACCGGGCCGCGAGGATCTCGGCATTCAGACGGTCGACGCCGGAAAGATACTCGTTGAGCTGCTCGACCTGCTGGCCGATCTTCTGGTCGGCATCGGTGCGCGCGCCCTGGATGACCCGCGTCACCTCGTTGAGCTTGGTCGCCAGATCATCCGCCGAGGATACGACGTTCTGCAGCCGCGTCTCGCTGTCGGGCCGGCTGGCCGCCTCGACCAGCGACGCCTCCAGCGCCGCGATCCGCGACGACAGCGAACCGGGATCCTCCGGCGTGCCCAGCGTCTGCTCGATCTGCTGGTAAAGGTCCGCCTTCAGCCCGGCATTGCCGCTTTCGGCATCGGCCAGCCGCCGGTCGGCCAGCACGACCTTGTTGACGTTGCGGGTGACGCTGTCGACCTTCACCCCCGATCCGTCGCCACCGACGGTTTGCGACGACAGGTTCACCTGTCGCCGCGCGTATCCCTCGGTCATCGCGTTCGAGACGTTTTGCGAAACCACGTCCGCCTGTCGCGACACGGCCGTGAGGCCGGACAGGGCGTTGTTCATGGTGGACGTGATGCTCATCGATCAGCCTCTGGCATGTCGGGCGGCGGCAGGGCGCCCGGATCACCGCTTGATGTTGGTGGTTTCCTGCAGCATCTCGTCGACGGTCTGGATCACCTTGGCGTTCGACGAATAGGCGCGCTGGGTCTGGATCAGCGCGGTCAGTTCCGCCGCCACATCGGTGGTGGAGCCTTCGCGCGCATAGCCCACCACGGCGCCCGTGGGCCCGTCGCCGGCATCCCAAAGGAAGAACGAGCCCGAATCCGGCGACACCTGGTAGGTCTGGTTGTTCAGCGCGATCAGGCCGTTCGGGTTCGGCACGTCGACCAGCGGGATCTGGTAGATCCGCCGGGTGAAGCCGGTGTCGTAGGTCGCCGTCACGAAGCCGTTCTCGTCGACCTCCACCGCGGTCAGGTTACCCACCGGCGAGCCGTCCTTGGTGATCGAGGTCGGCGCGAAGCTGTCGGACAGCTGGGTCAGGCCGTTCGGGTCGCCGACCCGGCCGATCGTCACGTCCAGCGGCCCGCCCTCGACGTCGAGCGTCAGGCTGCCGTTGGTCGAATCGTAGGCCGGGCTGCCGCCGATCGGCGTCACCGAGGCAAGGGTGCCGCCGTTGCCGCGGGTGTCGTCGAAGACCAGCGTGTATTCGCCGATCACCCCGGTGCCGAGACCGAGCGGATCGGTGATCGTGGCCGAATCGGTCACCACCATCGTCCATTCGTTCGACGAACCGGAGCCCGGAATCGTCGGCGTGAAGGTGATGTCCAGCGTCTCCGACGTGCCGAGGTTGCCGAAATACTCCACCGACAGCGGCAGCGCATCGCCCGAGGCGCCGGCCTCGGTCTCGGTCGCCGGCAGGTTGACGCCGAGGTTCATCTGCGTGGTCGGGTCGCCGGCGGTCTGGTTGGCGTTGATCACCACGGGTTCCAGCCCGGCCATCGTGTCACGCGGGAAAGTCGGGATCTCGCCGTCGGCATTGGCCGGCCAGCCCAGCAGCACGAGGCCCGATTCCGTCCGCAGGATGCCCTCCGAGTCGGTCCGGAACGAACCGGTGGTGGTCATCATCATCGGCAGGTCGCCCGACTGCGCCTCAAGCGCGACGGACTGCGTGACCGGCAGCATGCCGCGGCCGCCGACCGCAAGGTCGAGCGCGTTCGAGGTGGCGACCAGCGCCCCACGTTCCTCGATCAGGCGCGCGGTCGAGGCGCGCACGCCGCCGGCGGAATAGGTGCCCGCGCCGCGCGTGTCCTTGACCACGAAGCTTTCGAAATCGGCCACGGCGCGCTTGTAGCCGTAGGTGCCGGAGTTGGCGATGTTGTCGGAAATGGTCGCAAGCTTGGTGGCATTGGCACTCAGACCGGCCACGCCTGCATTCAGCGAAGAGGAGATGGACATGGAATAGCGCCTTTCTGCTGCTGTCGTCCGTCACTGGACAGCAGACTGCACCGGCGCGCCTTAATGTTGCCCTAATGCCTAAAAGGCGCGGGATTTCGCTACTGGTCCGATCTCAGCAGGATCACCTCGATGCGGTTGTTGCGCACCGCCATCGGGTTGCGCAGAGACGGCTTGCGATCGGCGAACCCCGTGACCCGCTGCACCCGGCGCGGCGCGAATCCCGCCTGTTCGAACAGGTCGCGCATCGCCAGCGCCCGGTCGGTCGTCAGATCCCAGGACGGATTGGTCTTGAGCACCTCGGGCAGCGCCCGGATATGGCCGTTGATCGCGACCTCGTTGTCGACCAGCGCGAACACCCGCGTGATCATGTTCGCAAGTTCGCCGGTGATCGGCGTCGGCGTCGCGGTGCCGGTCTCGAACAGCGCCTCGTCCTCGGTGTCGAAGAACTCGACGATCAGCCCCTCGTCGGTCAGCCGGGTGACGATGTGCCGGGCCAGCTGCTCGCTGACCATGGATTCGCCGCCGACGCCCAAGAGCGCCTCCTCGATCCGGCGCAGGTCCTGGTCGGCCAGGCCGGGCTTGGAATCGGCATCGATCGACTGGGTGCCGGTCTGGCCCACCGCCTGCAACTCCTGCGTCGGCTTGAAGTTCGAGGCGCCGGTGCCGTTCTGCGCCACCGTGTCCTCGGAAAACACGCTGTCGCCGCCGAAAGCGCCCTCGCCGCCGCCGGAGATCCGGTTGATCGGGATCGTCGGATTGAAGTAATCCGCGATGCCCTTTCTCTGCTTCTCGGTCGTTGCGTTCAGCAGCCACATCAACAGGAAGAAGGCCATCATGGCGGTCACGAAGTCGGCATAGGCGACCTTCCACGCTCCGCCGTGGTGTCCGCCGCCGCCGGCGACCTTCTTGCGCTTGATGATGACTGGTGCCGCGTTGTCGCGCGCGCCCATCCACCACACCCGTTTTCTTTCACCCGGGCTCAGGGGTAGCAGGCCGGGGCTAACGCGGGTTTAACCGCTGCAATTGTCGGCATTCAGCCCGCGGCGCGGATCATCTCGGCCGCCTTCTCGGCGATCATGATCGTCGGCGCGTTGGTGTTGCCCGAGGTGATCGCCGGCATGATCGAGGCATCGGCGACCCACAGCGCCCCCACGCCGCGCAGGCGCAGCTCCGGTTCCACCACCGCATCCGCGTCACCGCCCATCCGCACGGTGCCGACCGGGTGGAAGATCGTCGAGGCGATGGCCCCCGCGGCCTCGGCCAGCGCCGCGTCGTCCTCCGGGCCGGGGCCGGGGCGGAATTCCTCGGGCCGGTAGCGGGCCAGCGGCGGCTGCGCCATGATCCGCCGCGTCAGCCGGATCGCCCGCGCCGCCACCGCCCGGTCGGCCGGCGCGGACAGGTAGTTCGGCGCGATCTCGGGATGGACGCGCGGATCGGGCGCGGCGATCCGCACATGGCCGCGGCTTTCGGGGCGCAGGTGGCACACGCTCGCGGTGATCGCGGGGAAATCGTGCAGCGGTTCGCCGAACGCGTCCAGGCTCAGCGGCTGGACGTGGTATTCCAGGTCCGGCGTCGCCACGTCGGGCCCCGAGCGCGCGAAGGCGCCCAGCTGGCTCGGCGCCATCGACATCGGGCCGGAGCGGAACAGCGCGTACTCCGCCGCGATCCGCGCCTTGCCCCAAAGACTGCCGGCCAGCGTGTTCAGCGTCGTCGCCCCCGTCACGCGATAGGCGCAGCGGATCTGCAGATGGTCCTGCAGGTTCTCGCCCACCGCGGCGTCGCGGATCACCGGGATCCCCATCCTCTGCAACAGAGCCCCGGGCCCGATGCCCGAAAGCTGCAGGATCTGCGCCGAACCGATCGATCCCGCCGACAGGATCACCCCGCGCCGCGCCCGCGGTTCCTCCGCCGCGCCGTCGCGGAGAAAGCGGATGCCGGTGGCCCGGCCGTTCTCGATCAGCACGCGCTCGACCAGCGCATGGGTCTCCACCTTCAGGTTCGGCCGGCCCCGCGCCGGGCGCAGGAACGCCTTGGCGGTCGATACCCGCCAGCCGCCGCGCTGGTTGACCTTGAAATAGCCCACGCCCTCGTTGTCGCCGCGGTTGAAATCACCGCTGCGCGGGATCCCCGCCGCCTCGGCCGCATCGGCCCAGGCGTCGAGGATGTCCCAGCGCAGGCGCTGGTTCTCCACCCGCCATTCGCCGCCCCGGCCGTGATCCTCTTCCGCCGCCGCGCCGGCCGCGTAATCCTCGGACTTCAGGAAATACGGCTTCACGTCCTCCCAGCCCCAGCCGGGATTGCCCAGCTGCCGCCAGTGATCGTAATCCGCGGCCTGGCCGCGCAGGTAGAGCATGCCGTTGATCGCCGAACAGCCGCCCAGCACCCGCCCGCGCGGGTACAGCAGCCGGCGGCCGCCCAGCCCCGGTTCGGCCGCGGTGCGATAGCCCCAGTCGGTGCGCGGATTGCCGATGCAGTAGAGATAGCCGATCGGGATGTGCAGCCAGGGATAATCGTCGCGCCCGCCGGCCTCGATCAGCAGCACCCGGACATCCGGATCGGCACTCAGCCGGCTGGCCAGCACGCAGCCCGCGCTGCCGGCGCCCACGACGATATAGTCCCAGTCGGCCATCCGCCCTCCCCCGGCCTGCCGGGCCAGCCTAGCCGGGCCGCGACCGGGCGCAAGCCTGGCGTGAATCGCCAAGCCGATTTTGGTCCGGAAATATCCGCGGGGGGCGCCGCCGCAGGCGGCCGGGGGGCAGCCGGCCCCCCGCGCCACGGTCAGAAGTAGCTGCGCACCAGCGCGCCGGAAATCAGCGCCCAGCCATCGGCCACCACGAAGAACGCCAGCTTGAACGGCAGCGCCACGATCGCCGGCGGCACCATCATCATCCCCATCGACATCAGCACCGCGGACACCACGAGGTCGATGATCAGGAACGGCAGGAAGATCAGGAAGCCGATCTCGAAGGCCCGTGCGACCTCCGACAGCAGGAACGACGGCACCAGCACCGACAGGGGCGCCTGCGCGATGTCCGCGCCGGTCTCGACGTTCGGGCGCAGCGAGGCAAGCTCGACGAAGGTGCCCTCGTCGACCCGGCCGGCCATGAAGATGCGGAACGGTTCGATCCCGGCGGCGAAGGCGGCCTCGATGTCGAGCTGTCCGTCGAGCAGTGGCTGGATCCCGATGGTCCAGGCCTCGGTGAACACCGGCTCCATGATGTACCAGGTCAGGAACAGCGCAAGGCTGACGATCAGCATGTTCGGCGGCGAGGCCTGAAGCCCCAGCGCCTGGCGCAGGATCGACAGCACCGTCACGATGAACGGAAAGCAGGTGACCATGATCGCGAGGCCCGGCGCGATCGACAGCACCGTCAGAAGCGCGATCAGCAGGATCGACCTGCCGGTGAGCGAGGCGTCGTCGCCCAGTGACAGCGTGATCTCCTGCGCCGGCGCGGCGCCGGCGGCAAGGATCAGCGCCGCCGCGAGAAGCGGCAGCAGAACAGCGGGTCTGGGCATGGCCTCAAAGACCGTTCTGCAGGTCGATCACCTCGGTCAGCCGCACGCCGAGCTTGCCGGGCTGGTCGTCGTCCAGCTCGGTCAGTTCGCCCCGCGCGATCAGCTTGTCGCCGACGTAAAGCTCCACCGGGTCGTCGACCTTGCGGTCGAGCGGCAGGATCGCGTCGCGCTTGAGCCTGAGAAGCTCGCGCACCTGCGGCCGGGCCTTTCCGACCGAGATCGTGATCTCGACCGGAACCTGGGTGAACGGGTTGCTCCCGCCGGGGGTCTGAGTGCCGTCATCCATCGTCTTTCACCTCGTTCTGCATGGCGAAGAAGCCCGCGACGGCCTCGCCGATCGCGGCTATGACCCCGTCCAGGTCGATGCGGCTTTCCGCGTCGCCCATCCGGAGGTAGACCTGACCTTCCCCGAGGCTCGGTTCCTCGACGAAGGTCAGCGGCAGCGTTTTCCCGGCCGTCAGCAAGGCTTCGACGGCCGGGCGGTTCATCGGGTTCACGACCACGGTGATCGCGGCGCCGGACATTTCCTCGGCCAGCGGCGTCACCGTTTCGAGCACGACATGGGCCAGCGATTCGCGCGCGATCGCCGGCAGCACCTTGGCGACCATGTCGTGCAGCAGCGGCTGCATCGCGCCCAGCACGTGGCTGCGCGCCTCGTTGTAGGTGAAGCCCAGATCCTCGAGGTTCCGGGCCAGGTCGCTGCGCAGTTTCGAGGATTCGGCATCCTGCGCCGCGACGGCATCGTCCCAGCCCGCGGTATAGCCCTTCTCGAAGGCGGCCAGGCGCATCTCCTCGAAATCGGCGGCGGAACAATCGACCTTGTCGCCGGTGACGTCGGGCAGTTCGAAGACCTCGAGCTGGAACCGGGAGCCCATCACGCCTTCTCCCCTTCACCCTGCATCCAGCCCTTCAGGATCTCCACGGATTCGTCCTGGCGTTCCTCGATCAGCCGCTTGAGGCGGTTCACCGGGTCGCCCTCGTCGCCGCCCATGCCGCCGAAATCGCCCGTGCCCATCGGCATCTGCGGCAGGCCGCCCGGCTCGCCGATGTTGAAATCCGACACGGTGTTCATCGCCGGCATGAAATCGCCGTCGTCGATCTCGCCGGTCAGGGCCGGCGGCCCGTCGCCCAGCGCGGGCGGCGGTGCGGCGGCCGGCGATTCGGCCGAGCGTTGCGGCGCCGCCGGCGCCGACAGCAGCAGCGGGCGCAGCACGAACAGGCCCAGCACCAGCGCCACGATCGCAAGGATCGCGGTCTGGATGATCTTCATGATGTCGAAGTCCAGCGGCGGCAGGATCGAGGCCGGCACCGGGCCGGACCCCTGTTCCGCGACCGGTTCGAAGGGCAGCGACTTCAGCGTGATCACGTCGCCGCGCGATTCGTCGTAGCCGACGGCGGAGGCGACGAGATCGCGCAGCGCGGCCAGTTCCTCCTCGGGGCGCGGCTGCCAGACCGGCGCGCCGTCCTCGCCGATCGTCTCGACGCCGTCGACCAGCACCGCGACGGTCACCCGGCGCACGGAGCCGGGCGCGCGCAGCACCTCGCGCGTGGTTTCCGACACCTCGTAATTGGTGCGTTCCAGCGTCTCGCTGTCCTGGCTTTGCGACCGGTTGCCATCCTCGTTGGCGGCATCGCCGGCCGGCAGGTTCGAGGCGACGGTCACGGTGCCGGAGCGGCTGTTGGTCGCGGAATTGGTGCGTTCCTCGACCTCGGTCGAGATCGCGACGCGGCCTTCCGGGTCGAAGCGCCGCTCGACGATCGCCTCGCGTTCGGTCACCGTGTCGACGGCAACTTCGACGACGGCGTTGCCGAAGCCGACATGCGCCTCGAGCAGGCGTTCGACATTGCGCCTGAGTTCCGCGGCGCGGTCATCGGCGCCGGCCATCATCGCGGTTTCGTCGCCGGACAGAACCAGCCCGCCGTCGCGATCGATCACCGAGACGTCATCGGCCTGCATCCCCGCGACGGCGGAAGAAACCAGGTATTTCAGCGCTTTGCCCTGGGCCGGCGTCAGCACGCCGGCCGAGGAGGTGACGGTGACCGAGGCGGTGGGCCGCTGGTCGCGGCGGAACGGCTGGCCGGTGGCCGCGGCGATATGCACCCGCGCCTCGCGGATATGCGGATGCGCGACGATGGTGCGGGCCAGTTCGCCCTCCTTCGCGCGCCAGTAGGCGGCATCGAACATCTGCGAGGTGGTGCCGAAGCCCGACAGCCCGTCGAGGAGTTCGTAGCCGGCGCCGCCATTGGCCGGCAGGCCCTCGCCGGCCAGGCTCATCCGCAGCGAGTCGCGCTCGGTCACCGGAACGTAGATCGAATCGCCGCGGACCTCGTAGGTCACCCCGCGCTGGTCGAGCGCGGCGATCACGTCGCCCGAACGCGACGGGTCGAGGCCGGCGTAAAGCAGCCCCATCGTGGGTTTTCCGGCCATGCCGGAAAGTGCCAGAACCGCAGCGAACATGGCGATCGTCGCCCCCGCGACGATCATCTTGCGGCGCGTGTCGAACCCTTCCCATACGGCAAACAATTGCTGCACGACGCACCTCCTTGGAGCGGACCTTCTGCCCTGTCGTCTGCCCCATGCTTCGCCGAACGCGCTTAACAATCGGTTAGTGTCCTTGGGTCATTCTCGGCCCCAGGTGATTTGCGGACGGATAGGTCATGGCAGAGCCTCAAGCCGGGGAAGAAGAGGCCCCCAAGAAGAAATCGAAGCTCCCCCTGCTGATCGGCCTCGTGCTGATGCTGGGGCTGGGCGGTGGCGGGTTCTATGCCGTCTACTCGGGCATGATCCTGGGGACGGGGAAATCCGAGGATCACGCCAAGGAGGAACCGGTCAAGGTCGAGGCCTTGCCGGACATCGCCTATGTCCCGGTCGATCCGCTTGTGGTGACGCTGAACGGCGAGGGCCGCGACAGGCACCTGCGGTTCACCGCGCAACTCGAGGTCGCCAAGAGCTACCAGGAGGATGTCGCGCTTCTGATGCCGCGGATCCTCGACGTGCTCAACGGCTACCTGCGCGCGATCGAGGTCGCCGAACTGGAGGATCCGACCGCGCTGACGCGGCTGCGCGCGCAGATGCTGCGCCGGGTCCAGATCGTGTCGGGCGAAGGCCGCGTGCGCGACCTGCTCGTCACCGAATTCGTGTTGAACTGACGGAGGCCAGAATGGGTTTCATCGATTTCTTCGCCGATATCCTGCTCGCGGCCGGGGCGATCGGGGCGGGTGCGTACTGCATGGTCCTGTCGCGCCGGCTCAAGCAGTTCAACCAGCTTGAAAACGGCATGGGCGGGGCGATCGCCGTGCTGTCCGCGCAGGTCGACGACATGACCAAGGCGCTGGAACGCGCCCGCGCCACCGCCTCGGCCTCGGCTTCCAGCCTCGAAAGCCTGAACGCGCGGGCCCAGCAATCGGCCGAGCGGCTGGAACTGCTGCTTGCCTCGCTGCACGATCTGCCCGAGGCCGAGCCCGACACCACGCGCAAGGTGCGGGTCGCGCGCCGGCGGCACCGGCACGACGACCTGGAGGCCGCCGAATGACCACGGCGCGACAGCCCGCCGCCGATCCGGCCGGCGGCAAGACCGGGGGAAGGGCCGGTCGCCTCCCGCGGCCGAAGGCCCGCGGGACGCTTCTGATCATCGCCACGCTGCTGGCCGGGTCGGGGCTGATGCGGCTGGGCGAGGGGGCGGGCCATGCCTTCGCCCGCGCCGCGGAACCCGAGGAGATGGCCGACAGCGCCGGCGCGGCGCAGGTCTGCGAGGCGGAACCGGGCGCGATGGCGATGCTCGAGGCGATCCGCAAGCGCGAGGAGCGGCTGGCCGCGCGCGAGGCCACGCTGGCCGACCGGATGCAGGCGCTGGCGCTGGCCGAGGAGCAGATCGAGACGCGGCTCGCCGCGCTGGTCGCGGCGGAAGAGGAACTCGCCGCCACGATCTCTGTCGCCGACAGCGCGGCGGAAGAGGATATCGTGCGCCTCACCTCGGTCTACGAGAACATGAAGCCCAAGGACGCCGCGGCGCTGTTCGAGGAAATGGCGCCGGAATTCGCCGCCGGGTTCCTCGGCCGGATGCGGCCCGACGCGGCCGGCGCGGTGATGGCCGGCCTCGATCCGAAGACCGCCTACACGATCAGCGTCCTGCTCGCCGGCCGCAACGCGGACGTGCCGAAAAACTAATGGAAATCAGGCTTTGTTAACCCTGGCCTGCAAGGGTCTGTCGAGGGGTTGGGCCGGACCGGAGTTTGTCTGAATGATCGGCATCATCGGGATCGTTGTCATCTTCGGGATGGTGTTCGGCGGCTACCTGCTGGCCGGCGGCAAGCTGGGCATCATCATCAAGGCGCTGCCGTTCGAGATGATGATGATCGGCGGCGCGGCGATCGGCGCCTTCTTCCTCGCCAACGACATGGGCACGATCAAGCACACCGGCAAGGACATCATGAAGGTGTTCAAGGGGCCGAGGTGGACGCCGCAGGACTATCGCGACCTGCTGTGCCTGCTGTTCGAACTGATCCGCTTGGCGCGGCAGAACCCGGTCGCGATCGAGGAACATATCGAACAGCCGCACGATTCGTCGATCTTCGGCAAGTATCCGAAAATCCAGCACGATCACGAGGCGGTCGAACTGATCTGCGACACGATGCGCTCGGCCTCGATGAACTACGACGATCCGCACCAGGTCGAGGAGGTGCTGGAAAAGCAGCTCGAGGCGAACCTGCACCACGCGCTGCACACCAGCCACGCGCTGCAGACGGTGGCCGACGGCCTGCCCGCGCTGGGCATCGTCGCGGCGGTTCTGGGCGTGATCAAGACGATGGCCTCGATCGACCAGCCGCCCGAGATCCTCGGCAAGATGATCGGCGGCGCGCTCGTCGGGACGTTCCTGGGGGTGTTCCTGTCCTACGGTTTCGTCGGCCCCTTCGCCAACAAGGTGAAGGCCGTGACCGAGGAGGACGCGCATTTCTACAAGCTCATCCGCGAGGTGCTGGTCGCCAATCTTCACAACCACGCGACCAACATCTGCATCGAAGTCGGCCGTCAGAACACGCCGCACCACATCCGCCCGAGCTATTCGGAACTGGAAGAGGCGCTGAAGGCCATCAAGCAGGACGCCGCATGATCCGTGCCGCCAGCCTTTGTGCCTTGCTGACCCTCGCGGCCCTGCCCGCCGGGGCGGAGACCGCCGCGATCCGGTCGGGCGAACATGCCGACCATTCCCGCATCGTCGTCGAACCGGGCGAGCCGACGGCCTGGGCGCTGGGGCGCGCGGATGGCGGCTACGTGCTGCGCTTCGACCGGGCGGGGATCGATTTCGACACGTCGGACGTTTTCCGGCTGATTCCGCGCAGCCGGCTGTCGGCGCTGGCGCCGGCCGGCGACTCGGCTCTCGCGCTTACCGTGGCGCCCGGTCACCATGCCCGCGCCTTCGAAACCCCGCGCGGTGTCGCGATCGACATCTACGCCGGCCCCGCGCCGGCCGATTCCCCGTTCGAGGCGCCGCTGGCCGCACCGGACACGGCCGGCACGGCGGACCCGCCGGCGCCTTCGGGGCTGGCCTCCACCTTGCCGACGCCGGGCGCCGTCGCATCGCTGGTCGACACCACGGCCGCGCGACCCGCCACGCAGGCGCTGCTCGCGCCGGCCGGCGATCCGGCCGCCGTGCCGGAACGGGCCCGGATCAGCCCGCCCGCGCGCCCCGCCGTCATCGCGGCGCTGGCCAGCGCGGCCGCGGCGATCCGCGGCGAACCCGCGCCGCAGCCGGCGCCGCGGCCGCGGCCGGAGCCTGCCCCCGAAACCCTGGCCGCACCCGCGCCCGCACCCGCGCCCGACCCCCTGCCCGAGGGGGACGACGGCCGCGCGACCATCACCGCCGCCGATCCGCCCGCGCCCGCGCCCGCGCCCGCGCCACGGGCGGCCCGGGCACCCTTCGCGCCGGACCCGCGGCTTGACCTGTACTGGCGCTCGACCCTGTCGCCGGAGGCCGAACCGGTTGCGCCGGAGCCCGAACCGGCCAG
>Ga0180430_10003438_pt1 | contig 13653 bp, 10 predicted proteins | sample SS_ome_9_FD_132999 | JGI IMG/M metagenome (GOLD analysis project Ga0180430, IMG submission 132999) | Hypersaline lake sediment archaeal communities from the Salton Sea, California, USA - SS_1_S_2 metaG | ecosystem: Environmental > Aquatic > Non-marine Saline and Alkaline > Hypersaline >... | reverse complement strand
TGCTGATCCTCGTCGCGGTGCTATCGCTCATCCTCGGCATGGGCCTGCCCACCACGGCGAACTACATCGTGGTCTCGTCACTGATGGCGCCGGTGATCGTTTCGGTGGGTGCGCAATCGGGGCTGATCGTGCCGCTGATCGCCGTGCACATGTTCGTCTTCTACTTCGGCATCATGGCCGACGTGACGCCGCCGGTCGGGCTGGCCAGCTTCGCCGCCGCGGCAATCTCCAAGGGCGACCCGCTGCGCACCGGGTTCCAGGCATTCTTCTACTCGATCCGCACCGCGCTTCTGCCGTTCCTGTTCATCTTCAACACCGATCTTCTGCTGATCGATGTCGGCCCGGTGCAGGCGATCTTCGTCTTCGTCGTGGCGCTGATCGCGATGCTGCTGTTCGCGGCCGGCACGATGAACTGGTTCATGGTCAAGTCGCGGCTGTGGGAAAGCGCGGCGCTGCTGCTGGCGGCCTTCATCCTGTTCCGGCCGGGCTTCTTCCTCGACCAGATCGCACCGGAATTCACCGCGGCCCCGGCGGCCGAGCTTTACCGGCTGGCGGAAACCGGGGCAGAGAACGCCTCGCTCCGCGTGCGGCTGACGGGCGAGGATCTCTACGGCGACCCGGTGGACGCGCGCTACCTTCTGCCGCTTGGCCCGGTGGGGGCGGACGGGGCGGCCCGGCTTCTGGACGGCGCGGGGATCGAGTTCCGCGACGAGGACGGGCGGCTGTTCGTCGACAACCTCGCCTTCGGCGGGCCGGCCGAACAGCTTGGTATCGACTGGGACTGGGAAGTCGCGGAAATCGAGATCGCCGCGAACCGGATGCCGAAAGAGGTGTTCTACCTCGCCGCCTTCGTGCTGGTCGGCGGCGTCTACCTGCTGCAGATGGGCCGCAAGCGCAAACTGGAAGGGGGGGAGGTTCCCGCATGACCCGGCATATCCTCTGCGGCGTCGACCTGACGCATGACGACGAGGCCCGCGCGATCCTGGCCGAGGCCGGGCGGCTTGCCGGCTTCTACGGTGCCACCCTCAGCGTGATCACCGTGCTGCCCGATTACGGCTCCTCCTGGGTCGGCTCGTTCTTCAGGGACGGAACGCTGCGCGAGGCGGCCGAGGCCGCCAGCGCCGCGCTGCACGCGATGGTCGACGCGGCGCTGCCCGGCCACGGTCCCGTCCAGCATGTCGTCGAGATCGGCAATGCCTACGAGAAGGTGCTGGACCATGCCGGCAGGATCGGCGCCGACCTGATCGTCATCGGCGCCCACAAGCCCGACCTGAAGGACAGGCTGCTGGGCCCCAACGCCGCGCGGATCGTGCGCAACGCCGATGTCTCGGTGATGGTGTTGCGGCTGGGCTGACGGCCCGCTCAGGCCACCACCGCCCGGCCGCCGCCGCGCCCCGCCGCCGCGCGGTTCAGCGCGAGGATCGCCGCCGCCACCGCCGCGCCCGCGATCTCGGCACCCAGATCGGGCCAGAACATCGCGACGATGGCTGGCGCCAGAAGCGCGCGCTGCCACATCGGCATCGGCCCGAACAGGAACCCCTCGAGCAGCGCCGCGAAGGCCACCAGCGCGAGAATCGCGATCGCCCCGTTCCACAACACCAGCGGCAGCGGCCCGCCCAGGATGATCGCCTCGTTGAACACCATGAACAGCGGGATCAGGTAAAGCCCCTTGGCGTATTTCCACGCCTGGAAGCTCGTCTCCATCGGTTTCGACCCGGCGATGGCCGAACCCGCGAATCCCGCCAGCGCCACCGGCGGGGTGACGTTGGAATCCTGCGAATACCAGAACACCACCAGATGCGCGATCAGGAGCGGCACGCCGAATTCCTCGGTCAGCGCCGGGCCGACGAGGATGATCAGCACGATATAGGCCGCGGTCACCGGCAGCCCCATGCCGAGGATCAGGCTGGCGAGGATCACCAGCAAAAGCGCGAGGATCAGGTTGCCGCCGGAAAACGCGATCATCATCGCCGAGAATTTCAGGCCCAGCCCGGTCAGCCCGACGACCCCGACGATCACGCCGGCCACCGCGCAGGCGACCGACACCGCGACCGCGTTGCGCGCGCCCAGTTCCAGCGCCTTGATCGTCAACGCGATGCCGCGCCGGATCAGCGCGGCGAAGCCCGCCGCCGTCGGCCCCGAGCGCAGGAAATCCCACAGCGCCCGGCCCGCCGCCGCGCCGACGATGGCGAGGATGGCGTAAAAGCCCACCCGCATCGGCGAATAGCCCGCGACCAGAAGCGCGGTCAGCGCCACCAGCGGCAACAGGAAATGCCAGCCCTCGGCCAGCACGGCGCGCACGCTGGGCAGTTCCTCGGCCGTCATGCCGGTCATCCCCTGCTTGACCGCCGCGATATGCACCAGCAGGTAGACCGCGCCGAAATAAAGCGCGGCCGGGAAGATCGAGATCAGCACGATGTCGACATAGGGCACCCGCGTGAACTCGCTCATCAGGAAGGCACCGGCGCCCATCAGCGGCGGCATGATCTGCCCGCCGGTGGAGGCCGCCGCCTCGATCCCGCCGGCCTGCGCAGGGCGGTAGCCCAGCCGTTTCATCAGCGGGATGGTGAAGGCCCCGGTGGTGACCACGTTGGCGATCGCCGAGCCCGAGATCGAGCCCATGCCGGCCGAGGCGATGACCGCCGCCTTGGCCGGCCCGCCGCGCTGCCGTCCGGTCGCGGCATAGGCGAGATCGATGAAGAACTTCCCCGCCCCCGTCACCTCTAGGAACGCGCCGAACAGCACGAAGACGAAGATGAAGGTCGCCGCGACGCCCAGCGGGATGCCGAAGATGCCCTCGGCCCCCAGCGTCATCTGGCTGGCCAGCCGCTCTACCGTGTAGCCGCGATGGTTGAGGATGCCGGGCATGAAATCCGACAGCCACGGCAGCGCGCCGCGATTGCCGGCGAAGGCGTAGACCAGGAACACCGCCGCGATCCCGGTCATCACCGGGCCGACGGCGCGGCGTGCGGCCTCCAGCACCACCAGCGTGGTCAGGATGCCCACCGCGACATCGATCTGGCGCGGAAAGATCGCATTGGCGATCGTATCGATGTTCCACGGCACCCAGAAGCCGACCAGCACGCCGCACAGGATCAGGGCGCCGTCGACGAGCCAGCCCCACAGCGGCCGCGGCCGGTCCGGGCCGGAAACCGGGTAGATCAGGAAACACAGGACAAGGATGAAGCCCAGGTGGATCGGGCGCTGGTAGAACAGGCCCAGCGGCTGCACCCCGGCGGCGTAGAGCTGGAACAGCGACAGCGCCAGCGCCACGACCGTGATCGCCCGCAGCACCATCGGCGGCTGGCCGCGCTTCGGCGGTTCGGGAAGCGCGATGTCGGCCATCAGCCCTCGTCCGGCAGAAGCGCGATGGTGACCCGCGCATGGGCCGCCGCGCCCGTCAGAGAGATCACCCGCCCCGCGACCGCGATCCGGTGGTCGACCTTCGGGCCGCCGGTGCGCAGGACATAGGCGTTGCCGGGCACGGCTTCGTCGAGATCCTCGATCCAGTAGCCGCCCCGGCCGTCCGACACCTGCCGCCCGCGCCCCGGGATATGGTCGAGCCCGGCGGCGAAATCGGGCAGGTGGGAGCGTTTCAGCACCATCCGCCCGGCCTCGTTCACGTAGCAGTCGGACACTTCGAACCCCTGGACCGAGTGGTTCCACAAAATGCACCATTCCGCGCCCTCGGGCACGGCAATCCGGGCAAGCGCGGTGCCGTCATCGAGCGTCACGGAAAGCGTTCCGGCCGCGGCCGGCAGGGCCGAGAGGAGGAGGGCGCAAAGCCCTCCCCCGGTGGCTCGGATCACGGCTTCAGCCGGTCGGGGATCTCGGCGCCGATTTCCTCGTAGTAGCGGACCGCGCCGGGATGCAGCGGGATCGGCGTCGCCGCGAGGGTGAACTCGACCGTCGTCTGGTTCGCCGCCGGATGCACCGCGCGCAGGTCGGCCACGTTCTCGAACATCGCCTTGGTGATCTCGTAGGCCAGATCGTCGGACATCTCCGCCGAGGCGACCAGCACGTTCGGCACGCCCAGCACGGTCACGTCGGCATCGACGCCCTCGTAGATGCCGCCGGCCAGCGTGGTGCGGGCGAACAGCGGGTTGGCCTCCTGCGCGGCGGCGATCTGCTCGTCGCTCAGCTCGATGATCTGGATCGACTGGGTGGTGGCGAGGTTCAGGATCGACGAGGTCGGGGCGCCGACGCTCCAGAAGCCCGCGTCGATGTCGCCGTTGGCGAGCGCGTCGGCGGTCTCGTTGAAGTTCAGCCGCTGTTCGTCGATGTCGTCGTAGCTCATCCCGGCGGCGGCGAGCACGGCGGCCGCGTTGACCTCGGTGCCCGAGCCCGGCGCGCCGACCGAGACGCGCTTGCCGCGCATGTCGTCGAGCGAGGCGATGCCGCTGCCGTCCAGCGTGACGATCTGGATCATGTTGGCATACATCGAGGCAACGCCGCGCAGCATCTCCAGCTGCTGGCCGTCGAACCGGCCGGTGCCGGTCTGCGCCTGGTAGACGGTATCGGCGAGGCCCAGCGCGAGGTCCGCGTCGCCGCGGGCGACAAGGCCCATGTTCTCGACCGAGGCGCCGGTGACCTCGGCAGTGGCCGAATAGCCCTCGACATGGTTGTTGATGACCTCGGCGAGGCCGCCGCCCATCGGATAGTAGACGCCGCCGGTGCCGCCGGTGGCGACCGACAGCTGTTGCTGCGCCACGGCCGGCGCGCCGGCCAGCAGGGCGGTGGCTGCAAGTGCGGTGAAGAGTTTCATGGTTTCCTCCCAGTGGTGTTTATGTCTTGGAACCTAGGGGGGACGGAACGATTTCGCCACCCCCCAGGCCGTTGCCCGGCGCCGCCCCGCCCCGGCCGTGCCGCTTTCTTGGGCACGGCGTCGCGCGGCGGGCCTCAGTCCGCCCCGCGCACCTCGATCGTGGCCCCCGGCTGCGGGCGCAGCACCCGCTGCACGAAGAACACCGCGGCGGCCAGGCCGATCCCGATGATGTCGGAGACCAGCCCGCCCTCGATCATGAACAGCGCCGCCACGACCAGCCCGACGCGGAGAAACCAGGCCGCCCGCGCGCCGATGAACCAGCCCTGCACGCCCGAGGACAGCAGGAACACGCCGAACACCGCCGTCGCCGCGGCGCGCAGGATCTCGGCCGTGCCGCCGTCCATCAACAGCGCCGAATTGTAGAAGAACATGAACGGCACGATGAAGGCCGCGATGCCGATCTTGAACGAGGCGACGGAGGTCTCCATCGGGTTCGACCCGGAGATTCCCGCCGCCGCATAGGACGCCAGCGCCACCGGCGGCGTGATCGCCGAGACGACGGCAAAGTAGAACACGAAGAAATGCGCGGTCAGTTGCGGGATGCCGATCTCGATCAGGCCCGGCGCCACGACCGAGGCGGCGACGGCATAGGCAGCCGTGGTCGGCATGCCCATGCCCAGCAGGATCGCGATGCACATCGCGAAGAACAGCGCCAGAAGCTGGCTGACCCCGGCAAGGTCCAGCAGCAGGGCCGAGAACCGCGCGCCCACCCCGGTCAGGCTGATGACCCCCACGATGATCCCCGCGCAGGCGCAGACCGCGATGATCTGGATCGACATGATCCCCGCGAGTTCGAAGGCGTGCAGGATCGACCGCGGCCCCATGCCCGAGACGGCGGCGGCCGGCAGGCTGCCGGGAAACAGCCGCACCATCAGAACCGGCAGCCACGACACGACGGCGGCCGCGACGGTGGCGAGCGTGCCTGCCCGGATCACCGAATAGCCCATGAAAAGCGCGACGATCAGGATGAAGATCGGCACGAAGAGGTAGACCTGCTTGGCCATCTCCGCCAGCCGCGGCAGTTCGTCGTCGCGCATGCCGCGCATGCCCAGCTTCGCCGCCTCGAAATCGACCATGAAGTAGATCGACACGAAGTAGAGCACCGCGGGGATGATCGCGGCGATCGCGATCTCCTGGTAGGGGATGCCGGTGATCTCGGCCATGATGAAGGCGCCGGCGCCCATGATCGGCGGCATGATCTGCCCGCCGGTCGAGGCCGCGGCCTCGACCGCGCCGGCGGTCTTCCTGTGATAGCCCACCTTCTTCATCAGCGGGATGGTGAGCGAGCCGGTGGCCACCACGTTGCCGGCGCTCGTGCCGTTGATCATGCCCATCAGGCCGGAGGCGAAGATCGCCACCTTCGCCGGGCCGCCGCGCGCGCGGCCGGCCGCGGCGAAGGCGAAGTTCACGAAATAGTCGCCGACCTTCGAGGCCTGCAGGAAGGCCGCGAAGATGATGAACAGGATGATGTAGGTCGAACTGACCGCCGTGGTCGGGCCGAGGATCCCGGCGTCGGAATAGACATGGCCGAAGAACCGCTGCCAGGAATACGGATTCTGCACCGCGAGTATGCCGGGCAGAAGATGCGCGGTGAAGGTGTAGAGCAGGAACACGCCGGTGATCACCACCAGCGCCATGCCCGCCATCCGCCGCGTCAGTTCCAGGATCAGCGCCGCGCCCGCCGTGGCCGCGAAGGCCACGCCGATCGGCACGAAGGGCGTGCCGACGGAGTTGCGCGCCGCCGTCGAATAGACCGGGATCAGGTAGAGCGCGACGACGATGCCGCAGAGCGCCAGCACGATGTCGGCGGTCGCGAACCGGCCACGGTCGCGCCGTTCCACCCAGCCCAGCGCGATCGCGCCGAAAGTCGCCACCAGCAGCGGCGTGCCGAACCACCAAAGCTCCTGCACGTAAAGGTCGCTGCCCTCGAAGGCCGCCCAGGTCGGCAGGCCGCCCATCTGCGGCAACTCGCCGGACCCGACGAGCAGGTTGAACTGCACCACCGTCCAGAGCGCCACCGCCGCGGGTACCAGCAGCACGAGGCCGGCCATCGACAGGCCGCGGGTCTCGGCCCGATCCCGGTCGCCGAAGCCATGCGCGGCGAACAGCAGAAAGCCCAGCGCCAGCGCGCCGGCGATATGGACGATGCGGAAGTTCCAGGTCTCCAGCGGGAAGCTGGGCAGGAACGGCAGCTCCAGCCCGGTGTAGTCGCTGACCGATACGCCGTTCAGCGCGGCCATGTGGAAGGCGGCGTACAGCGTCGCGAGGACCGCGATGAACACCCCCGCCGGACCGGTGAACATGCGGCGGTTCTTTTCCACCGGTTCCACGTCGACGCCCTCGGCGATCACCGGCCCCCCGGTCTGGTCGGTCACGTTCGTCATCGGTACTGTCCCCCCTTGCCGCGGCGGTCGCGCCGCGCCCCGCTTGCCGCGGGTGTCGTTGCGGCCGCGCCCGGCGGGGCGCGGCCGCGGCCGCGGGATGCGCAAGGCCCCCGCGGGGTCGCTTGCTTACATGCCGTGGATCATGCTGTCGGGAATGTCGGCCCCGGCGTTTTCCTTGAACCACTTGGCCGCGCCCGGGTGCCACATCAGCACGCCGTTCTTGTCCCAGTTCTCGGGCAGCGTCGAGCGCGCGGCGCGGTGGATGTTCACCATCCGCTCGTTGTCCGACATCACGACATCGACCGCCGCGTAGACGAAGCTTTCCGGCAGGTCGCAGTTGGCGATCGCGAAGTTCCACATCGAGACCGAACGCGCCGGCGCCTCGAGCGTGGTGTAGGCATCGGCCGCGATCTCGAATTGCGAAACCGGGAACGACTCCATGATCTGGGCCTGTTCTTCCTCGGTGAACTCGATGATGTTGATGTCGGTCTGCACCTCGAGCTGGCTGACCGCGGGCACCGGCACGCCGGCGGCGAAGGCGATCACGTCCAGCAAGCCGTCCTGAAGCTGCCCGCCAAGGTCCGACCAGCCGCCGTTGCGGCGCTCGAACTCGACACCGAGGGTTTCCATCATCCGCGGGAAATAGGTGTCCGAGGTCGAGCCCGCCGGGCCGAAGCCGATCTTGGCGCCGGCCGGGATCTCGGAGACCGAGGTGATCCCGGAGGACGACAGCGCGGTGACCGAGAACGGCGTCTGGTACATCGGGAACATCGCGCAGGCATTGGTCATCGCGAGGCCCGGCGCGATCGGGTTGGTGCCCTGAAGGCTTTCGGCCGCCGGGCCCATCGTGGTCATGCCGAACTGCGCGTCGCCGGTATGCACCAGCGCCATGTTCTGCATCGGCCCGCCGGTGACCTCACCGCCGCCCGACAGCCCCAGTTCCTCGGCCACGAGGTTCGCCCAGCCCGAGCCGTAGGCGAAATAGGTGCCGCCCTGCGAGGCGGTGCCGACGGTGAAGCTTTGCGGCCAGTCGCTCCGGTCCGCGTCCTGGGCGAGCGCCGCGCCGGCGCCCAGCGCCGCGGTCGCGGCAAGAACGGTGATTTTCGTGAAACTCATCTCGATCGATCTCCCTCAAGGTCTGGCCGGAGGGCATGGCAACGAGACGACGCTCGCCACCGGCTCCCCCTCCGGCGGTTATGTCGGTTCTGGGGCCGCGGCTGCCTCCTCGCAGTCACGCCGCCCCGGGTCGCGGCACAGTCGCCCGCAACCGCTGCGCCTGTATCTAGCCCCCTGCCGGCGCTGGCAAGCGCGGATCGGCCCGCAGCGCGGGCAATCGCGGGCGGCTCGGCGGGCCTGGGCGGGAATCGGAACATTCGCGACGCAGGATGTTACGAAATCCACACATCGCGCCGGTCGCGGCCCTCAGCCGCCGGCGGCCAGCCGGCGCCACAGGTCGAGGATCGCGACGGCATCGGCGTCCGAGGTCATGGCGACGAGGCAGGCGCCGCGCCGGCCGGCCACGAAGACCTGCCGCCCGCCGGTGCCGGCCGGGGAAAACGCCAGCAGCCCCCCGGTCTCGATCCCGGAAAACAGCGGGAAGGCCGGGGTCAGCAGGCGGTCCGCGACCTGTTCGGCCCAGACCAGCAGCATGTCGACATCCTCGCCCTCGCCCTGCACCACGCCGATCTCGTCGTCCTCGAGCAGCACCGCGGCGAGGATCACCGGGCCCGCCGCGTCCACCAGCCTGTCGAGATCGACGCCGCGCGCGCCCGTCCCGGCATCGAGGTCGAGCGCCAGTGCCGCGGCGATCGCCGCCGGGGCAAGGCCGCCGCTCGTCGCGTCGATCTCGGTCTCCGGGCGCTCGGTGGCGATCCGCAACCGATCGCTCTTGCCGCAGAGCGCCAGCAGGGTCTCGGCCACCGCCCGGGCATCCTCGGCCGCAAGATCGTCACGTCCGAACAGCGCCGCCTGCGCCGGCCGCAACCCGGCCGGTGCCGGCCCCGGCAGGGCCACCAGCCGCCGGCCGCTGACCAGGCAATCGAGTTGCGCCGCGTCACCGAAGCCGATCGTCATCCGGCGGCCCAGCACCGCCTCGTCGATCCGCCGCAGAAGCCGCACCAGCCCGTCGGCGGGATCGCCGTAGACCTCGTCGCCCGGATCGAGCCGGCCGTCGCTGGCCGCGCGCCGGAACGCCGCCTTCAGCCTGTCGAAATCACTCATCCCCCGCCCCCTCGCCGCGCAGCACCGCATGCGCGGCGCGGATCAGCCGCGCGGCATCGGCATCGGGCCGGCAGATGCAGCACAGCGCCTCGTTCGGCGCGTCGGGGTTGCGAAAGAAGCCGCGGCTGCCCGTCGGGCCGAGGACGAAGACGTGGTCGGCCGGTTCGGCCGCCGCAGCGGCGGTCTCGAACAGCATCGCCGCGCCCAGGCACAGCGCATCGAGATATTCCTGCGGATAGCGCAGCGCGCCATCGGCGCCCAGCACGGTGCGCGAGCCGAGATCCGCATAGACCGCAAGTTCGCAATCCGGCAGTCCGGCGCGGAACTTCCTGAGGGCTTGCGGTGTCATCGTCGGGCTGGCCGGGTTGCTGAAATGGCTTTCCCCGCTTTTGCGCCAACTGGCCCGCAGCCACAAGCCCGCAGTCGGACGGGAACGGCGGCGGCTAGATCAGCGACCCGCCGGTTTCCGCGCGCCGGGGCCGCGGTCGCGGGGTCCGGTCACCGGCGTTCAGCACCACCCGCCGCGGCATCACCGACGGGCGCGCGGGCGCCTGCCCGGCCGCGTCCCCGGCCGTCTCCGCAGCCTCCGCGGCCGCGGGCGCGTCGGCGCGCGGGGCGGCGGGCGGCGGCGCGGCCGGGCGCGGTGTGCGGGACGGCACGGCCAGCGGTCGCCGCGCCGCGGCGGCGGGGGCCGACGCCGCGGCACCGGCAAGCGGCGCCGGCGCGGCCAGCCCCCCGGCGCCGGTGGCCGTGGCCTCGAGCCCGCCGATGATCGCCAGCAACGCCTCCAGCACCGCCGCAAGCCCGCTGGCGCGCAACTGCTCGGGATCCTCGCCGGCGGCCTCGGCCTCGGTCAGCGACACCGGCAGCACCGCGCGGAACATCCCGCCGGCCTCGCCCTGCACCCGGCGGACCAGCCGCTGGCGGTCACGCGCATCGAGGATCTTGTCGATCCGGGTCAGCAACAGCAGGCTGTTGGCCTGCAATTCCGCCGGCGCCTCTTCCCACATCGCGGCCTCGGACTGGCGCCAGGCCTGGGTTGCGGGCGAACACCACAGCACCCCGTCGGCCAGCGGCAGCATCCCCTGCCAGATGTCGAGCGTGATGTTCGGGTCGGAACTGCCAGGCATGTCGATGATGTCGCAGGCTTCCAGGATGTCGGCCTCGGCGAAGATCCGGATCGCGCGGGTGTCGGCGATCGCGGCGGCGTCAACGGCCTCCGCGTCGATCACGGTTTCGGTCCCATCCATGTCGATCCGCACCGGCGGCCCGTCGCCATGCGCGTACCAGATCGGCGGGCGCTGGGTGGCGGTGATCTGCACCGGCGACAGCGCCTCGCGCATCAGGATGTTGGCAAGCGTGCTCTTGCCGGCGCTGAATTCGCCCATCAGCGCGATCCGCGGCTTGCGCGGTCCGGCGGCGGGCGGCGGGCTCTCGATGGGTTCCGAGGTCATCGCGTCGTCTCCTTTCGCCTCAGGCCCGGTATTCCGACAGAAGCGTCATGGCGGCCTGAAACCGATCCTCCCGCGCCGCGTCGGGCTTTGCGGCGCGCTCCTTCAGCCGCCCGATCTCGACATCCGTCTGGTCGGCGAGGTCGAGCAGATGCGCCCTCTGGCCCTCGATGAAGTCGCCCAGGGCCAGCTTCACCGCCGCCGCGTAGGGCACCGCGTGATCGGCGCGCAGCGAGGCGAGGAACGGTTCGGTCTCGGCCTCGATCAGGCCCGAGAATTCCTCGGCGAAGGCCTGGTAGCCGCGGCGCCGGCGCCACCAGCTCGTCCACCAGTTGCCCTTGACATCGAGCGCGATGGTGGACCCCAGGATCACCGGCGGCGGCGGCCGGGGCACCATCGGCGCCGCCAGGTCCACGGCCGCCTCGTCGAGCCCGAAGGCCCCGATGTAGAGATCGCGGATCTCGGCCGCGGCCGCGGCATAGATCTCCTCGCCGGCCTTCACCGCCTTGGTCGTGAACACCCGGTAGCCCGAGCGCAGCAGAAGCCGCAGGCCGGTCGGATCGTAACTCCAGACCTCGTTGTCGCCGTAAAGCTCCAGGTGCTTGATCAGCGAGGCCGTGGCCCGGCCGAGGAAGGATTGCCGCGATCCCGCGAGCCGCTGGTCCAGATCGGTCACCAGCGCCGCCAGCTTGGTCTCCAGCCGGTGGGTCGCCCGCGCCGCGATCGCGTCGATCTCGCGGCCAAGGTCGGCGCGCGCCACCGGCTTCACCGCGCCGCCGCCGATCCGCCGGGCCGCGACCTCGCGCTGCGCCGCGAGGCCGTTGGCGAGATTGCCGGCGGCGCGCAGGATGCGCTCCTCGAACTCGCCGCCCTCGCCCGCCACGATCCGTTCGGAAATCGCGTCGCACAGTGCCGGGATGCCCGACATCCGCCAGATCGTCTCGGCCACCGAGCCGGGGGCGGCCGCGTCGACATGGTGCTCGGCCCATTCGACGAGCGCCTTGCCGCTTGCCGCGCCAAGCTTGTCGAACTGGCCGCTGAGCGCGTGGCTGGCCCAGTAGGCGCTGCCGAAGATGATCTGCGCATCCTCCGGCCCGTTCAGCGCCTTCAGCGTCGCGACGATGCTTTGCCGGATCTCCTCGGCCTCACGCACCGGTTCGCCAAGCTCGTCGATCCGGTTGACGAAGATGATCACCTCGCGCGACCGGATGTTCGAGATCAGGCGAATGAGCGCCATGTCCACCGTCGACAGCGTCTGGTGCGCCGACAGCACGACAACGCAAAGACGGCTCTCGCGGATCGCGTTCACCGTGATCTGCTCGCGGATCATGAAGGTGTCGTTCACGCCGGGCGTGTCGCGGATGCACAGCCGGTGCGGCAGTTCCGACTGGCCGAGGTAGAGATCGGCCGACTTGGTGATGTCTGCGAACCGGCCCTGCTGGGTTTCGGCCCCGGCCTCGTCGCCAATGTCGTCGCCGAGGCAGACGTAGCGCTGGATCAGTTCCTCGTCGAAGAAGCCGTATTCATGCTCCTGCCCCATCAGCAGTTCGAACTTCTGGCCCAGCCGCTGCCGCGATTTCTCGCGCATCGCCTCGAGCTGCGCGCGCACCTTCTCCAGTTCCTTGTGGGCGCCGGCGCGGCTGGCCAGTTCGCCGATCCGGCCGCCGCGGTTCAGCAGCCGGCCCCATTCCTCCTCGTCGAAGAACCGGAACTTCGCCTTCGTCGCCGCGCCGCGCGCCGCCGGGTCGAGATGCAGCGAGGTCACGACCGAGGTCCAGGGGTTGATGTCGGCGGGCAAGAGATCGGGCCAGCCGATCATCGCGTTGACCAGCGTGGTCTTGCCGGCCTTGACCTGCCCGATCATGGTGACGGTCGGTTCGAATTCGCGGATCTGGCGCTTGAGCTTGCGCGCGGCAAGATGCGTCGTGTCGCCATCGGCGGTGCCGAGATCGTCGACCGCCGATTCCAGCCGGCGCATGCGCGCGGCGAACTCCCCGAGCCCGGCATAGGCCGAGCGCAGAAGCCCGGTCTGCGGCGGCCGGCCGTCGGCAGGGGCGGCAAGCTTCGCTTCGGCGTTCATCCAAGGTCTCCCTAGCAGGCCATCGGCAATCCGACGGGCAGCTTGCTTTCGAACTCGCTACGCAACTGCACCAGCAGGGCAGCCGCATCCTGCGCCTGCTCCGTCCCGCCCTCGACCTGCAACAGGACGGCCATGTCCGAGGCTTCGTTCACGAAGTCCCGCAGGTAGAGAATCTCGGCATCGTCCTCCGGCCAGGTCGCGGCACGGTCCCGCAGGCCGTCGGCGGTGTCGCAGCAGTGCTGCAGCACATCCGCCGGCCAACCCCCGGCCTCGCCATCCTGCCAGTCCAGGGTTTCGAATAGGTTGCGCGCGCGCCGCTTGAGATACAGCACCGGCTCCGACAGCAGCGCCCGGCGCCCGGCCTCCTCGCTGTCGGCCGGCGCGGTGGCCGGCGGCGGGGCCGCCGGAACCGCCGCGGCCGGCGCCGCGGCCGCGGCGCGCGCGGCGGCCGCCGTCCCGTCGGCCGTCGCCTCGTCGGCCGTCGCCTCGTCGGCGGCAAGGCCGAAGCGGTGCAAGAGCAGCCGCGCCGCGTCGATGTCCTCGCGCTGCGCCTCGGCGATATCGGCCTCAAGCCGGGCGATCAGCCCGCGCGGGTCGGGCACCGCCGCCACGCCGCTGACCGCGTCCGACAACTCCGGGCAGGGCACCGCCACGACATGGGCGAAATCCGCCGGGCGGCGGCCGCGCAGGGCC
>Ga0180430_10003437_pt1 | contig 13657 bp, 12 predicted proteins | sample SS_ome_9_FD_132999 | JGI IMG/M metagenome (GOLD analysis project Ga0180430, IMG submission 132999) | Hypersaline lake sediment archaeal communities from the Salton Sea, California, USA - SS_1_S_2 metaG | ecosystem: Environmental > Aquatic > Non-marine Saline and Alkaline > Hypersaline >... | reverse complement strand
TATAAGGGGGCGTACATGGTAAAAAGAATATGGTTGGTCCTAATCCTTTCACTCTTTCTCATGAGTACTTCAGTCTCTAGCTTTGCATATAGTTCTTTTACTCATGAGCATACATGTTATCAGAGTTCTTCATGTGATGATACTATTTCTAAGGCTTTATATGAATGGGCTGATGGAACATTTACTGGAGAGATTTCTGATGACTCTGGAGAAGTGATTGGAAGCATCTCTGGATATCTCCAACAAAAAAGAAATCCTAATCAAGGAGTCTTTCAAGGGACCATATATGATGCTAGTGATGTTGAAATTGGTTTGATTCAGGGTAGATTTCATAATAATCAACTCTTTGGGATTATTAAAGAACATGAAAAAACACCAAGGATATATGTTGGATCATTTACTGGTAACTCATCAGATTTTTCTGCTGAAATAATCATCCCCTTTGAAGGAAGTTATTCAATTAAGGGACATCATACTGATTCATTTCTTCCATTGTTAACTGGAGTATATGACGTTGGTATTAAATCATATCATCTCATTGATACCAATCGGTTAGAACGATTCACGGAGGACCCAGATGATTATCGAGAGCTCATCCTACAAATATGGTATCCTGTTTCTAGGGGTACACCTGGTGAGCGGATATCCTATATGGATAGACCGACGTTTGGATGGTTGTTTAATCGATCACCTGTCCCTCTTGTAACAATACCTGATACTGCGTATGAGTTTGTGCGACCATATAGTAAACAGATGCCTGAAAGAGCATCCTCTGAGCAGTTTCCTGTTATTATTTTTTCTCATGGATATGATGGTGTCTTTCAGATTTATACCTCATTGATAGAGGATCTTGTCAGTCATGGTTATATTGTTGCCTCAATTAATCATCCTTATATAGCGGGGATCACCGTGTTTCCTGATGGAAGAGAAATATTTGTTGCTCCGGTACAAGAGAATATCTCAATTGAATCAGTGGTCTCTGATGTCACCTTTGTATTGGACTATCTTACCATACTAGATGAGACGGATTCAGTCCTTGCGGGTATCATGGATTTTGATCATATTGGTATGTATGGGCATTCCTTTGGTGGTGCAGCGACAGCGATATGCTGTTATGAGGATGAACGTATTGATGCAGGTTTAACACTAGATGGAGTCGTCTATGATGACCGTGTCCCTGTTGATTTTAACAAACCATTCCTTATGTTACTTGCAGAAGGTCATAGGATAAGTATGGGATCAACGTATCTTTGGGACCTTCTTGACTCAGATGTCTATCGTGTTGAGGTGACTGGTTCCACTCACTATGGGTATACGGATGTAGGCTTATTACTTCATCATTTTGTACCGTTGATTCCTCAAAAAATCCTTGGATTTGGAACGATTGATGCGAAACGATTGGTTACGATTACGAAATCATATGAGATAGCGTTTTTTGATACGTATCTAAAGAATGCATCCATTGAATCATTATATGATATTGCAGATGAGTATGATGAGATTCTGTTTGAATACCGATAATCCGAGGTATGCTTATCACATGGATTTCTTTGTATTTGAACAAGGTTTTTAAGGCTTGGATGAATAGGCAGAGTCCTTGATATATGATGTTGCTATTATCGGTGCAGGTCCTGCAGGTCTCTTTGCAGCATATGAGCTTTCAAAGAATTGTTCACTAAACATTCTTGTTATTGAAAAAGGAATGGATATTTCGAAACGACGATGCCCCTCGTTTCAGTCATCCGTTCGGTGTAAACAATGTGATCCCTGTAATATTCTCTGTGGGCTTGGTGGTGCTGGAGGGCTTTCTGATGGGAAACTTAATTTACATCATAAGATAGGTGGAGATCTTGAAGAATTTGTCACACGTACGGAAGCAGAAGATCTCATTACACAAGTGGAACAAGTCTTTCTTGCCCATGGGGTTACTGGGGAGATATATGGAAGAAATACCATGGACTTGCAAAAGCAAGCATCTGCTGCGGGTGTTACGTTTCTTCCTATTTTGCAACGTCATATTGGATCAGATCGACTACAGGTCATTATTGCATCTCTTCGAGATACACTCCTGAAACAACAGGTTCATTTCTTGTTACAAACAACCGTACAAGAGATTTCCTTTGATACTTGTTTTCATCTCCATTTGGATAATGGAACGGTTATTGATGCCTCAGTGGTTCTTGCTGCCCCAGGACGCTCTGGGAGTGATTGGTTGTCCGGGCAAGCAAAAAAACTGGGGATTCATACCCGGTTTGCACCTATTGATATCGGTGTCCGGGTTGAGGTTCCTGCATCTGTGATGAAACCAGTCACGGATCAGGTGTGGGATCCAAAATTTCATATTACAACGGATACCTATCATGATTTTATTCGTACATTTTGTACCTGTCCAAGAGGGTTTGTGGTGATGGAGGATTATGGTGAGTTTGTCTGTGTGAATGGGCATTCCATGGCATCAACGTATTCAGAGAACACGAATTTTGCGTTTCTTTCAACTGTTCGATTAACTGAACCAGTGGAGAACACCACGTTGTATGGGAAATCCATTGCAATTATGGCGACAACGATTGGAGGCAAGATGCCGATTATTCAACGACTTAAGGATTTACGACAGGGGCGACGCTCAACCAGTGAACGATTACAGCAGACACCGGTGAAACAAACACTGCATCGTGCAACCCCTGGTGATATTGCGATGGCGCTTCCTCATCGGATTGTAACAAATATGCTTGAGGGATTAGAAAAACTGGATCAGGTGATTCCTGGTGTTGCCTCTGATACGACGCTGCTCTATGCTCCTGAGGTCAAATTTTATTCCATGCGATTTCTTGTAAATAACAATTTGGAGACAAATCTCGTTAATTTTTTTGTCGCAGGGGATGGCGCAGGGCTTTCAAGGGGTATTGTTGCATCTGCTGCAACGGGTATTATTGCTGCACGAGGCATCCTGCAGAAACAAACATAAAAAATGATTTTACAGGTATTTTTTTAAAAGAACCTCTTGTACTTCTTTTGGTTGTTGTTTCATATTCTCTGATGATGAGATAATTGCATGGTTGAGTGCGTGATGACAAGCACAAGATTTGTCTCTTGGTATCTTTGGAATAAAAGAGTTGATGATGGTTGCAAGATTGTCATCATTTTTTTTCAGATTTTCAACTACTGAACTCACACTCACTGCTTCTTCTTCCTCATGCCAGCAGTCATAATCTGTAACGGTAAGAATGCCACAGAGGCACATTTCTGCTTCTCTTGCAAGTTTTGCTTCGGTTGCAAGGGTCATACCAACGACATCAGCGTTCCAGCTTCGGTGTATATGGGATTCTGCTCTTGTTGAGAATTGAGGGCCTTCCATACAAACATAAGTACCAGTATGTACTCGGATGTTTTGTTCTTTGATGGTTTGATATGCTAGATCTGAAAGAGTATTGCAGAAGGGATCAGCGAATCCAACATGGGCGACAATACCATCTTCGAAAAAGGTAGAGGTTCGTTGAGCTGTTTTATCGATTAACTGATGTGCGATCACGAAATCACAAGGTCTCATTTCCTTTCGGAGGCTTCCCACGGCATTTGTTGAAATAAGATACTGAATACCTAGTTTTTTTAAAGCGAATATATTTGCCCTATAGTTGATTTTGTGTGGAGCGATAGTATGTTTTTTTCCATGGCGGGGGAGAAATGCCACTTCAACATCTTCAATGTATCCAACAGAGATTGTGTCAGATGGTGTGCCATAGGCAGTATTTATCGTGTGTTCTTTGATGTTTTTAATCAGTCCTATCTTGTAGAGACCGCTTCCTCCAATGATACCGATTTTAGGGGCCATGGAAATAATGAATGAAAAAACTATAAAAAAAGGTTTTCTGATATTGACCTGCGTTTCGCAAGGAATAAAGAAAATGTTGATGTTGGGTGAATGTATGACTGATTCAATTAAAGCAAAAATTCGAACGGTTCCTGATTGGCCGAAGAAAAACATTATGTTTCGAGATATTACCACGTTATTAAAGGATCCTGAGGGATTTAAGGAAACCATTGATACACTGGTAGAACGATATAAGGATAAAAAAATTGATATGGTTGTGGGAATTGAATCCCGCGGATTTATCCTTGGTGCTCCAATTGCGTATTTACTAGGGTGTGGGTTTGTGCCGATTCGAAAACCTGGGAAACTTCCTGGTGAATGTATCTCTGAATCCTATACCCTTGAGTATGGGACTGATACCATTGAGATGCATAAGGATGCGATTAAACCATCAGATCGGGTACTGATCGTTGATGATTTACTGGCAACAGGGGGAACGATTAGCGCTGCACGTAATCTCATTAAAAAAGTCAAAGGTGAGATCGTGGAATGCGTGTTTATAGTTGAACTCACTGATTTAAAGGGTCGGGATAAAATAAAAGGTGAAAACATTTATTCATTGATTCAATTCGAAGGGGAGTAAAATAAGCTTCCCTGCCCTTTTTTTTATTTTGATTCGTTGTGCTGAAGTATCTCTGATATATTAATTTCCATGCCATCTGAAGCGGCAAGGATCGGCAGATTAAGCCGTTTGCTCATTGCTTCAGCAAGAGCCCTGGGATTGTTATTTAGAATACTCATTCCGAAATGAGTAAGGATACTCAGTTTTGGTTGCAGTGACTGAATGATGTGTTCTGCATCCTTTAAGGATAAATGGAGGATGTTTGGTTTTGATTCCATGAGCACAACGTTTAATATAAGGATATCACCCGTATACACCTTTTCTAATTCTGGCATATATTTTGTATCAGCGATCAATGATATGTTTTCTGTTTTCCCATAGATGTTTAATCCATAGGTTTCCACACCATGATTGTGTTTGAGTGGTGTTTCAACGGTAATGTTTTTGATTTGATAGGTTCCTTTTTCTTTGAAGCGGTAAATGGCATCTAGATGATTTCGAAAATGATGTAAAACTACGGGGTCTTCCTCAAGCGCATCATTTGTAGTATAAAGCACTCCTCTTTTGTTGTATCCTCCATTGGTCATTGCTTCTATCATAATGTTGACATCATTGGCATGATCGATATGTCGATGTGTGAGAAGAATTGCATCGAGCGTACTAGGTTTTTTTGGTGGACGACTTTTTAAGCAGCGGACAAGAGAACCTGGTCCAGGGTCAATTAACAGATTGGTATCATCAAGGGTAATCCATATGCCCCCTGAGTTTCGGAACTGATGAATCACTGAGAACCGTGCCCCAGCAGTGCCAAGAAATTTAATGGTGTTCATTTGTTATTACCTGTGTTTTTTCGTCCTGATCGTGTTATTCAATAGGGAAATGGTATGAATATAAGAATATTTGCTGTATACTATATAGACAAATCAGAGTAAAACTATATATGTTGGTAATTTCATAAATTATATGAGGGAATCTTCCTTGCAGTATCGATACTTAAAGAGCCAGATGGTTGTCGTCTTCATTTGTTTCCTATTTATTTTCCTACAGTTCAATATAACAATATCAGGTTCATCAACTGAGTCAATCATCTATGTTGATGATGATAACATTAGTGGTCCTTGGGATGGAACGCAGGATTATCCATATCAATATATTCAAGATGGGATTGATGCGGCAAATGATGGTGATACGGTGTTTGTGTTCAATGGAATTTATAATGGGCAAATTATCGTGGATAAATCAATTATGTTAGAAGGAGAAAATAAAAATACAACAATTATTGATGGTCAGATAAATTCAGATATTATTAGAATAATTTCAAATGGTACTGTTATTCATGATTTGACTATTACAAATAGAGTAAGTGGTATCTATGCAGATCAAGTTGGTATATCAATTGTATCAAAGAATAACTTGATTTATGATAATATACTAATTGATAATGAATGTGGTCTATATGTTCAAGTTTTAAATTCAAATATAACTATTATTAATAATGTCTTCAATAATAACACTGCAGCAATAAAACTCCGTTTTACCAGTGATACCCTCATTATGAATAACACATTGGATAACAATTATGCATGTATCTCTATGACATTTGCGGATCATATAACGATCTATGGTAATACTATCTTGACGAGAGGAGGTATTAGCGTCATTGATTCCTATAACTGTAATATCACAAAAAATTATGTTTCAACTAATGGCACCAATATTCGATTGGAATCCTCAGAAGCGAACATGATCTCAAAGAATTATTTTAAAGGTTATATCGGTGTTTTTTTCACAGAGATATCTAATAATAATTGGATATGTAATAATACATTTACGAATCATAAATGGGGTTTGAAATTATTTTGGGGCTCCTCTAATAATATTATTAATGGAAACATGATTGTTAACAGTACAGAACACGGTGTTTTCTTTAATTCTGGTAGCTGTAATGGAAATATTTTTTCTAATAATACCATTATGAATAGTTCTACATGTGGGATTTATTTCAATAGTGCTTGTGCTGATAATCAATTTTATCATAATAATTTCATAGATAATTATGTTCATGCAAACGTACGAGGATCAAATTTGTGGGATGATGGGCGATATGGGAACTACTGGGATGACTACGAAGAACAGTATCCTGATGCACGGAAGACTTTACGCAGTATTTGGAATACACCATATGAATTGAATGAAGAGAATATTGATTGTTTTCCTTTAGTAAATGAATATAGTGGTTCTATGTCAAATTCGATATATGGTTTTTTCATTCAACTCATAAAAACATTGATGATTTAATGTCATCAATGATTGTATTTTTTATAGTTATCTCATAAAGATTATAGTATGAGACATCGTTTCAATGAGCATGGATTTGTATAATTATACATATGATTTAGTTCGTCAGATACCTTATGGGATGGTGTCAACATATGGGGCAGTTGCACGAGCACTTGGTGATATTCGTGCATCAAGAGCTGTTGGCCGCATGATGAATCAAAACCCTGATGCTGATACTATGCCGTGTTTTAAAATCGTACAATCCGATGGAACGCTCGGTGGATTTGGACTGGGAATAAATGATAAAATACGACGCCTAAATGAGGAAGATATCCTAGTAAAGGAAAATCATATTATTGATTTTGAATCTGTTTGTTTCACTGATTTTAAGACTGATTATCCTTTAAAAAATCTTAGAGAAAAACAATGTGAGATTGGATCAAAGGTAATCTGTAAAGATACCATTTCAATAAAGGATGTCTCTCTTATCGCTGGTTTTGATGTTGCATATAATTTTACTGATGATTGGAAGGAAAGCTGTGGAGGCTGTGTTCTCTGGGATTATCAGAACAAGGAACTCGTTGATAGCATCACTCTTTTTCATCGAAGTATGTTTCCTTATATTCCAACATATCTAGCGTTCCGTGAGTTTCCCTTTATCGAACTGTTATATAACAAGCTTCCACAAACCCCTTCAGTTTTGATGATTGATGGTAATGGAATACTGCATCCCTATCAAAGTGGAATTGCATGTATGGTTGGAGTAGAATTTCAGATACCAACGATTGGTGTTGCAAAGAGTCTATTGTGTGGAACTCTTCAGTCTGATCAAACCGTACGGTTAAATAATGAAGTAATTGGAGCAGCATTTTCAGCTTCCCCTAGAGTGAAAAAACCTGTCTATATCTCACCAGGACATAATATTAGTCTTAACTCAGCAGTAACCATTGTACAAAACTGTAGCACCTATAAATCACCTGAACCCCTTCGTCTTGCACATAATCTTGCCACAGAAACTCTTAGGAAACATCAGGAAAATCATTACTTGAAACAACCGAAACCTCAAGTTCAGCACACCACTGTTTAATCAATGTTTGCTGCGATTTCTTCAAGGCTTTCCTATGTAAATACACTCCATGAACCGGTGAAGATGCAGCGAGTGTTTTTTCAAGGATTTCTTTGGTAAGATTTCCTTGATTGATATGATAACTGGGAAGCATATGTGCAAAAGCAACCTGTTTTTCAAAGGCTACATCAGTGAACCGTGGGGCGTAATGACCTCCACCAATACCAACAAGAATAGGGGTTTTCTCTAGATTTTTTTGTATTTCATGATAGGCCTCAATGAGATCAATCAATGATTGTGCGATAATTTCTGCTGGTTTTTCCTTCTGCCATTCTTCCTCTGTACTACCTACTTCTGTAAACAGAGTTGGGGTTTGAAGATAGGGTCCGTGATGAGTGACTTCAAAGCATATATTATGATACATGTTTGCTTTTTCCGCATGCTGTTTAATGAAACGAAGGAGCATGGTCATATGATGTGGGAGTGCTGGGGTAAGAGTCTCAGGTTTTCCTCCAAAATCAGCAGGTCCAAAATTACCAATGGGATGCGTGGTCAGTGTTGGTTCACCTGATTTACTCCGATGTCTAGAAACAAAAAGAAATGCATCAGCTGTAAGATTGAGGCGTTCTTTGAGTTCTTTCTCGAGATGTTCATGTAGAATGGTTTTTTCATTAATGGTAACTATATAAAAATCTGAATGAGTGCGATGTTGATAAACGGGGTGAGAAAAACACGTAGAGATTTGGTCCCATGGGCAGTGGTTGAGCAGTTGTTTTTTGATATTGGTACTTGCAGGATCTTGTGTTGAAGAAATAATGATTTGTGTCATGAAATGATCACAAGCGGTCAAGATGACACAAATGATATTTTAATGCTTTGTATCGTCACATTCATTCATGGCATCATTCATTAAGAGTCTTTTGATGGTATCACGGCGGACGATATAGCGGATGCGTTCTTCTAATGCACAGATCTTCATGATGTATTGAATCTCTTGCGCCTCCGATTGGCTGGATAATAACCCTGCAACGATCATAATTATCTAAAAAATTTATAATTTTATATTTATAAAGGATTTGTTGTACATCTATTATCTACATTAAAAAATAAAACATTGTTTTTCTTCTTATAGTATCTAAAAAAACAACTTTCTTAAACCCATATCTCATTGAACCTCGTAGACGATGATATGAAAGAACTAGCTGCTGGTAAACTAATTGTAAAAAAATCTCAATTCTACGCACATCTCTATGATATTGACAATGAACATAATCTTCAGGAGATTCTTTCCTTGCATCGTCATCGATACAAAAAAGCCAATCATCACTGCTACGCCCTTAATTTCACACTTCAAAATCAAACCGAACAACAGTTCTCTGCAGATGGAGAAGTAGGAAGACCCGGCCGCATCCTCTTACAACTCCTTGAACATCATGCGCTCAATCATCATGTGATCGTGGTTTCCCGGATATTTGGTGGAATTAAACTTGGAGTTGGTGGTGTACAACGAGCCTTTAAAAATGCAGCGGAAAGCGTCATCAACCTTAATAAGCAAAAATAAAAAAAAAATTATTTATCTCGGAATACCACAGCAATAATCAATCCAAGAGCTATTGGAAAAACAATGATATAATACAGAGGATTTATCTGTTGAATATACCCAATGATATTGAATCCTAGTAAGTGTAATCCAATAAACGCTATCGCAAGAATTGGTATACATATTGCTAGGTAAAGCGGAGCTGCTTCACGGCTGACCATCTCTCCATCCTCTTTATATGATTCTTATACCGGACCTCTGATACATACTTTTCTATGTATCCTCTTCAAAGTCTTCTTTTTTTCGTTTAATAGGGGTATACTCATCGTTTCCATTATAGATTTCATCATGAGATAATAAAGTGAAATCTTCCTTGATAACATCAGGACAATATGTATTATCAATAGTATCCCAGTAAATATCAATGGACTCATCATCCACCCCCATGATAATTCCTTCATATTTTTGATACTCACCCGTTTCTTTTCTCAGGTATCGAACGACCCGCTCCCCGGGTTCAAATTCTTCATAGAGACAATGATACTTTCCAGCATGTTCTTTCATCTCTTTTTGCATTTCTCATACCACCCTTATAGATTCTTAATGATACTTCTTGCTCTGATTTTATTTAAACACGCGTTGAAAAACTAGCAAACACCGTACTCTATCAATATATGAAAAATAACAAAAAAAGGGAAAATGGGGTTATGTTGTTTTTATCGTTCCAAGGACGGGTTCATAGATCAACCCTTTGTCCATGAGCGTATTTAATACCTCTTCAACGGTATCTGCATCAAGACCTGAAGTTGCGCATTCCTCTGTAATTACATCCCAGGATGATCCTTCATCACCCTCATTTTCTTTGATGACTTGAAGCACGATTTTCTCCGCTTCCTCAAAAGGATCTTTTTTTGCTTCCTTTGAAGATGGTGTACTTTTTTTACTGGGAGCCTCCGTTATATCCTCAAGGGAAGCTTCTTTCGGTGATTCCATAGGTCCTGGTCCATTGACAACATAATGGATGGCTTCTTTGATCATGAGTGGATACTTCTCCATTTGCGGGGTCTCATATTCTTTTAATGCAGCGACAACACCTGATGATAGCGCGGCATTAAACCCAAGGTTCATGAGTTCTTTTTCAGAAGGTTCTGCCATCTGAAGTGCTTCTTTCATAGCTTCGATTCGTTGTTTCGTTAGTTTACAGGTTTCAAGAATCCATGCATCTCGAGTATCTGCAGCTACCTCAAAGATCTTCTCTGGTCGAATGGAAACATACACTCGGTCTCCATCCTCTGGTGCATAACTCCGTGTTTTCCCTACAAGTGCGATAAACGCAGGGACCTCAATGGTCAGTAACTGATTTGTTACCTCAGGTTGATACTGCCCTGAGAACAAGGTAAAGACCCCGGTGGGATCAGAGATATGCGCACGAACAAATTGATTCTCCCCTGGCATTTCCTCAACATCTGTTAACACACCTACAAGATACACCCGGTTCATTTTTCCTCCAAGTGGTGTCAACACATAGGAGGGTTTCATCTCTCCTGGTTCCTTTATCTCAACAGATGAATCATTGAATTCCTCAGCAAACACCCGCCAGGCATGTTCTCTGTTCATAATTCTTCCTCCATGGTCTCTATAAACTGTGCTGCTTCCTCAGATACATCCTGTGTGAGAATCTCAGCATGCTTTACAATAAATATGATTCCATAGCGATCAGCTAACGCATTTCCCTGTATCTGTAAATGTTTTGTGCACAGGGTTTGCTGCATCTCATGATACACTTCATCAGGTTTCATGTTCTTCCAATCTTCAAGAGTTTTGTGAAACAATGTCTCAAGGATCTTTTGATCAAGAAGTGCGCTTACTGCACCTGTTCCATCATCAACGATACATTTCACTCGGACATCTGGAACCCCTTCAACGGTTCCATGTGTACGACAATTTCCTTGGAAGAGAACCCGGTTGCATTCAGGACATCGGAGGATAAACCCTGATCCTTGCTGGATTTCAATAACTGTCCCTGTTATTTGAACATCATAGCGACCAGGATGTTCCACAAGCGCTGCTATCTGAGGAAGACTTGTTGGTGTTGTCTCAACGGTAAGTTTCTTTTTCTTTTCTTTTGTCACCGTTGCCTCTTCATCAAAGCTCACCTGTGAAATACCTTTCCATGATTTCACATAGCCTCCAATCAGATGAATGGTCTCATTCTTTTTCAAATCAAAATCATGCCAGGCAGTAAATGGTGCTTTCCCGGTTTCATCACCAAGCACACCAGAATACACTGTTTTTTGAGTATCATCAACCGTGACCTCTTTTTCTGTTATCTCTAAAATCTTTGCGGTAAGATCAATGCGTCCAATACCATTGTGCAGATCTTTTACCTGCACGAGCTGTGGTTCAAAGGCTTCCTTTGGAAGATCATCTTTTGTCTTTTTTTCAATACCTGTCCGATCACCAAAATTTAATTGTATATTCCCCTGCCATTCCTTGGTATATGCATTGGATACTTCAATAATATCATCTTTTTCAACAGGGATCTCATGCCAGGCGGTAAACGGAATCGTGCCACTTTCATCACCAAGAATCCCGTAAAAGATCTGTCGTGGGTCACCACGAATCATGATTTCCTTTGGATTAATTGATAACACTTGTACTAAGATTTTTACACTGCGCATATTTGGTTCTAAATCCCTGAGCAATGTTCTTGAGGTTGCTGCTGGATATGATGTTGAAAATGAACCACTATATTTTTTTAGAATCGTTTGTTTGGCTTGATCAAGAGGGACACCATACTCTAAAAATTTTGTTATTTCTCCTTCAATATCCTCAGCAGAGATGTTCCCTGATACTTGCTCACCAAGCAATGCTATGATTTCCTCAGCATGTGTTTTTATATCATCTGTCACCACGTTGTTGACCTCCCGAAAGGAATGGAATACAACAATACAGTAAGGATTATATGAATGTATCCTTCCACATGTGTCTTGATTAGAACAACCCGGTTATTTCTCCATTGGCATCGACATCGATGACTTCTGACATAGGCCGATCTGGTAACCCGGGCATCGTAGTAATTTTTCCCGTCATAGGAATAAGAAAACCTGCTCCTGCGGAGAACTTTATATCACGAACAGTAATCTTAAATCCTTTTGGTCTTCCAAGAAGACTGGCATCATCAGAAAGTGAATACTGTGTCTTAGCTACACAGATGGGGAGATGATCCAATCCTTCTTTTATACAGAGCTTCATGTCTTGCTCAGCGGTCACACTATACACCACGCGTTCAGCTCCATAGATCTCCCGAGCGATGATCTCTATTTTTTCTTTTACGGGTAAATCAAGAGGATACAATACCTTAAACTTTGAGGAATTGTGATGAAGAAGGCTGATGAGTTTTCCTGCAAGTTCAATTCCTCCTTCTCCACCCTCCTGCCATACATCAGCAACAGCAAAAGGAACATTTTTGGATTGGCAGAAGCGTTCCACGATTTGTATTTCTTCCTCCGTGTCATCCTCAAAATGATTCAGGGCAACAATAACTGGGACACCAAATTTCCCAATGTTTTCTAGATGTTTCTCAAGGTTGCATAGACCGCTTTTGACTGCTTCAGTATCTAAACCCTTCCCATGGCGTTTTAACGCTCTGATACTTGCGATCAACACCACGGCATCAGGTGTAAGATTTCCTGTCCTACAGACGATATTAAAGAATTTTTCTGCACCAAGATCTGATCCAAAACCGGCTTCTGTGACAAAGTAATCAGCTAGTTTTAACCCAAGTTTTGTAGAAAGAAGACTACTGGTTCCATGAGCAATGTTTGCAAAGGGTCCACCATGAATGAGTGCAGGTGTTCCCTCAAGGGTTTGGGCAAGATTTGGTTTTAATGCATCCTTTAACAACGCCGTCATCGCTCCAACAGCATGAAGATCCTTAGCGGTAATTGATTTATTATCATACGTATAGGCAACAATAATTCGTCCGAGTCGTTGTTTCAAATCCTCTAATCCATCGGTAAGACAAAGAACTGCCATAATCTCAGAAGCGGGAGTAATGGAAAATTGATTCTGATGTGGTACCCCATCCTTTGGTCCTCCAAGACCAACCACGACATTTCGAAGGACGCGATCACTGATGTCAAGCACACGAGGCCAGACAATATATCGTTGATCAATATGGAATGCATCACCATGATGGATATGGTTATCCAGAAGACTAGCTAGAAGATTATGTGCACTGGTCACCGCATGCATATCCCCGGTGAAATGCAGGTTGATATCCTCCATAGGAATGACCTGAGAATAGCCTCCACCAGTTGCACCTCCTTTCATACCCAT
>Ga0180430_10003434_pt1 | contig 13663 bp, 9 predicted proteins | sample SS_ome_9_FD_132999 | JGI IMG/M metagenome (GOLD analysis project Ga0180430, IMG submission 132999) | Hypersaline lake sediment archaeal communities from the Salton Sea, California, USA - SS_1_S_2 metaG | ecosystem: Environmental > Aquatic > Non-marine Saline and Alkaline > Hypersaline > Sediment... | reverse complement strand
GCGGATGCTGACCTCGCCGACGTTCTCCTCGAGGCGCTGCATGAGGGAGTCGCTGACGATGGTCGTCACGCGGAAGTTGCGCAGCGTGACCGGCTCGCCGTCGATGACCACCTGGCTCTCGGCACGCAGTTCGCCGTCGACGACGCCGTCGTTGCGGTTGATGACGACGCGCGCCACGCGCCCCTCGTCGACCAGGGTGGTGAAGGTGCTGAAATTGATCTCGCGTGGCGTTCCGCTGGCGCCGAACTGGTTGAACACGAAGATCGCCAGGATGATCAGCATCACGATCAGCCACGGATTGAACGAACGTCTCACGCTGCCTCCAGAGGGGCCGGGCGGCCATGTTGGGACGGCCCGACCGTGCGCCTGCACGGCCGTGCAGCGCTCGATGGAGGCAGCCTAGCACCGGTGGCCATGAGCGGGCTGTAAGCGACGGGACCATTGGGCCCGAGGGCGCCGTCGCCGCGGGCCGGACGCGCGGGTCAGCCGAAGCGGTAGCTCTTCGGCACCGCGACCACGCCGCGGGGCGTGACCGTGAAGCCACGAGCCCGGTCGGCCTCGAGGTCGATGCCGATCTCGGTGCCGTCCGGCACCACGACGTTCTTGTCGATGATCGCGTTGCGGATCGTGCAGTGGCGACCGACCTCGACGTTGTCGAACAGGACGCTGTTCTCCACCAGGGTGTACGAGTGCAGCCGCGCGCGACGCGCGAGGACCGAGCGGCGCACGGTGCTGCCCGAGACGATGACGCCTCCGGCCAGGATCGAGTTCAGCGCGTTCCCGCGGCGTCCCTCGTCCTCGTGCACGAACTTCGCCGGCGGCGAGTACTCGGCCGAGGTCCGCAGCGGCCAGGCCTCGTTGTAGAGGTCGAACTCGGGCTGCACCTCCACGAGGTCCATGTTCGCCTCCCAGTAGGAGTCGAGCGTGCCCACGTCGCGCCAGTAGGTGTTCGGCCCCTCCTGCCCGGGGATCGGGTTGCGGGCGAAGTCGTACGCCATGAGCTTCGCGCCCTCAGCCAGGGCCATGGGGAGGACGTTCTTCCCGAAGTCGTGCTCGCTCTCCTTGCGGGCGGCATCGCGCGTCAGCAGCTCGATGAGCTTGGGGCGACTGAAGATGTAGTTGCCCATCGAGGCCAGGCAGTGCGTCGGCCGCCCCGGGATCGGGTTGGGGTGCGCGGGCTTCTCCTGGAACTCGGTGATGCGCCAGTCCCGGTCGACCTGCAGGATGCCGAAGCGGTTGCCGTCCTCGACCGGTGTCGGGTAGGCGGCGATCGTGACGTCGGCGCCGTGGTCGAGGTGGTACTGGATCATGTGCGAGATGTCCTGCTTGTAGATGTGGTCGCCCGAGAAGATGGCGACGAGCTCCGCGCCGCTGTTGTCGATGAGGTGGACGTTCTGGTAGATCGCGTCCGCGGTGCCGCGGTACCACTCGGCGCCCAGCTCCTCGTAGAGGTACATCTGCGCGGGTGCCAGGGTGATGAAGTAGTCCTGGAAGAAGGTGCCGAAGCGCCAGTTCCGCTGGATGTGCTCGGTCAGCGACTGGGCCTTGAACTGCGTCAGGATGTACATGCCGAAGATGCCGCTGTTGATCAGGTTGTTCAGCGCGAAGTCGATGATGCGGTACTTGGCGCCGAAGGGAACGGCGGGCTTGGTGCGCATCGCGGTCAGGGGGTGGAGGCGCGAGCCCTTGCCCCCGGCGAGCACCATGCCGACGGTCTTGGCGAGACGTTGGGGCATACGGCCTCCCTCTCGTGCGGTTGATGTGGTCGTCACCCAATGTGCGACGTTGCCACGCGGGGCGTGACGGCGTCACCCAGAGGGTTCCGGCGGTCACCCACAGGGTGACGTGGACGACGAGGTGCCGGCATGCTACCACCGTGGCACGCGGGACCCGCGGCCGGCGTAGGCGCGCGCGATGCGAACGCGCCCGGCGGCATCGGCTAGATTGGCCCGGATGGACGCGCCCCGAACCAGCCTGTTCGATCTCGATCTCGACGCCCTGCCGGTGCCCGGCCCGGGGCAGGAGTACCGGCGCCGCCAGCTCGCCGAGTGGCTCTACCTCCACGGCGCCCGCGACCTCGCGGCGATGACCAGCCTGCCCGCCGCCTGGCGCGCCGAGCTCGCCGACGCCTACGATCTCGACCCGTTCCTCGAGGTGCGGCGCTTCCCCTCGTGGGATCACAGCGTCCGCTACCTGTTCACCCTGCGCGATGGCCAGCGGACCGAGGCGGTGTACATGCCCTACGCCGGCCGCAAGACCGTGTGCGTGTCGTCGATGGTCGGCTGCCCCGCGGGCTGCGCGTTCTGCGCCACGGGCGCGCTCGGTTTCGGACGCAACCTCACGCGCGGCGAGATCGTCGCGCAGGTGCTCGCCGTCGCTTGGCACGAGGGGTTCGCGCCTCGGGAACTGCGCAACGTCGTGCTCATGGGCATGGGGGAGGCCCTGCTGAACTACGAGGCGGCGACCGGGGCGATCCGCACGTGGATCGATCCGCTCGGCCTGGCGATGTCGCCGCGCCGCATCACCCTCTCGACGGTCGGCCTGCCGTCGCGCATCCGACGCCTGGCGGCGGAGCACCTGCCGCTGGTCCTGGCCGTCAGCCTCCACGCGCCCGACGAGGAGACCCGCCGCCGGATCATCCCGACGGCCCACGCCCACCCGCTCGCCGACATCGTGGCATCGCTGCACGACTGGCAGGCGCAGGGTGGGCGGCGGGTGACCGTCGAGTACACGATGCTCGACGGGGTCAACGACCGCCTGGCGCAGGCCGAGGCGCTCGTCCGCCTGCTCGTGGGTCTGCGCGTGCACGTCAACCTCATCCCCTTCAACCCCTGGCCCGGGTCGGGCTTCGCGGCCACGCCCAGGGGCGCGGTGCGCGCCTTCGAGGAGGTGCTGACCCGGGCCGGCGTGTCCACCTCGGTCCGCTTCTCGCGCGGTCGCGACACGGGCGGGGCGTGCGGCCAACTCGCGCTGCGTGACGCCGGCGGGACCGTCGCGGACGGCGTGGGGCATCGCGCACCACGCGACGCCCCTCCGCTCGCGTAGGATGGGCGGGGAACGTACGTGCCGGCGTGACGGTTCGAGCACGAATGGGACACGGCCCGTGCGGCAATTCACACGATCGGCGCTTGCCGGGCGGCTACCATGAACGATGGTGATTCCGTCCAGCACGGCAACGGCGCGCATGCGCAGCGATCTGGAGGCAGGCATGCAGAGGACCGAAGGTAAGCGGGGCGCTCGGCGTTGGCTCGCGCTCGCGTGGGTGGCGATGGCGCTCGCTACGGTGCTGTCCGTGGCAGGCGCGCAGTCGCTCGACGATCTCCGCCGAGACGTGACGGAACGTCCCGCCGACGCCAACGCGTGGACCGCGTTGGGCGAAGCGCTGTACGACGCCGACGATCTGGCGGGCGCCAAGGAGGCCTACCTCGAGGCGATCGCCATCGACTACCTGATCGGCGACGCGCACTTCGGCCTCGGCCTGGTCGAGTTCGGCCGCGGCGACTACGCCGCTGCGCTGTTCTCCTTCAGCGAGGTCACCCGCCTCTTCGGTGATCGCTTCGACGGTCACTTCAACCGCGCCGTGACGCTGGCCCGCCTGCGGCGTCCCTCCGAGGCGGCAGCCGCCTTCCGGCGGGCGCTGGACGAGGCCGAGCCCGAGGCGACGCCCGAGGACCGGCTGAATGCATGGACCGGCCTCGGCACCCAGCTCGTGCTCGCCGGCGAACCCGGCGGGGCCGCCGACGCCTTCGGCCAGGCGATCGCGCTCGAACCCGACGACACCGACCTCGCGTACCAGCGCGGTTCGGCCCTGCTGGCCGCCGGGCGCGGGCTCGAGGCACTGGTCGAGTTGACCGACATCGAGTCGCGCACCAGCGACTATCGCTTCAGCGTCCTCATCGCCGAGGTCTACCTGGAGCAGGGTCAGGTCGACCGCGCCCTGCGGGCGCTCGAGCGCGCCGAGCGCAAGGCGGCCGACGCCGGCGATCGCGCCGGCCAGGCCGCGTCGCTGATCTCGCTCGGCGAGATCCAGCGCGGGCTGGGTCGCGACGCGGATGCGATCGATTCGTACCGCCGGGCCGCCGAGATCGACCCGAACTCGTGGGAGGCGCGTTACGCCCTGGGCGTCGCCTACGTCAGCGCAGGGCAGCCGCGCACCGCGCTCCAGCCCCTGCGCGAGGCCATCCAGTTGGCGCCGGAGCAGGGCGACGTGCACCTGGCGCTGGCGAGCGCGTACGACCAGCTCGGACAGTCCGGGGACGCCCTGGTGACGGGGCGCGAGGCGCTGGCGCGCGCGGCGTCGGCCGAGGCCCAGGCCCAGGCGCGCTTCATCATCGGTCGTGCGCTCTACCTACAGGGCGACTACGCGGCCGCCGCCGAGGAGTTCTCGATGGTCGTGCAGATGCGGCCGGGCAGTGCGATGGCGCAGCTGTGGGCGGGTCTGGCCCAGTACCAGCTGGGTGACTTCCCGGGCGCCGCCCTCTTCTACGAGCGCGCCGTCCAGCTCGACCCGAACGCGATCGAGGCGCGCGTGAACCTCGGCGCGGCCTACCTCGCAACCGAGCGCTACCGCGACGCCGAGGGCGTGTACCGCTTCCTGGTGCAGCAGAACGCCCGCGACGCCGAGAGCCTCTACCATCTTGGATGGGCGCTCTACGCGCAGCAGCAGGACGAGGATGCCCGTGCCACCTGGACGCAGTCCTGTCAGCTCGGCTACCAGCCCGCTTGCGGCGCGCCGCGCTGAGCTTGCACACCCCGACACGGGGTAGATTGGGGACCATGGACTGGTTGCGTCGGAACTGGCCCGATCTCGCGATCGGTCTCGCGCTGGTGGCCGTCATCGGCGGCATCATCGCCACGCTGATCACGGGGGGCACGTTCTTCCCGTCCACGCCCGTGGCGCCGGCACCGGCGCCGGCGCCCACCGCACCGGCCGTGGTCCCGCCCGCAACCGATCCCGTCGTCGTTCCCGACGAGCCCGCCGCCGACACCCCGCCCGCCTCGCCGGGTTCGGTCTCGGTCCTGGCGCCGGACGGCTCCGACGTTCCGACCGAGCCCGCGGCCACGGCGCCGAGCGAGCCCGCGGCCGCCGAGCCCGCGGCCGTCGAGCCGGCGGCCCCCGAACCGGCCACGGTGATCACGCCGCCCCCCGCGGCGGAGCCGGAGGCCACGGGGCCGAGCGAGCCCCCCGCCGCCGAGCCGGCAGCCCCGAGCTCGCCGGCGCCCACCGCAGCGGCCCCGGCGGCTCCGCTTCCCGCGGCGTCGTCCGACGACGAGGCGCCGTACCGCGTCTCCGTCGGTGCCTTCGGCAACCCCGACAACGCGGCCCGGTTGGCGCAGACGGTGCGCGACGCCGGCTACCCGGTCTTCACCGGCACCCAGGGCAGCTTGACCATCGTGTTGGTCGGCCCGTACGACGACGAGGCCGAGGCCGAACGCGTCTCGGCGCGCATCGCGGCCGGCGGCTTCGGCGTCGAACCGATCGTCTACCGCTTCCGGTCCGATGCCACGACGCCGGGCGCCTCGACGCCGGCGCCGGGTGAGACGTCGGCCCCGGCCTCCGCGCCGACCGCCACGCCAGCGCCCGCGCCGACCCCTGCGCCCGCGCCGACCCCCGCGCCCGCGGCCACGCCGGCGCCCGCGGCCGCGCCCTCGGCCCCGATCGCCACCTCGCCGACCGGTCGGTCGCTGCAGGTCGGCGCGTTCGCCGATGCCGGATCCGCCGCGCCCCTGCGCGAGCGCCTCGCCACGCTTGGCCTGGTGGCGTTCGAGATCCGCGAGGACGGCCTCATCAAGCTCCTGGTCGGCCCTTTCGACGCCGATCGCCTCTCCGAGGTGCGTAGCCAGCTGTCCGCCCAGGGGATCGAGAGCTTCCCGCGCTGATGTCGGCGATTCCGGCGGCCACCGTCGGCCGACTCGTCACCTACCTGCGCGTGCTGACCGAGATGGAGCAGGACGGCGTTCGCTCCGCCTCCTCCGACGACCTCGGCGCCGTGGCGCACGTCTCGGCCTTCCAGGTGCGCAAGGACCTCGCGTACTTCGGTCGCTTCGGCACCCGGGGCGCCGGCTACACGGTCTCGACGCTGCGGCGGGAACTGCGGCGCATCCTCGGCCTCACGCGGCCGTGGCACGTCGCGATCGTCGGGATGGGCCGACTCGGCCAGGCGCTCGCCGATTACCCGAGCTTCGATCGCCAGGAGTTCCGACTCGTCGCCGCGTTCGACGTCGACCCGGCGGTGGTCGGCCGGCGCTTCGGCGCGGTGCAGGTCGAGCCGCTCGCCTCGCTCTCCGAGGTGGCGGCCGAGCGCGCCATCGACCTCGTTTTCCTGACGGTCCCCGCGGGTGCGGCCCAGGGCGCGGTCGACGCGCTGGCGGCGGCCGGGGTCCGCGGCATCCTCAACTTCGCGCCCGTCGTGGTCACCGCACCCGAGAGCGTGCGCGTCGAGGCCGTCGACCTCTCCGCCGGCCTGCAGCGCCTGACGTACTACGTGCAGTCGGAGCCCGCGACGGCCGGCGAGGTGACGGGGTAGCATTCGAGCCCGTGCTGCCCATCGTCGCCGAACGCCTCACCACCTTCGAGTCGCGCCTGCGCGCGGAGCTGCGCTCCGACGTCGCCTTCATCGAGGCGATCGGCGACGATCTCGTTCGCGCCGGCGGCAAACGTCTGCGTCCCACGCTCGCCTTTCTCGCCGCCGACCTGGTCGACGCCGACCCCGAGGTCGGCATGTCGGTGGCGCTGGCGGTCGAACTGCTCCACGCCGCCTCGCTGCTGCACGACGACCTCATCGACGACGCGGAGACCCGCCGCGGAGCCGTCGCTGCCTTCCGCCGGTACGGAAACGTCGTCTCGGTGATGTCGGGCGACTTCATGCTCGCCCGCGTGCTCGGCCTGCTGGCGGCCAGCGGCAGCGCGGACTTCACGCGACTGATGTCGCAGACCGCGGCGCTCATCTGCGAGGGCGAGGTGCTGCAGTTCCAGGCGGCCACGCTCGAGGCCTACGACATGGACGTGTACCTACGCGTCATCGAGGGGAAGACGGCCGCCCTGCTGGCGACCGCGCTCGAGGCGCCGGCGTTGATCGCCGGCGCCCCCGATGGGCGGCGTGCCGCGCTGCGGCGCTTCGGCCTCGCGTACGGACGGGCGTTTCAGATGCAGGACGACCTGCTCGACCTGCTCGGCGACCCGGATCGCCTCGGCAAGCCGGTCGGCGGCGATCTGCGCGAGGGCAAGGCCACCCTCCCCGTGCTGGCGCTGCTCGATGCCGGCGTCGAGGAGCCGCGGGCCATCCTTCGCCGTCATGCGCGCGAGGACGGCGACGTCGAGCGCGTCATCGAGCTGGTGCGGCAGCGCGGGATCGATCGGGGGGCCGCGGCGGTCATCAAGTCGCATGCGGAGGACGCCATCGCGGCACTCGACGCGTTCGCGCCGTCCCCGTCGCGGGACGCTTTGGTCGGCATGGCCCAACGCGAGATCGACCGCAGCCTCTGACCTCGCCCCCAGGCGGCGGCTCAGCGCGGCCCGTGGCCCGCGCCGGCACGCTGCGGGTCGGCCCAGGCGCCCCAGCCATGCCACGCGTCGAGGACGAGCAGGAAGCCGCCCTGGATGAGCACGCCCAGGCCGTGCCCCAGGCCCTCCGGGGTGCGCCAGGCGAGGAGCAGGGCGACGCCGACGAGCAGGTAGACGACGTCGAGGCCGGCATTGATCCTCAGCAGGCGGCGCAGACGCGCGCCGAAGGCCGCGGTGGCGCCGGCATCGTCGGCCTCGCCGCGGGCGACGCGCCGCCGCCGATCGCCTTCGCCGAACGCCGCGATGCCGCCGTCGATGGCTCCCCACACGATGAACTGGATGGCCAGGGCCCACAGCGTGGCCGCCGTGCCCTCCGGGACCGCGCCGGCGACGACCAGCAGCACGGCCCCCGCCGTCACGCTCGCCAGCGCCCAGGCGGTCAGCTGGCGACCGACGACGCGCGCCTGCCACCAGGGATCGCCCGAGTACGTCGCGCCTCCGACCTGCATGCCGGCCATCGTCGCCCGCGCCGCGTGTTGGGTCAAGCCGCGGGCGATCGGGCGGGCCCGACGCGGCCGCCCTCATCGCGCCCGGACCCCCATCGGACACGGGGCGGGCGGCGAGCGCGCTATGCTCGCCGGTGATGGCCACGATGGACCGCGAGCACGTGCTGGAGTTCTTCCGTCACCACCCCGAGCGCCCCTGGCACGTCCACGACGTGCAGCAGAAGCTGGAGCTGGAAGTCGAGGACCGGCCCGCGCTGCGGGAGGTGCTCGGCGAGCTGGTGGACGCCGGCGAGCTGATCCGCACGCGGCGCCGGACCTACGGCCTGCCCAAGCACATGAACCTGCTGGCGGGCCGGTTGCAGGTCACGTCCGGCGGTTACGGCTTCGTCATCGCGGACGACCGCGCCGTCAAGGACCTGTTCGTGCCCTCCGACAAGCTGGCCGGCGCTTGGGACGGCGACCGCGTGATGGCACGCCCCGACCCCGGCACGCTCGACAACGGCAAGCCCGCCGGCGAGGTCGTGCGGGTCGTGGCCCGCGGTCACGACCGCGTGGTCGGCACCCTGGAGTACGCCCGCGGCTACGCGATCCTGCGCCCCGACTCCGTGCGGCTGCGCGAGCGCGTGCTGCTGACGCCCGACTCCGTCGGCACGCTGGCCGCAGGGACGCGCATCGTCGGCCACATGGTGTGGCCCGAGTCCTCGGGCGAGAAGGAGCCGTTCGCCGAGGTCGACGAGGTGCTCGGCGAGGCCGACGATCCCGTCGTGGAGACGCGTGCGGTCATCGTGAAGTACGGCCTGCAGGACGCCTTCGACCCGGACGCCCTGGCGGAGGCGGAGGCGCTCGGCGAGCGGGTGCCGGAGGGGGCCTTCAAGGGCCGGCGCGACACCCGCGCGGTGCCGACGTTCACGATCGACGGCGCGGACGCCAAGGACTTCGACGACGCGCTCTCCGTGGAGCGCATCGGGGGTCGCGGCAAGTCGCAGCGCTACCGCGTCGGCGTCCACATCGCCGACGTCAGCCACTACGTCACCGAGAGCTCGGCCCTCGACGCCGACGCGCAGGCGCGGGCCACGTCGGTCTACCTGCCCGGGCGGGTCCTGCCGATGCTGCCCGAGGCGCTCTCCAACGGCCTCTGCTCGCTGATCGAGGGCGAGGACCGTCTGACGCTGTCCTGCTTCGTCGAGATCGACCGCGATGGCAACGTCCACGACGTCCGCTTCGCGGAGACCGTCATCCGCAGCGATGCCCGCCTCACCTACGAGCAGGTGCAGGCCTTCGCGGAGGGCGATCGCCTCCCAGAGGGCAAGCGCAAGCTCGAGCGCGACGTCAAGGTGCTGCTCGACCTGGCCGAGGTGCTGCGCGAGCAGCGCATGGGCGCGGGTGCGCTGGACTTCGACTTCACCGAAGCCAAGGTCGACGTCGACGACCGCGGCGCGCTGCACCTGACGCCCGTTCGCAGCAACGCCGCGCGGCGGCTGGTGGAGGAGATGATGCTCCTCGCCAACCGGCTGGTCGCCAAGGAGCTGCACGAAGCGGGCGTGCCGACGCTCTACCGCGTGCACGAGGACCCGAGCGAGGAGAAGGTGCGCACGCTGCAGAAGGCGCTGCAGCGGCTCGGGTACGAGGTCGACCTCGACGATCCGTCCCCCGCCGACCTGCAGAAGGTGCTCAAGCAGGCGGCCGGCAAGCCCGAGCAGCAGATGGTGAGCGTGCTGCTGCTGCGCTCGCTGAAGCAGGCGCGCTACGCGGCCGACAACCTGGGCCACTTCGGCCTCGCGTTCGACCACTACCTGCACTTCACCAGCCCGATCCGCCGCTACCCGGACCTCATCGTCCATCGGGTGCTGCGGGCGCGGCTGCGCAAGAAGCTGACGAAGGCGGTGCAGGGGCGCTGGGTCGACGCGTTCCCCGCCCTGGCCGATCACGTCAGCGAACGGGAGCGCACGGCGGAGGAGGCCGAGCGCGACCTGACGAAGTACTTCCACGCGGTGTGGGCGCGGGAGCACGTGGGCGAGCGCTTCGCCGGCACCGTCGCCGGGGTGACCAACTTCGGCGTGTTCGTCGCCCTGCCGAACGGCATCGAGGGCCTCATGCACGTGTCGCAACTCGACGACGACTACTACGTCTTCCTCGAGGACAGCCTCATGCTCATGGGGAAGCACACGCGCACCCGCTACCGGATGGGCGACCGGGTCGACGTGCGCATTCTCTACGCGAACCCCGTCAACCGCCAGATCGATCTGCTCCCGGGCGACCAGGAGATGCCGGAGGTGGCGCCGGATGCCGAGGTCGTGGCCGGGCTGAACGCACCGCAGCCCGAGACGCTGAAGACGCCTCAGCAGGCGGCCACCGACGCCGACGCGCCGCCCACCGCCCGCGCCCTGCCGCTGCGGTCGCGCCGGTCGGGTGGCCGGCCCTCGGCGCCCGCCGCCGAGCCGCGCGCTGCGGCCCGCCGCGACGCTCGCCGCCGGCCCGCGGCGAAGCCCACGCCCGCGGCGAAGCCCACGCCCACGCCCGCGCCGACCCGTCCCGCCCGCGGGGCCGGCGCCACGACCGCCGGCGTCAGCCCCCGTGGCCACGATCCTCGTGACGCCATCGAGGCGCTTCCCGACGACCACCGCGTCACGCCCCGCCCACGCCCGAGCACGGCGGCGCCGCGGCGCCGGCTGCGGTTCGCGCCAACGGGCCATGAAACCCGTCCCTGACGGCGATGCCGTGCTCTCGTCAACGCCCATGACCCGGCAGTTCCCACCCGTGGTAGCGGGAGACGCGTGCCTGACGTCGTCCATGCACACACGGGTCGCCGAGTTGTGATACGCTTCGACAAATGTTGACGTACGGCGACGCCTCGGTACTGTATCTGGTACCCGAACCCACCCGGATCGAGGCGACCCGTCCCGCACCAACCCCATCGAATCGAGGGTGTTGATGGCCGAAGCATATCGCTACCCCCTCACCCGGATCTGCCTTCGGACCGGGTCCTTGACCCTCCCGCTCAACCTGCTCGGCGTCTTTCCGGAGCGCGGCGACGTTCTCGCCCTCGACCCGCAGAAGGACGTCGAGTTCACGTTGCGGGTGGACGGCCGGCGCGTCCTCGGCCTCGGACCGTTCTTCGAGGCGCACGAGCTCACCGTCAACGACGAGCTGCACATCCGGCCCCAGGAGGACGGCCGCTTCGCGATCACGGCCGTGCTGCGACCGCGACGGCCCGACTTCACCCGCCCCGAGGTCGTCGGCCGCCTGCTGGACGAACTCGTCGAGGCGGGCCTACCGATGTCGGAGGCCGAGATCCGCGAGATGCACGGCGAGCTCCCGACCGGGTTCCCGCTCCGTCAGGCGCTCGAGCGCGACCCCCGCCTCATGCTCCGCGAGGGCCGGTGGCAGCCGCGTCTGCCCGAGGCGGCGCCGGCCGAGGCGCCGGACCTGGCGGCGCCGTCGGGTCGGGGTGCCGGCGAGCGGGAGCGAGCGGAAGGGGACCCCGCGGGCCCGGCGACCCGCCACGGTGACCGCGAACGGGAGTCCGCCGCCCGGGCCGAGCGCGAAACGGCCGCTCGGGCGGAGCGCGAGGGCGCCGCTCGTGCCGGGAGCGAACCCGCCGCTCGGACCGAGCTCGAGGACGGCGCGCGGGCGAGGGCCGAGGTCGAGGCCGCGCTCGAGGCCCAGGCGGCCCGCGAGGCCGAGATCATGGCGTTGGTCGAGGCCGACGAGTTGGCGCAGGTCGTCGGCTCCGCGACCGCTGCGTCGGGCGCCGACATCGGCGATCTCCTGGACGCCGAGCAGCTCGACGACGCACGCCGCCGGACGCGCGAGCGCCTGGCGACGCACGCCGAGGACGACGTGCAGGCGGCGGCCCGGCGTCAGCGCGACGAGCGGGCGGCCCGCCGGCGCAGCGAACGCGCGGGCGACGACGCCGAGTCGTTCTCATGGGACCAGCCACTCGTGCGGCGTTTGCGCCTGCCGTGGGGACGCCGGCGCGAGGAACCGAAGGAGCCCATCCCCGAGCCCCAGGTGACGGGCGACCCGTTGCGGCTCGATCGGCTCGGCGAGCCGCGCCCGGTCGATCGCTCCGATCCGCCGGCGCCGCGCGTCAGCCCCGCCCCGCGCGCCGGGCTCTTCCCGGCCGACGCCGGGTTGAACTCCGCGTCCCTCCCGCCCGGCGACCCGGCCAAGACGAAGCGCGCCCGCGAGGCCTTCACGACGCTGGGCTACCGGGTCGAAGGCCTGGCGCACGGGCAGCTCATGCTGCACGCCGACTACGGCCGGCGCTTCGAACGCGTCCTCGTGCACGTGTTGCCCGATGGGCAGCGGCTCGACTGGGCGGCGCTGCTCGCCCGCCGACGCGAGTCGGGGGCGACCCACATGGCGGTCGTCGGCGACCACCGCGACCTCCATCGCCTGGTGGCGCCGGCCGACCTCGCCAAGGCGACCCTGTGGTCGTGGGCGGGGCTGCAGCGGGTCATCGAGCTCGCGGCCACCATGCCCATCGGCCCGTTCGACCTGGCGCCGCACTTCGAGCGCGATGGCCTGTTCGAGTATGGCCTCGACCGCTTCGAGCGCGCCGTCGCCAAACGCGTCCAGGAGCGCGGGGCGGTCTCCGCGGTGCTGGAGCGCCTGGCCCTGATGAAGGCGCCCTCGATCTTCATGCTCGAGGACGTCGCGGGTTCCGCCGACGTGCCCCGCGAGCAGGCGCTGCGCGTCCTCGAACGCCTTTGCGACGCCCCCTGGCACCTCGTCAGCCGCGTCGACTCGGGCGAGTTCTGCCTCCGCTACCGCGTGCACGACGCCCTCGACCAGATGGGCGCCTACACCGCGTCGCTGCGCGTCCGGTTGCCCGAGCGGCAGCGCGATGTCGTCCGCGGCCTGCCCGACGACGTCGATCCCATCGAGGCCTCCGACGTCGCGGGCGACGACGCGACCGGCGCCACCCCCGCCGAGGCGGCCGCCGCGACGCCGTCGGCCGCAACGACGCAGGACGACGTCGGCTCGTCCGCGGACGCCCCGGCCGCGAACGACGCCGGCTCGGCACCCGGCGATGCCGCGCCGGCCGGCGCGGGCGCGCGCGGGCGCGACGCCCGACAGACGCCGCTGCTCGAGGCGGTGGAGCCGTCCGCAGCCCGACCGTTCGCCGGTCCCGGCCTGGGCAGCGACGAGTCCGAGGCGGACGAGGTCGATCTGTCGCTCGTGGCGGTCAAGCGGTCACGTCGCCGCTGACGCGGCCGAGGGCGTTCCGCACCGATCGAGCCGACCGGCACGCACTCGCTCGCGCCGACCGGCGCTCAGCGTCCGGTTCGCGTCTCGTCGAACGTGCCCGCGTGGTGCAGATCCTGTAGGGCCCACACGCGAAGCTCCGCCTCGGCCGCGCGCTCGAGAGCCGTGGCGGTCCACGCGGCCGCCTCGGGCGTGGTCACGTGTGCCACCCCCTCCTCGAGGGCCCGGCGCAGGGCGAGCGTGTGCTGGACGTCGATCACGAGCCCGTCGCCGGCGATCTCCTCGAGGTCGTCGGGCACCCCCGTGACCACCTCGAAGCCGGCCGCCTCCAACCGCCGCGCGATGCCGTCGAGGCCGTCGCCGATCAGCCGCACCCGGCCCTCGCGCGGCAGCTTGACGTTGGCGCCAAGTTGGGCCTTGTAGTAGGCGAGGTACGGGTCGG
>Ga0180430_10003433_pt1 | contig 13666 bp, 13 predicted proteins | sample SS_ome_9_FD_132999 | JGI IMG/M metagenome (GOLD analysis project Ga0180430, IMG submission 132999) | Hypersaline lake sediment archaeal communities from the Salton Sea, California, USA - SS_1_S_2 metaG | ecosystem: Environmental > Aquatic > Non-marine Saline and Alkaline > Hypersaline >... | reverse complement strand
TTGGACTTTAAAAAAAGAAAATGGAGAATGGATTAAAAGAGATATTAGAAAATTAGAATTTTATATTAATACCGAAGATAAATTTATCGATGTAGATGATTATGAAACTCAATGTGAAGTAACTGGAAGAAGTAAAAACGGAACAGAAATAGAAAACTGTCAAAGAGTTAAGGTAGGTTCTCATAAAGAAGATGCACCAACTTGGACTAAATATAATCTAGGAGAAGAAGTAAAAAAGGGAATTTATGAAGTTCAGGTTAGAGGAGAAAAAAAACCTTCTTGGGAAGTAGATTGGATTATTGAAACACAAGGCAAGATTTTGGATGAGTTGGCGGTTTGGAACGGAATTGAAACTGTTTATGATGAAATAGATGATAGTTCTATTGATTTAAATCTTTGGAATCATACCGTTATTAATGATAATTCTGGAGCAACCCCAACATTTACATGGACAGAGAATAATGATTTTATGACTTATTATAATTATCTTCCGGGAGTAGCGGGTGTGGATTATTCAAGATATAGACAAACCGAATTACGGGCTTATAATTTATTAAATTTAAGTTTAATAGATAGTATGAGGTTCCGATTAAAAGGCGTATCTAATGGTAATGGAGACGGGCTTGGAAGTTTAACATTAAATGTTTTTGGAAATAATGTTGCTACAATAACAAATGATGACTCAGTATGGACTATAATAAAAAACACATCAGCTGGAGAAAATTATTTTGATGTCTATAATGATGATGTTTATTCTAGCACTATTTTAGCATCTCATAATAATATTAGTATAAGTTCATATATTAGAAGAGCTCAAAATCCTTATCAAACAAATTTATCAGTATATTATATGTATTATAATAAAACAAATATTGTTCTAAACTCTCCAGCAGATGATTCAATATCTGATACAAATAATGTTCAATTCAACGCAACAGCAACAGTTACTGGAGGAGCAACTTTAGTTAATATGTCTTTATGGACAAATGAAAGTGGAGATTGGGAGTTAAGAAATAGTAGTAGTATATCTCCAAGATTAGTTTCACATTACCCTTTTGAGGGAAGTTTGGAAGATACTGCTGGAAGTAATGATTTAACAGATTCGGGAACATCTGATACAACAGGAATAATTGGGAATGCAAGACTATTCGAGGAGTCAAATTCTGACTATGCTTATGATGATTCTTTTGCAGGATTAGTAACTGGGTCAAGTGATAGGACTGTGTGTACATGGATATATCCCACTACTGTAAACTCAGACCCTAAAAGTATATTGTCCTATGGAGCAGAGGGAGATAATCAATTATTCAGAATGATGATTGGGAGTGATAACAAATTTGCTTTTAATGGATATATTTCTAATGATTTTTCTTCAACAACAACCGCTTCTGCAGATAACTGGTATCATTTCTGTATAGTTGTAGATGAATCAAATTCAAAGATTTTAATGTATATAAATGGGGTCAATGAAAATAACCAATCAGGAACATTAAATACGGCTTCGAGTACACTTTCTCTTGGAAGATATATTCTAAATATTGAATATTTTGACGGAAAGATTGATGAAGTAAGTTATTGGAATAGGACATTAAGTTCAACAGAAATCTCTAATTATTATGCACATTCAGGCAGTGAATTACTACCAAGACCAGAAGTAACCCAAACATTCAACAGAACAATAACAGAAGACATAATTTGGAATGTCCAAGCATGTGATTCAGATGGAGATTGTGGTTTCGCACCAGCAAATTATACCTTATCAATTGATACTACTTCTCCAATAATCTCTGGAATAGAAGGTAATGGAACTTTAGATTATGGTGCTTTGACAATAAACAAATCATTAAACTTCACAGCTACTGATTCAAATTTAGACACTTGTTGGATTGATTACAATAATACAAACACAACTTATTCTTGCTCTTCAGGAGTTAAGGTAGAAACAAATTTCACATTACAATCTGGTGTTTACAATGCAACAATCTATGCAAATGATTCTGTTGGAAACTTAGGTAGTCAGTTTGTAGAATGGGATTATAATGTGTTTCAAAATAGTTTTAATTATTCTAATGAAACAAGGGCAGGAGATCAAGAAGATTTCACATTAAATATAACTCTTGGAGTAGGTTATGATTTAACTTCTGCAACACTATACTACGGCAATTTAACAGAATCGCCTGGAATTTTTGCATCTGGACAAGAAAGAATTATAACTGTTACAGATTATTCTGTACCATTATATACTACAGATACTAATGTTTCTCTTTATTTTCATCTAGTATTAGATGATGCAACAGAATTGAATACCACTAATGTAACTCAATTAGTACAAGCAATATTCTTAGATAATTGTTCATCCTACACAAATAAACTATTTAATATTAGTCTTTTTGATGAAACTTCTAAGGAAAGTATAAATGGAGATATTGAGTTTAATTACAAATTATTAAACAAACCCTCTTATGAAGAAATAAATCAACTTAATTTAAGTTTTACAAATGTTTCAACAGTAGGTATCTGTTCTGATATAAACTTAATAGGACAAAATTATGCTCAATCAATAGAGATAAGATATAGTTCTAGTTATAATAATGCCTCTTATGTTCCTGAATTATATCACATTCAAAGAGCGGATATTGGTGATGCAGAACAAAAACTTAATTTGTATGATTTAAATTCTTCATCCTCTACTGAATTTAAGGTTACTTATCAAGATTCAACATTTAATTTTGTAGAGGGAGCAATCATCCAACTACAAAGAAAATATATTGCAGAAGACAATTATGAGGTTGTAGAGGCCCCATTAACATCTAACGGAGGGGTTTCAGTATTACATATAGATTTAAATGGGGTAAAATATAAGGCAACAGTTGTTAAGGATGGAGAGGTATTAGATACTTTTGATAATTTAGTCTTTGTTTGTGAGAGTGAACTAACTGGAGATTGTGAACAGCAACTTCTTGGAGAAATTAATCCTCAAAATGAAGTGGACTTAGATACTGGAAGGGATTTTGCATATAGTCTTGCAGAAAGTAATGGTACTATAACCACTACATTTTCAGTACCGAGTGGTTCAAGTAGTTCAATAAATATAATCTTAACACAAACAGACCAATTTGGTAATGAAACATTATGTAATAGGACAATCACATCTTCAGCAGGTTCAATAGATTGTGATTATTCAACAACAATAGGGGATAGTTATTTAGATTTGTATATCTATAAAAGTGGAGAACCTATCGGAAGAAAAAGTTATCTTATTGCGGAAGATAGTGGTTTAGATTTTTTAGGCAATAATTTCTTCATAGTATTTGTTTTATTATTAAGTTTAACAGGTATGGCCTTTTCAAGTCCAGAGTGGATAGTAATGAATGGATTAGTTACAATGGTTATTGCTGGAGCATTATTTTTGGTTAGTGGATTAAACTTCGTAATCGGTTTGGGAGGTCTACTATGGTTAGTTGTTACAGCAGGACTATTAATATTTAAAATGGCAAAACAGGAGGATAGATAATGGCTGAAGAGAATTTAAAGGACTTTAGTATTAATTGGATTCTTACTGGCTTTTTATTTGTATGTCTTCTTGGTTTTTCAATCCATTTTATGTTTAATAACAATCCTGGAGGATTTGGAAGTGATACAGATTCTGTTTTTAATAACACTTACAATAGTTTAAATCCAAAACTTATTGAAAGTACTGAGGATTCAAACACTTTATTGAATATAACTTCTAAAACAAATCCAGAGGTTTCAGATTTAGGTAGTAGGGATAGTGTTGCGAGTGCTTACTCTGCGAAAGGTTCTGCTTCTCAATATTGGGAATCAAGTAAACAACTTTTATCATGGGTATTTTCTGGGGATACTGGCGCTATGATTATTTCAGTTATTGGTGGAATAATGGGCTTCTTATCCTTTTACTACATCGTTAAATTCATAAGGAACGGAATATAATGCAAAAATATAAAACAATGAATGATTTTGGGGGAGTGGGAGTAATAAATATGCTCTCCGCAGTTGTAACAGCTGTACCTTATTTCTTCCCTATAACTTTATTTGTTTTATGGATATTTGGAACTGCATCTTCTTACTTTATGATACTTAAAACCACTGGAAAGAAGAGGTTTTGGCACACTTTAACAGCAATGAGTTTTATTATGTTTTTATCTTCATTAGTTTTAGCTGCACAGAATAGTTCAGATATAACATATATTAGTGGTTATTGGGTAGGATTTTATGTTGTGATGACTATTGTTTCTTGGATACTATTAGATAGGTATAAATAGTTAAGGTAGTCAAAAACCACCAACCCTTATAAATAATAAAAATATATATTTTTATGGAAAAGGTATATTCTTTGAAAGGGGGTTTATTTTAATATGAAGGGTAAAGATTTAATGGAGAGTGTTTCTACAGTTATGGCTGTTGTAATCCTTGTGGTTATAGCTGCTTTAATTGTTGGTACAATCTTAGCGAACACTGTCTTTTCAAGTCTTACAATTATTAACACTACTGCAATTTCTGATAGTTTCGGTAGTTTCGTTACTAATCTAATTGCATTCCTTGCAGTTATTGGTACAATAGTAGGTGTTGTATGGTTAGTTATGTATGTTAAGAAATTGTTCGATAAGAAAGAAGGTCTTCAAGGGATCTCTGCATAAAACCACTTTAAAATTAGGGGGTAAAACCCCTTTTTTTATTTTTTAATATGGCAAATATAAACAAAAAGAATTTAATGAGTTCTATTGTGATAGCCATGTCTGTGGTTATTATGGTTGTAATTTCCGCTTTAATTGTAGCAACAATTACTGATAACTCTGTTTTTACAGATACTCCTTCTGCACAAATCGCAACTAATGAAACAAATGCTTGGTTAAATGAAACTGCATATACTCTAGCTAATGCTGGAGCAGATGGTTTCGCAAGTCCAGTGATTACAGCGATATGGGGTGCTGAAGGTGGAGAATATAATGTAACTATCCCCACTGCAAATGCCTCAGTTACTTCTGGAGGAATTGTTACTAATGCTACGGCCTATACAAATGATAATGTGAGTATATCTTATACTTATACAATAGCATCTGGAACGAGCCAAGCAGGAGTAAACATTACCAATATTAGAAATAGTTTTGGTAGTTTTGTTACAAATATGATTGCATTCCTTGCAGTTATTGGTACAATAATGGGAGTAGTCTGGTTAGTGTTGTATGTTAGGAAGTTATTCGATAAGAAACAGGGTCTTCAAGGAATTACAGCATAGTAGGAGAAATTAGAAGGACAGGAAACCTTTATAACTCAACCTGCACGACTTCGGTAAACCATCGAAGGAGGGGTGTAAATCCCCTATCATACTTATAAAAACAAAAAGTATTTAAAGATAAATAAATATAAATATATTATGCAAAAAGAATTAAGGTGTCCTAAATGTAATAGTTCTCAAACAAGATTTAGGGTAAAAACGAGGGACCACATCTGTTATATATGTGGAGAAGTATATAAATTAGAAGAGGACAAAGAATAATGGCATTAGGAGAAACATTAGATCCTGCGGTGGAAGTTCTTGGGGGAGGATTTGGTAATCTTGCTTCTTACGCATGGGTGTTAATTCCTTTAGTTATTTTAGTTGGTATAGCCCTTGGTGCATGGATATGGAATAAAGACAGACAAAAAAAATCACAATGGACCCACACCCTGAAGGTTAGAAGAGTTCTTGCAGATGGAAGATTAACAGACCCAATAATCCATAAGATGAGAAGATTCCCTTTGATTAAAAAGGCGGAGGTATTTGAATTGGAGAAACCACTTTTGGGTGGTTACCTTCTTCCTGAACTGGACGAATACTCTGGAATGAATGAATTTTCTATGATCTTAGATAAAAATAACCGAATTTATACTAATAAGGGAGAGTTCTTTAAACCAGATAAGAGTAGTGTTTATGTATCCGCAAAACATTCAGAAATAGATATTCAAAGACAGAATTTAAAGGCTAATTTTCAGAATGTTAATAAAATAAATAAACGGTTAGAATGGAAGGAAATAGCAAAATATGCTATGATGAGCTTTGCTATTATTGCAGTTACAATTATAGTTATTATAGGTATGCAAAACTGGGGAGAGGCACAGCAGGCCCAGGCACAACAGGCCCAGGCAGAAGCAGAAACATGGAGAACTATAGCGGAGGTTATGGATACAAATCAGGGAGTAGTTAATACACAAAAACTAATCTTAGATAAATTGAAAGATGTTTATGGGACAAATAATATCCAAGGAGTAATAAATGAAAATACTTAAACTATTTAAGAAAAGAAAAGAAAAGATTCGCAAACACCAAGAGAAGTTGTTAAAAGATTATGAAGAGGGAAAAATTCTTCAGATAGATAAGAATATAGATAATAAGGAGTATCTTAAATCTAAGGAGAAAGTTTAATGGACATACTTAAAATTAATCAGAAAATTATAAGTGTTTTATTTATTATAAACTTTTTGTTCTTACTATTAAGTATCTTCTTTTTGACAAAATGGGTTACAATTGTATTTTGTGTAATTAATATTGTATTAATTGGAACAAATCTTATTATTACAAAATATTCTTATCTATTTTTGAGCCTTTCTTCGACTAATAAGATTATGGGAAAATTAAATGATTCATTAAGTAAATTAGAATAAAATGGGCAAATTTCTAGATAATTTCAAGAATAAGGTTAAAAAAACAGAGAGGAAATTAAGGGAAAATCATCAAAAAAACATAGAGAGGAATGAAAATAAGGGCATGTCTTTTGGACAGGAAAATGAGGATTTTGAAGATTTTGAGGAAGAGAACGATTTAATGAGGGAAGATTATGATGATCCTTATGATGATGTAGGAATACAACCTGCACAAAAACCAGAATCTTTTCACCACTTTATATTAGAAAACCAATATAAGGACTTAGAGAGGTCTATAAGGGGTTTTAAAGATGTATTTGATAAGAGTACACAACAATGGAGAACTATTCGTAAGAAAGAACACTGCTTCACTGATGAAGAGGCTGAAGAGATATTAAGAACTGCACAATCACATTTAGCAACAGACATTAAGTTGGGGATAGTAAGTACAGAAGCCTTTCCAATTCTTATGGATGCTATTTATCAAGAACTGAGTTTTTTGTTTGAATCTATTGCAGAATATAGGTATGGAAGATATGGTGCTTATGAAAAACAATATGAAATGAAATTACAAAACCATAAAATATTCTTAGAGTTATTTACTAGAATTCATGCAAATTATTCTCGTTCAATAGCTGGACAAGAGAATAAATTAACACATAGTTCTGTTAGGGGACAAGAAAGTTTACAAAATACAGAAAGATTAGAAGATAGAAATATGAGGTATAGTTGATGGAAGGAAGTGTTGGAGAAGTTAAGAATTTTAATCCAAATAAAAGAATTGCGGATGAGTTAGTTTTAGATATTCTTCTAAAGCATAGAAATGCTGTTTACAAGGCCCATTTTGGTAGAAAACCTTCTGATGAGCAAGTAGAAAAACAAATATTAACAGATAATCAAAGAATATTGAATCAAGTTGCAGCAATTAGAGATGTTATAAGTTCTCAGGAAATGATGATTGATATTGTTGCTAGACCTACTATTGAGGAAAATTGTTTAGCAAGATGGAGAAAGAAATATAAAACTGAAAAAGAACAAAGAGAGAATCCTTTTGAAAAAGAGGATAATGATTTAACAGAACTTATGGAGTGGAGAGAATTTTTAGGTTTATGTATGGGTGCCTTAAAAAAAGCAGATTTAACTCCATCATTAGATGATGATTTTAAGATAACTAAGACAAATCCAAAAGGGGAAGAAGAACATCACCTAACTAAGAACTTTTATGAGATTAGAACAGATTTAGCAGAGAGTTATAATTCAATTTATAGATTAATGATTAGGAATAAAATAGTAACTTCTGGATTGGAAGAAGATGAAGAATTAACATATAAAGAACAAGAGGAACTCTTTATTGAGAGATTTAGGGAGGCATAATGGCTGAAAGTTTTCAAAATTGGAAAAAGAAAACTGTTTTTGCAAACAGAGATGCAAAGAAATTTTATAGTTTTACAATCGCTTATTCTACATTGTGGAAGGCGATTTTAGAAAGAATTAAATCTAAAAGAGATGCCTTTATTTTAATAACTGGAAAAACAGGGAATGGAAAGAGTACCGCAACTGGTAAAATCAATTTTAGATTTGCAGAGTTAGAGGATAATTTTATTTTAAATAATGGTGAAAAAATGTTCATTCCAGAGAAACATTTTATTACTGATGGGGATGAATTTGCCTATAAAATGATTACTGAACAGGGGTCCTCTTTATGGTATGATGAGGCAAGAGAGGGAAGTAATCGTCAGGGATGGTATGATAAGGTAAATAAGGCAATTAAACAAAGAAAAAATACGAATAGAAAATTATTCAATGTTTATTGGTTTTGTATGCCTTTAGAAACTGAATTTGATCCAAAGTTGGCAGCACATTTAACTGCTTGGATATGGGTTAAGAAAAGAACTAAGAAAGGGGCTGTTGCAGAAGTCTATGTTGCAAATAATCAAAGAAAGGGGGGAAGAGGATTGGATATTGATGAAATAATTAAGAGAGAAGAGAAATGGTTGCGTGAAAATCCCAGGAGAAGGTCAGTTCCACCGATTATCCACCCAGAATATTGTGGTAGATTAATATTTAGTAGTTTTACAAAAGAAGAAGACAAGAAGTATCAAAAACTTGTAAAGTTAAAATCTGGAACAGGAAAGTATACTGAAGAAGAAATGGAGAAGTTTGGGTTACATACAAAAAAAACAGATGAACAAATTGCAGAAGAAATTGCTGGTAAAATTGCTAAGGGGGAAATAGAGAATAAAATAGATGCTTGGAATCTTATGAAGTCAATGGATGTTGAAGATAAAAAGAAAATAGACCTGGTCAGTTTTTATTTGAAATTAATGGATATTGGAACTTTTAACAAGGCATTTGATAAAAATACTAATAAATTAGCTAATTTAGCTGAAAAATTAAAAAAAGCTCGACGATAAAAAATAAATACTTATTTTAAGCCATTCTAAGAATACTTTTTATTTAATTTAATGCTTTATACCCCTCCAACTTCCTCCATTAACTTTGAATCTTTCTCTGTTGAAATATGCACATAAATCATAGTTGTTGAAATATCTGAATGGCCTAACCACTGCTGAATTTTAGCAATAGGCACATTATGTTTATTATAAAGTTCTGATGCCCTAGAGTGCCTTAAGGAATGTGCAGTGATATGTTTGTTTGGAATAGACTTAAATCTTCTATTGATTATATTGTGTCTTATGAAATCATAGGCCTTTTCTTCATATTTAGATTCCCATTCATCAGGATTTAATAATTTAAGTTCTTTCTTATAACCTTCACTTCCAAAGTCAAATATTCTTCCCTTCTTAGGTATTCCATTTTCATCAATATGTCCTATCTTTTGAGCATATTCATATAACTCTGCAAGTGTGAAATGAGGTATTGGAACTTCCCTAGACTTACCTCCCTTGGAATCTACAATCTTTGCAGAAATGATTTTATTGTTTTCATCCCACATACTCCAATCAATATTCTCCCATCTAAGATTAATCAATTCAGAAATTCTTAGTCCTGCACCAAAATTAAAGATACATGATAAAATTAATCTTTCTTCTGGTTGGCATTTATCTAAAACTTCTTTTAGTTGTTCTCTAGAGATTATATCTGGAATTTTCCTTTGACTTCTTTTAGATTTGGGTAGTCTTATTATATAATTAATATCATTATATAAAAAATATTCATTAATCTTAGCAAGGACCGCACGAATTTTTGTCCTTTTTCCCCACCTTTTTAACATCTGTTTTGTAGTATCTTTGTTCAAAACCTTATAACTTTTAAACACATTATTGATCACTGCACCATAACTCTTAACTGTATTTCTAGACTTCACAGATTCATCTAAGCTTACTATATAATCTATTAGGTCAGACTTCAATTGATTGTCTAGGGCTATCTCTTCCATACAAAACCAACTACATAAGATTTTATAAACCTTTCGTATTATACATATAACCCGAACAGAATAAGAGTTGTTGTTGGAGAGTGATTAATTTGGTCCTTATTATTATATTAAATCGGTTAGATTTGTGGATTGTGCGAACCTTTTGTGGATTGTGCGAACCTTTTGTGGATTGTGCGAACCTTTGGATAAAAAATAGGGGGGAGGCCTAAGCCTCAACCCCCAAGATTGAAAGTTTTCTGTTGTGGTTATGTGCAGACCATAAGGCACAATGCACCAGGGATTATATACTCTGAAGATTCTAGAAATCTCAAAGCCTTACTACTTACAACCCAGCAACCTTTCCACAAAGATTGATAAATATATATAAATAAAAAACTTTATAAACTTTATCATTCTAATAGAAAAATGAATGATCAAGATAAAAGTTTAATACATAAATTACAACCTTATCTTGCTATTATGATTTTTGTAATGTTGTTAATTATGGGAATTTTGTTATACCAAGATAACCAACTTAAAAAAGAAATTTCTAAAAATTGTGGGTGGGGAGAAGAAGATTATGTTTGCTATTGTGAACATTCAGATATAAACAGAATTAAAAATGAATTGGGTATAAACAATCCGCCTTGGGGATTTCATAATGTTTCGGTGGTTAGGTGAGATAATTAAAAAAGTGATAATTAATGTTTTAACATTATTTGTCGTCGGTTTATTGATATATTTATTTATCTTTAAATGGTTTTTAGGATTTTGATTAAAATGGTAAAAAACTAAATATTTAAATAGTAGTAATTGTTAGATAAAACATGGATAAAAAAGTAATGGTCTTTTTTTCACTAGGAGTTTTCTTAATCTTATTAGGAGTTCTAATGATTAATAATGTTTCTGCTATAAAGGCAGATTTCTACTACTCTACAAATTGCCCTCACTGTCGAGAGATATACCCTTTTGTTTCTGAAGTTTCAAACTATTTTGATATAAATTTTCACGATGTAAACAAAGAAAAAGTAAGTGTTGATAGTGTACCTACGGTTAAAATAAAAACAAGTGATTGTAGGAATATAGAATTAATTGGAAGTTATGAAATCTCTAAATATTTAGTTTGCGAATTACAAGAAATGTCCACAGAAAAATGTATGACACATAATTATCTGAAAAGGGGAAGTTATTTTATAGAATAAGATGGCTAGAGGTGGTGCAGAGGTTATAAGGGGTGGAAGAGGATATTCTACAAGAAAAGTTCAGAAAGGAGATGTTGTTATTAGGACTATCTCAGGCGGAGGGGGTGGCAGAAGAAATAGTTCCGTAATAAAAAGAACACCAAATGTTAAAGTGAATGGTTTCTCAGTTATAATTGATGGAAAAGGATTCTCTGTTCCACTAAGCGAACAGGCAAAATTTATTCGTGAGAGAACTGGGGGGGTTGGTGCATCTGCAAGTGCGGCAATTAAACAAGCAGAAAAGGCAGCTGAAGAGGCTTCTAGAAAGGCAGCTCAGGAAATAAAAAGAAAGGCAGCACAAGACTTGGCAAGATTAAAAGAAGTTGCAGCAGTTTCATCAGCAACACAAAAGGCACAAATAGCAAGAGAACAATTAAGATTAGAGGCAATTCGTCGAGGGAGAGCATTTACAAGATTAGAGGCCCAAAGATTTCTTAAACAAAAGGCAGGGCCTAACGCAATTACAAATCTTCGTGCAGGAAATAGAGCAGATAGAGGTTTTATAAAAGATTTGAGAGGATCAATAACAGAAAATAAAAAAGCAATTACCGAGTTAAGAGCAGAGGGGCTAAATCCTGTTCTGAATCGTGCAGGTTTTGTGACTGGTTTTACTTCTCCAGACACTCAAAAAAGTTATACTTATAGTAACACAGGTATTGAACAATATACAAAAGATTCTAAAGGTGCCGGTGCAATAATCCGAAGAAAACTCAGAGAAGACAGTCAAACAGGACAGAGTGTTAGACTTACGACAGGCCAAGAAGCAAGGAAATTTTTCAGAGAAAGAATAAATAAGAATAGGAATGAAATTAAAAAATTAAATACACAAATTAAAAACCTTATTAAGAGTGGTGATAAAGAACAGGCATTAAAATTAGCAAAAGAAAAGAATAGATTACAAAATGAATTAATTGGTTTTAAAGCAGGAGATAGAATCACAGAATTTATACAGGGAGCCTCACAAATCCCTAGATTAATTAAAACACTATTTAAAGACCCTAGAACAATAGTGCCATTAACTGCTGCTGCGGCATCTGGGATAAAGGCAGACTGGAAAGATACAATACAATTAGCTAAAATTTCTCCAAAAGAAGCAATTGCGAAAGTAGGTACAGATTATTTAACTTTCGCAGCAATTGGAAAAACCCTTAAAGTTACTGGAAAAGTAACTAGTAAGGTTGCAAGAAGACTAAACCCTAAATGGAAATCCTTGAAGAGTGGAGTAATAACTATCAAAGTTCCAAAAGAATCATTACTTGTTAGAGGTAAGAATCTTATTATTGGGAAGTCAAAACCTGTTAGAAAGGTTACCTTAAAAACAGGAGTTATTGGAAAAGGTACCTCTTTATCAAAACAAGCAAGTTTGGCAGGTACAAGAGGAACGATAGTAACTGCACAGGCAGAGAGATTAGTTAATTTTTTAAGAAGGAAAAAGATTATTAGAAAGCCAATACCTGGAGAAGAAAATTTAACTTCTATAACTAAAAGATTACTTAAAAAATTTGATGATGGAAAAATAACTAAAACAGAATTTAATAAACTTAATACTCGATTGATTAAGGAAACGGGAGATAAAACTCTTTTAGAGAGAACATTATTTGCAGACCCAAAAGGAACAATCCGTTTTACTCGTCTAGGGGGAGATGTTGCAGAAGCAAATTTGAGAGATATTTTTAGAGGGAATTTTAAAATAAGAAAATCAAGACCCCAGGTTATTGTATTCCCTGAAGGGCAGATAGCAAAATTTCCTAAATCATTAAAAGATGTAGTTAGAAAATTAAAAGCAAGTAAAAAATTAACAGCTGCAGAAAGGAATAGATTAGTTAAATGGCAAGTAAGCAATAAGGGAAAATCTGGTGCTTCTTGGAAACCTGTGGGAGATGTAAAATATAAAGGAGGTGTTGAATTAGAAGTTACTCTTGCACCTGGAAATGTTATTAGAAGAGTTAAAAAGATAGCTATTACTGAGATAAATGGTGTGCCTGTTGAAATTATTCAAGCAAAGGTAGTTAGATTAAAACCGACCACATCTAGCCTTCTTAAAAAAGCCAGAAGAGGTACTGCTAAATTAAATGAATTAAAAAAACTTAAAAGATTGTTAAGTAAGGAAACAAAATTACCTGTAAGATTAAAAGACCTTCGTAATTTATCTAAGAACCTAAGAAGGAGAGGTATTGTTAGAAAACCATATCTTCCAGTTGGTAGAAAGATTGCTAGGAGAGTGATAACTGGTTCTAGGTTGGTTAAAAGAAAGAAGAAAACAATTAGAAGGAAATCAGGGGGGAGGAAGGTTGTTAAGAGAAAGGTTGCTATAAAAAAGAGAACAAGAAAGCCTACCTCTAGGAAGAGAACAAGACCTACCAGGACAAAGAGAACAAGAAAGCCTACCTCTAGGAAGAGAACA
>Ga0180430_10003432_pt1 | contig 13666 bp, 11 predicted proteins | sample SS_ome_9_FD_132999 | JGI IMG/M metagenome (GOLD analysis project Ga0180430, IMG submission 132999) | Hypersaline lake sediment archaeal communities from the Salton Sea, California, USA - SS_1_S_2 metaG | ecosystem: Environmental > Aquatic > Non-marine Saline and Alkaline > Hypersaline >... | reverse complement strand
TCCCTACTTCGACCCGCTGCAGCCGCCGCTGGCTGCGGTGCATTTGGATTACCCCCGGGGCAGGGTGTCCTCACACAGCCCGGCGGGAATTCCCGCACCCGCCGTGCCGGCCCGGCCCTCGCCGCGTCTCGCGACGAAACTCTGTGAGAAATGCGAGCTCACGAAAAATAGCATCGATTTTTCGCTTTACAGACAGACCTGTCTGTTTTAACAGTGGCCAGCGATGAGAAAACCGAACGCCAGGGAGCGGATCCTCGAAGCCGCCGGACGCCTTTTCCACGAGCGAGGCTACTCCGAGGTGGGCGTCAACGAGATCATCGCGGAAGCCGACACCGCGAAGGCCAGCTTCTACCAGCACTTCCCGTCGAAGGAGGCCCTCTGCGAGTCGTGGTTGGAGTCGGTTCACGACAAATCCGTCTCCCATCACCGGGAACTGATCGAAAGCGACAGGACGCCACGCGAGAAGGTGGAAGTGTATTTCGATGAACTGGGCACCTTCCTCGTCGCCCGCAAGTTTCGCGGCTGTCCCTACTCGAACACGAATGCCGTGGTCGACGAGGGGTGTGCCGGAATCGTCGCGCGAATTCGCGAACACAAGGAATCGATCCTGCACTTCTTTCGTGCCGTAGCCGCCCAGCAGTTCGAGGGCGAAGCCGCCCGGTGCCTGGCAGACAGGTTGTTCGTACTCTACTCCGGCGCGACCACCGAGGCACAAAACCTTCGCGATCTCTGGCCGGTGAACGTAGCCAAACTGCTGGCGGTCGAACTTATCGAATCAAACCACTAAAAATTTTTCCACCCTGACGGACAGACCTTTCTGTTTAAATCACAACCCCACTCCTTCTATGAATCCACAAGCCATCAACGGGGCCTCCGCCGAGCGTCCCTCACTCGATCCTTCCTCCTGGAACACCGAGCATCGCGAATACCTCATCCGGTTCGCCCTGCAGCGCATCTCCGACTACGGAACCGCCGAAGACCTGGTACAGGACACGTTTCTCTCGGCGTGGAATGCGCGGGACCGGTTTCGTGGTGACTGCACCGAGAGAACGTGGCTCACCGGAATCCTCCGCAACAAGATCATCGATCACTACCGCCGCAACGACCGGCGCCCCGCCGTGCTCACGACCGATCTGGAGAGTTCCGCCACCTCGGAGCAGGAATCTCTCTCGTGGATCGAACGTCAGCCCGATGCATCTCACCACGCCCAGCCCGTTTCAGCCACGGAGCGGTCGGAATTCATGGAGGAACTCGAAGACGCCGTCACCCGCCTGCCTGCCACCATGGGCGAGGCCTACCGCCTCCGCGAGATCGAGGGTTACTCCACCGAGGAAATCACCGAGCGATTGCGCATTTCGAGAAGCAACCTCTGGGTCCTGATCCACCGCGCGAAACGCTCACTCGGTGAGGAACTCGAGGGCAACTGGAAGAATGGATTCGGCGAGACGATCGAGCGGAGAGCGGCCTGACAGCCGTGCACGCACCCGGGACTTTGGATTCCCGGTGCTCCGGTGGGCACCCTCCGTGGGAAAACGGTGACTGATCCGGCTCGTTCGTTCGTCGTTTTCATGAACCCCCGACACGGCACACCCGCACGGCAGCTATGACCACTCCCACCCTCACCGGCAACCTGGCTCTCTATCGCGCCCATCTCGAAGACCCGCTCCTTTTTCGCCGGCGCCCCCTGCGCTACCACCTCTGGCGCAGCCTGATTCGACTCCGGCGATCGTTGAGCGACCGCTTGTTCTGATCCCCACCGCCATGGCTCACCTGGCCATCCTCATCATTCGGCACCAGTGGCGCCACCGGAACGACGCGAACTCCACGACCCGGCGCCACGCACGCAGTCTGATCCGAACCCACGTGGAACTGTTGCGACGGTGGAGACGGCAGGGAAACGGTCCCGGAACCGACTGACTCCCCGTCACGCTACGAGAAATCCCCTTTGTGTTGATTATTTTAAAATTTTTGGTAGGTTTACTTCTTGCCTGCCTTAAATTTTAAAAGCATGAAGGGTTACAGCTGGGTTGTGGGAATCGGAATCCTGATCACGTTCACGGCGATTTCGGTGGAGACGTACGCCGAGCCGCGTCAGGTGCGAACGGTCGAGAGAAAGGCCCGGGCATTCCGGCCGATCCAACCTCTGGAGCGAACACTCACCCTCGACGTCAAGCAGGCCGAGTCGAACGGTCCGGTGGCCCGCTGGTTCACCGAGCCCGAGCCCGCCGCGGAACCCCGCTTCGCCGGGGCACGACGCGACGTCGGAAGGATCCCGGCGCCGTCCATTCCCGATGAGAATCTCGCGCCGTCCGATTCCTCGTTGCCCGATTCCCCCTCGGACGGATCCACGCAGACCGGGACAGCCCTGATTCCCCCTCCTCCCATTCCGGAAGGAACCGAAACCTCCGGTCCCCTCGCGACCCCCATCGTTTCACCACGCCCAGACTCGGTGCCCTCCGAAACGACGACCGCGGCCGGCCCACTCGCATCCAGCTCCCAGGCGGCCGAGTCAACGGACGGCTTCTTCGGTCCCCCGGTTTCCGAGGGGGACTCCTTCCCGCGACCCAAGTATACCGAGCCCGAGGGAGTCGACGATGTTCTCTCGACGGCGGATTCCCCTCCCGAGACTCCCTCCGAGGATCCTCTCCCGGAAGACTCGACCGAGACGGAATCTTCCCCTGAGCCGGGCAACACGGGATCGGACGCTCCCCTCAGCCTCTCCCGCCTCCGCAAACTGGCCCATGAATTGGCGGCGGAGGGTCTCACCTACAAGTGGGGAGCCGAACACCCCGATCAGGGTGGCATGGACTGCTCCGGAGTGGTGCAGTACGTGCTCGAGGAGATGGGAGTCGAAGGCGTTCCCCGGACGTCCTACGACCAGTACTACTGGCTCAAGCGAGAGAAACTCCTCGACGACGTTCACGGGCGGAAGGCCGAGAAGAAGCTCTTCGAAAAACTCTCGCCGGGGGACCTGATCTTCTGGGGCAACACGTGGAACTCGGGTCACAAGGTCTCGCACGTGATGATCTATCTCGGGTGGAACGAAGCCGAGGACAAACACTACATTTTCGGTGCCCAGGGAAAGAAGTCGAAGGGGCTCTTCGGCAACGGAGTCGACATCTTCGAGTTGGACCCCGACCGGGGGCGTCTCATCGGGCACGGCAAGATCCCGGGCCTGGCCTACTGAGTGAGACGCCGCGCGAGCCGGAACCCATGCGCTACTTCAGCGGCGCGAAGAGGTCGTCGAGTTCGTCCTCGGAAAAGGCGAGTTTCTGCGGGGCGCCCTCCATGATTCCCTCGAAGAGGGCCCGCTTCTTTTGCTGCAGCATCAGGATCTTCTCCTCGATCGTCCCCTCCGAGATGAGTTTGTAGACGAAGACCGGGTTCTTCTGTCCGATCCGGTAGGCCCGGTCGGTCGCCTGGGCCTCGAGCGCGGGATTCCACCAGGGATCGTAGTGAATCACCGTGTCGGCTGCCGTGAGATTCAATCCCGTGCCCCCGGCGCGCAGGCTGATCAGGAATACCGGCACCTTTCCCGCCTGGAAGTCGTCGCAGAGCTTTCCCCGGTTGCCGGACTGACCCGTCAGGGTCTGGAATGAGATGCCCTCCCGCTCCAGCTCCTTCTCGATCAGGGCCAGCATGCGGGTGAACTGCGAAAAGATCAGGATCCGTCTCCCTTCCCGCACCATGGCCGGCATCCACTCCATCACGAGGTCGAGCTTGGCGGATCGCTTGGCCCGCTGCGCGGTCGGCAGGTTGAGAAGGCGGGGATGGCAGCAAACCTGCCTCAGCTTCATGAGCGCCTCGAGAACGAGAATCCGCGACGCCTCCTCCCCGTTTCGCTCGATTTCTTCCCGCACCTCCGTGCTCACCGCAGCCCGCACCGCCTCGTAAATCTCGATCTGTTTGCGATTCAACTCGATCGTCCGCACGATCTCCGTCTTCGGCGGCAGGTCTTTGGCGACGAGGCTCTTCGTGCGGCGCAGCATCAGGGGGGCGACCCGCTCGGCGAGGCGCTTGCGCAGGCTCTCGTCGCGATTCTTCTCGATCGGAGCTCGGAAGCACCGCGTGAAACTGTCCTCGCTACCGAGGAATCCGGGCATGAGGAAGTGAAAGAGAGACCACAACTCACCGAGGTTGTTCTCGATCGGAGTGCCCGAGAGACAGAGGCGATGGCGGGCGTCGATCCGGTAGGCGACCTTGGTCACCTGCGAGGCCGAATTCTTGATCGTGTGCGCCTCGTCGAGCACCACGTAGTGAAACGGCTGCGCCAGTAGCTCATCGGCATCGCGCAGCAGGACGGGATACGAGGTCAGGACGAGATCGCTGTATCCGAGCACGGGATAGTATTTCTTCCGGTTCGCCCCTTGCAGCGCGAGGACTTTCAGCGAAGGCGCAAACTTGTTTGCCTCCTTCTCCCAATTGGGCACCACGCTCTTCGGCGCAATGATGAGACACGGCAGATTCGCACGCCCGCTTTGCTTTTCGGCGTGAAGGTGACAAAGGGTCTGGATCGTTTTCCCGAGCCCCATGTCATCGGCGAGCACCCCGCCGACTCCCTGCTCCCGCAGGAACTGCAACCACTCGAATCCGTCCTGCTGGTAGGGACGCAGGGTTGCGAGAAACTCCTTCGGCGCATCCGCTTTCTCCCGGGGCTTCAAACTCTCGAACTCCCGCGCCTGGCGCTCGAGGTCGGCGGGGGCCCGGTCGACGAGGGCGGCCTCTCCATCGAGGGTGGTCAACTGGGCGGCCCTGACCTTGTGAAGCGGCAACTGGTCACCCGAGAGTGCCCGGTCCTTGTCGAACAGCTCGGTCAGGATCTCGAGCACGGTCCGGAGCTTGCGGGCGGGAACGGCGACGAATCGCCCGCTGTCGTCGATCTGCACGGGAATTTTTCGGCCGTCGGGAAGATTGTCGAAGTGGCTCAACGAAAACCCTGCGGGTTTGCTCTCCAGGTATTTCACGAGACAGGGTAGGAGATTGATCCGTTCCCGGCCGAACCGGATGCCGCATTCGAAGGCGAACCAGTCGACCGAGTCGTCTTCCGGCGTGATCTCTCCGTACCAATCCTGGGCCGATACGACATGGAGGCCGAACCTCTCATCCACCGAGATCTCGCATCCCAGTTCCTCCAACTCCTCCCGCCGATTCGAAAGGAAGTCCGCCCAGAACATCTCCTGCATCGACCTGCGTTTCGCATCATAGGCGTAGCAGTCCCGGTAGGCCCCTTCGATTTCGTCCCACGGATACAGTTCGACGAGCGGCTTCAGCCCCATCTCACGCAGCCTCTTCACGACTCGTTCACAGGCGTCCTCGATTCGCGCCATCCGCATCTGCTCGAGCACGGCGCGTGCGTCGGAATCATCCCAATGCAGGATACCGGCTCTCACATCGGCACTCAGCAGCGTGATCCGGGGACGCAACTCGAGGAAGCCGAACGCGTCATCTTCCACCCCGCCCTTCTCCCGCATCGCCACCATCAGCAGCGCCGCCACCTGTGGTCCGTTCTTCGTCTCCTCCGCACTGCTGCGACCATCGACCTTCCACGAACCGTCCGCGCCCCGCTGGATCACCATGCTGATCTCCGAGCGCCCACCCCGCGCTTCTTCCCTCGCCTCGCCGAAGATTCCCGCAAACCGCCCCTGGACGTTCGCGGTCACGAGTCGGACGCGATCCGACTGCACCAGTCCGCGGGCACTCACCAGGTCCTCTTTCGCGAAGATCTCGCCGGCCCAGGGCTCGACCCGCAGGTCAATCTTGCCCAACAGGCCCCCGGTGTTCCCGGAAGCGTCGAAGCGGGGTCGCTGGTGCGATGGTGTAGGCGTATTCACGGGAACGATTTCTCGCAGCAGGCGCCGCGGAATTCAAGGAAGATCCTTAAGCTCTCCGAAATTCTTCGCGCATTCACCGGAGCAGCCACGATCACACGAAAAAAGGCTCCGCGGCGAACGCCGGGAGCCTGTATTCGAGACGCGGCGTAAGGACCGAAGCCCTCACGCCGGAGAGACCGGACAATCCGGTCACCGCACGGTGGAAAGCTGACCCGCCAGCTCGCGGCTCTGCTCCACCATTTGATCGAGCTGCTTTCTCAATCTCTCCACCTGCTGGGGAGAGGCTTCTCCATCGATGCGATGCAATTCGAGGGCCAGCTCGGAAAGGGCTTCGTGCATGTCATGGGCGTCCGAAACGAGGCGGTCCGGACTCGAGACGGAACCGAGATCGCCGGTCAGGACCGCACTCTCCCCTCCTCCGACGAGGGTCGATGCGATCCGGGACAATTCCCTCACCCGCATCCCCGCACTCCGCATGAGGGCATCGTCGCCGACTCGATCCACCACGGGATTCGGGAGATACGAGTCGGGTCGCGCATCCCACTGCGACAACGAACCGGCCGCAGGCACGAATCCCCCACTCGCCGGGCGATGCGAGGTCTTGATCACCTGTCCGGCGTCGAGATAGCTCGCATCCACGGGACCCTTCGTCGTCCAGGAAGCGGACCGAAAACCTTCGCCATCGGAAACCTCTTCCGTGAGAAGGAGCTCGGGCACGTCGAACTCGATCGAGCCGTCATCGACGGAATTCGGTACCGCGGACGTGTCCAATCCGGCCCACGACAGACCTTCGGTTCCCGCCGGACGCCCGCCCACGAAGAAAACGATCCCGATCATGGCGGCAAGGGCCGCGGCAATCGCAAGGCCGCTCCCCCGCTTCCGGGACGACACGGTTCCGAACTGGGCCGCCACGACGTTCGCGGAAGACACCTGGGCAGGAGCCGGACCATCGATCTGTGCGTTCCACTCACTCTCGAGACCTGCGCTCAGCAAGCCCACCATCTCTGTCGTCGCCTCCAACTCCTTCTGGGCAAGGGGAGACACCTCCAATCGGCGTTCAAATTCGTCCACCTCGTGAGCGGGCAATTCTCCCAACGCATATGCGGTGAGCCTCGGGTCGTCGATGTCAATGGGATTGCGGTCCATATGAGGTTGATCGGGTCGTTGTGGTCGTCAATTCGAGTCGAGTGGGAAAAAAATGGGCGGGCAAAAAGAAGCCTCTATCAGCCGGTCTGCACGCCCATCAGGGTGCGCATCCGCTTGATGCCCGTGTGGATGAGGAAGCCGACGTTGCTCACGCTCAGCCCCGTAATTTCGGAAATTTCCTTGTAGCTCAGGTCTCCCTGGAACTTCAACCGGATCACCTCGCGTTGATTCTCGGGCAGTCGCTCGAGAAACCGGAGGACCTCCTGGTGCCGCTCCTTGGCCTCGGCCGCGCGGGAGGGATCGGGTCCGGAATCATCGAGATTCTCGAACGCCTCTCCTGACGAGGTCAACATGGGGTTCTCCTTCCGCAGCACATCGATCGAGCGATTGCGGCACACGGTGTAGAGCCAGCTCTTCAGCTTCCCCCGGATCAACTCGGGATCCTGACGATAGAGCTTCACGAAGGTATCCTGCACCACGTCGCGGGCGCGCTCCCAATCACCACCGAGGAGACCGGCCGCATAGCCCGTCAGCGGACCCTCGAATTCGGCCTGGGCCGATTCGACCAGCTCGCGGGGGGAAACCTCCATCATGTTGCATGCGGCAGAAGGCATAGCGGTATCGTCAACACCGTCTACAACGACCTGCCAGATTCCTTCTTAGGAAATTCTGAAAAAAGATACGCCAAAAACGACGGGCCGTCATTCTGATATTCAAGAGGCACGAACGATCGCCGCCGCCCGGCAGCCTCTGCGCCAACGGGTTTGGCATGGCGTGTCCACGCCCGCCGCGGCAAGCCCGAGGCGCTGCTGGCCCCTCAAATTTGCATATTTGAGATTTTTTCTGTTGGCAATTATTAAGAAGTCCGTAGTATTGAGTTCGCTCCAAACACGGGTTCCCCCGTTCGCATTCACCCCATCGACGCTATGGCGCATATTCTCATCATCGACGACGAATCTTCGATCCTCAACCTCATGGCGAAGTCCTGCCGTCAGCAGGGTCACGACGTCACCGCTGTCCAGTCGGGAAAGGAAGGCCTCGCCGCTCTCGACGCCCAGCAACCTGAGATGATGATCGTCGACCTGCTCATCGGGGACATGAACGGTCTCGACATCATCCGCTACAGCCGGGAGCAGTATCCCCAGACCGAGGTCATCATGGTGACCGGCCATGGTTCGATCGAGACCGCGGTCGAAGCGATGAGGCTCGGTGCCTTCGATTACGTGACCAAGCCCTTCGAGGTATCCGACCTGCAGAAGGCGGTCTCCCTGGGTCTCGATCACCGCGACCGCGAAGATAGCGAGGATGACGAGCCTCTGGGGAGTGGGACCCTTTTCGTGCCCGAGAGCAACCTGATCGGTGATTCCCCCGAGATGACTCGCATCCTCGAGGTGATCCAGAAAATCGCCGACAATGACGCACCCGTGCTCCTCGAAGGAGAGTTCGGATCCGGCAAGCAGATGGTGGCCCGCTCGATTCACAACGCCAGTCGCCGGCGTGACGCCCCCTTCAAGGTCCTCCAGTGTTCGGCCCTACCCGAAGACCTCCTCGAGTCGGAGCTGTTCGGATCCACCGGGAACCGCGGTCACACCATCTTTGCGCGGGCCACCGGGGGAACCGTGCTCCTCGAGGAGATCCACATGCTCCCCAAGAGGCTGCAGTCCCAGTTGGACGCCTTCCTCGAGGAAATCGATTCCCGCCGCCTCGCCGGTTCGGTCCCGCGGGAGATGGACGTGCGGTTCATCGGCTCATCGGCCAAGTCGCTCGAAAAGGCGGTGGAGGAGGGAACTTTCCGCGAGGATCTCTACTACAAGGTGTCCGTGATCCCCATCTCGGTGCCTCCTCTGCGGAAGCGCAAGGAGGACATCCTTCTCCTCGCCAACTACTTTCTCGAGCGGCACTCCGAACGGACGGGAGCCAAGATGCCGCACATCGACAAGTATGCCCTCCGCCTGCTCGAGAACTACTCGTGGCCAGGAAATGTCGGCGAATTGCAGAACGCGATCGAGCGGGCCTGTGCCTTCGCCGAGAACGCGCGAATCAAACCGGTCGACCTTCCGTCGAAGGTCGCCCAGAAGGTCGAGATCACCGACGAGGACGAGAAGACGACTCATCACCTCCCCATCGGAAGCACCCTTTCTTCCTACATCAAGAAGCAGGAGAAGCTCTTTATTCGCGAGACCCTCAAATACAACCAGGGATCGAGGGAAAAGGCCGCCAGCATGCTCGGTGTGAGTATCGCCACGCTCTACCGGAAAATGGGTATCAAGCTCGAAAAGGAGAAGGTCTGACTTCGCGCCCGCCCTTCCCATCCACTCGATAGCGACCCGCACCCTGACCGGGTTCGTTGTCACCAGTGAGCAGGCGGCGCGTCGATTCGCTGCATTCCCGCCCACTTACTCCGCCCTTCTCAAGACGCGACGGCTTCCAGAGCTTCGGCGAGAAGATCCTTTTGCCAGGAGAGCAGGAGGCGGTCACGGTCGTCGCCCGAAAAGTTCGGGGAAGCGAGCCTCTCGAGGACCTGCCGGGGAGCAATCAGCGTCGAATCGATGCCCAGCTGATCGGCGACCCGGTTCCGGTGGGCCTTCAATCGATCGAAGCGCCTCTCGTCGATGTCGAGCCTCGGACCGGTCGATCGCATTCGCTTCACCGGATACTCCTCCTGGGGAATCGACCTCGCCTGGCGCACGGTTTCCTCCATTCTCCGGGCATACTGGGGCCGCAGGCCCTTGGGCAGGGCAAAGGAATCTCCGGAGGCGCATGCCTCGGCGATCCGTAACAGGTCCTGGTTGGACACGAACTTGAAAACCGGCCGGTTCAACTTCTCGCACTCCCTTTCTCTCCAGAACCAGAGTTCACGGAGAAAGAGAAGCCCGCGGCGATTGAGCTTCCCCCAACCGTTGACGCGCCAGGCACTGTCAGCCGGCTTCTCGTCCCGCTCCCAGACGGCCAGTCGAGCCGCCTCACAGGACTCGACGAACCAGGACTCCCGTTCCTTCTCACGCAGACGATCGAGATACCGGTTTCCCATCTCGACGAGGTAACGCACGTCGTTGTAGGCGTAATCCAGGAGTTTCGGCTTCAGGGGGCGTCGACTCCAGTCGGCCTTCTGGGATTGTTTCGAAACGGTCAGCCCGAACTCGTCGTGGAGCAGATTGGCGAGACCGTATTTTTCGATTCCGAGGAGCCGGGCGGCGACCTGCGTGTCCCACACCCGTGAAGGCATCCACCCGAAGGTCTTGCGGAACAGAGAAAGATCGTAGTCGGCCCCGTGCATCCAGACAGTCTCGAACCGGTCGAGAAAGTCGATCAGCGGCCCCAGGCGCTCCGTCCCGATCGCAAGCGGATCGACGATCGCGAGAGAGCCCGGAACCGCCAACTGGATGAGACACAGCTTGGTCTCGTAGGAGTGCATGCTGTCCGCCTCGGTGTCGACGGCGCACTCTCCCGATGACAGTCCCTCGATGGAGACCTCCTCGACAAACGAGCGCAGGGCCTCGCGCGTATCGATGTAGAATTCACGGGGCGGATCGCTGGGACTGTCTTCGGATGACATCACGGGATGGAGAAAAGAACGGATCGGGTCCGGACCACGATCCCTCACTGGATACCGCGCAGGAGCAACTCCACGTTGGAACTCGATCCATGGATCGCCTTCAGGAGAACTTCCATCGCCTCGGCGGGCGGACGCTGGGCCAGCTGTTTGCGCAGAGTCGTCACGCGGGAGAATTCTTCCGGGTCGTAGAGCAACTCATCCTTTCTCGTGCCCGACTTGAGCGCGTGAATCGCGGGAAAAATCCGCGCCTCCGCCATTTCCCGGTCGAGCGTGATCTCCATGTTGCCCGTGCCCTTGAATTCTTCGAAGATCACGTCGTCCATCCGGCTGTCCGTCTCGATCAGGCAGGTCGCCAGAATCGACAGGCTTCCGCCTTCCTCGACGTTGCGCGCCGCCCCGAAAAAGCGGCGCGACCGCTCGAGCGCCTTGGGGGAGATCCCGCCACTGCCTATCGGTCCTCCTCCACCTCCTCCGCGACGGCGTTTCTTTCCCTTTCCGCCGGGCTGACTTCCTCCGCCCTGCACCGCTCCGTTGTGGGCCCGGGCGAGGCGGGTCAGGCTGTCGAGAAGAACCACCACGTCCCGCCCCTGCTCCACGAGCCGCTTGGCGCGGTCCAGCACCATGTCGGACACCTGCACATGGCGTTTCGGCGCCTCATCAAAGGTCGAACTGTAAACCGAAGCGTCCACGGTTTCGCGGAAGTCCGTCACTTCCTCGGGGCGTTCATCGAGCAGCAGCACGATCAACTCCACCTCGGGATGGTTCCGGTGAATCGAAACCGCGATATTCTTCAGGAGTATCGTCTTTCCGCCCCGCGGCGGTGCCACAATCAATCCTCTCTGGCCCTTACCCAGCGGGGCAATCAGGTCCACCACTCGAGGTGAAGGACTTTCCAGTCCCGGGTACTCCAGGATCATCCGTTCCGACGGAAAGAGCGCCGTCAGGTCATCGAAGGGCTTGGGCGACGTCCACTCCTCGACCGGGCGTCCCTCGACCGCGAGCACCTCGTCCACCGCGAGAAATTTTTCGCGGTCCTTCGGGGCCCGCACGGTGCACCGCACCAACTGCCCTCGCTTCAGCCGATGTTCCTTCACGAGTGCCTGCGGCACGTAGACGTCATCCGCCTCGGAGAGAAAGCTGAAGGCGGGCCACCGCAAGAAGCCGAAATTGTCGCCGGCATAGTCCAGGAACCCCTCGGCCGTGATTCGCGTACCGTGCTTGGCGTAATGCTGCAGCGTCTCGAAAACCAACTGGTGGCGTGAGCGGATCCCGGCGACGCGAAGCTCCCTCTCCTGTGCGGCCGCATGAAGCTCGTGCAGCGGGCGCAGTTGGAAGTCATTCATGTCCACTTCCTCCGGAACGGCGGGGAGTTCCTTGCCCGTGTCGCCGGCGACCTCGCCCTTGCCTCCGCCGGGAACCTCCTCGTCCGCGACGGGCGCCCCGGCTGCTTCTTGATTGTCTGTCGTCATGAATTGGGGAGGTGCCGCAGCACGAGTCGGCTCACCTGTCCGGTCAATGCGGCCAGACTGCCATCGTTCCAGATCACATAATCGCTGCGATCCATCTTTTCTTCCACACTCATCTGGGAATCGATCATTCTCTCCGCCGTCTCGCGATCGATCTGCCTGTTCTCGCAGATCCGCCTCGTCTGCATCTCGCGGGAGGCGCCCACCCCGATCACCCCATCCCGCCCGATCGGAAATCCCGATTCGAAAAGAAGAGGAACCTCGACCACGGCCAGACGGCATTCCGTACGGTTCGCGGATTCCTCGAGGAAATCCGAGGCACGGTCGCGGACGAGAGGGTGAAGCACCGACTCGACTTCGCGCCGGAATGTTTCGTCGGAAAACACGGCGTCCCGCATGCGAACCCGGTCGAGCCTCCCTTCGCCGTCCAGGATACCCGCCGTCGTCCGGCTCTGCAAATCCTGAACGATCTCGGCCCTGTCCAACAGCTCGTGAACGGCCCGGTCACAGTCGAAAACCGCGACAGATTGCGGACCGCACTCCTTGGCGAGGGAAGCGGAAACCGTTCCCTTCCCGCAGGCGATTCCGCCCGTTATGGCCCATGTCTTCATCGAATATCTCAAACGCGCCCGCACACCGCTGACCCGGCGCGGAGGTCCTCTGCGCCTCGGATCGAGAGCGGTGGAGAGGAATCGCTGGCCGGACCAGCGAACCCGCTCACGCCTCCTTCCGGCTCACACGGTGAAGGCTTCCACCCTCTGCGTCCGCCAGACGGGACTCTCTTCTTTCGTCGTCGCGCAAACGAAACGGGCGCGACAGATGCGTCGCGCCCTCGGGTGACCGCACGGTGAAATTGGAAAGCCGATCGCCCAGTTGCCACTACTTCTGGTAGGGAATCTCCCCCGCCGGAGCGAAGGTCGTCGGAGGTGTAATCGGGGGCCGCGGCTCGGGAAGAGGACGAGACTCCTCCTGGATCCGGTTGTTGATCGGTGCCCCGGCCGGGTCCATCAACTGCGCGGTCACAAAAATCGTCAGGTTCCGCTTGAGATGCAGTTCCACGCTCGAGCGGAAGAGCCTCCCCACCACGGGAAGGTCGCCGACGAAGGGAACCTTGTCCTCGACATCCTGGACGTCCTCGCGAATCAGGCCACCCAGAGCGACCGTCTGACCGTCCCAGATCGTGACCTGGGTGGTGACTTTCCTGGTGTTGAAGACCGGCATTTCGATGCGGTTTTCTGTGATCACCACGGTCTCGTTGAATCCGAGCGCGTTCACCGCCGTGGTTTGGATCGGACTTCCGTAGTTGATGAAGCCATCGAACTCCACCACTTCGGGAGCGAGATTCAAGTCGATCGTGAACTCGTCTGCGCCGAGGACCGGGTCCACCTCGAGCGTCACCCCGGTGTTTCTCGTTTCGAAAGCGGTAGGGGTTGCCGGAGTAACGGGAAAACCACCCCCGACCGCACCGCCATCGGCACCAACGAGAAGTCCGGTCGATCCGAACTGGTTCGGAATCTCGGGCGGATCATACTCGGTCGGGTAGATGAACTCGCGGATCACCTCGATCTTCGCCCGTTGTCCGCTCCGCGCCATCACCGCCGGGGCGGAGAGGAGATCGACCCCCTTCTGCTGGTTGAGGGCGCGAATCATGACCTGGAACTGCGGGT
>Ga0180430_10003430_pt1 | contig 13667 bp, 12 predicted proteins | sample SS_ome_9_FD_132999 | JGI IMG/M metagenome (GOLD analysis project Ga0180430, IMG submission 132999) | Hypersaline lake sediment archaeal communities from the Salton Sea, California, USA - SS_1_S_2 metaG | ecosystem: Environmental > Aquatic > Non-marine Saline and Alkaline > Hypersaline >... | reverse complement strand
GGAGCGGTTCGGCCTGGTGCTGCCCACGGCCAGGCTGGTCTATACCGATGGCCGGAATCTCGAGGGTGAGGGCGTGATTCCCGATCGATCGGTCCCGCTTGACCGCGCGAGCCTGTTACGCGGTGTTGATCCCCAGCTGCAGGCTGCCGTCGCCTGTCTGTCTGAATGAGCCGGCTGCTGGTTTTCCGTTGCCTGGCGCCCGCAGCTGCTGGGCGTGCCAATATGACACAGGGGACGTACATGAAAGTATAACGAATGGGCTTTCGCGCTCGTTCGGGATACGTTCGTTATACTTTTTATGTACGTCCCCTTTTCTCGTTTCCGAATCCCATGTGATACACTTCCTTTTTTCACTCCTTCCAGGCGGTCGATCCGGTATGCAGCGAGTGACGGGGCAACAGGGAACCAACAGGCGGCAGGCTCCATCCCTGCCGGTCGTCCAGGGTGTTTTGCTGCTCGCCCTGGCCCTGCTGGCCGTTGCCTGCGGTGATCCCCTGGCCGGCACCGTGCCGGTGGACGATCTTGCCGCCTCCTTCCCCCGGGCCGAGGCGTGGGGGCCGGTGGAGTTGATCGACCTGGGTACCGGCGAGCACAAGTACAACCTGCTGGACGGGCTCTACTTTGCCGAACGGGAGCCGAACGGTCGGACCTACGCCTGGTCCTGGGGCGAAGAGACGAGCCTCCTCCTCAACTGCCCGGCGGTGCGGCCGCGGGCGCTGTCCGTGACCTGCCGGCGCCTGGACGTGGAACCGTTGGAGGATCTCGAGGTGAGCGTGCGGCTCAACGGGGAGCTGCTCGGCGTTTTTACACCGGGAACTGACTATGTGGACCAGGTCTTTGATGTCCCGACCGAGCTCTGGAAGCCGGGGGACAATCTCTTCTCCCTCCGCTATTCAGAGGACGTTTTTCTGCCGGATGTCATTCCGGGAATCCGGGATACCCGCAGCGTGGCGGTGCAGCTCGACGCCCTGCGGATTCTTGCCGAGGCGAACGGGGGCCCCGATCCCCTGTCGGTTACGGCCGGGGACGGGCGGGTCAGCTTCCCCCTGCCGGCCGACGCGGCATGGTATATCGAGGTGCCGGAAGCGGGGCAGCTGGCCTTCGGCGTCGAGGCGGATGCGGCGGCCGAGTTATCGGTCACCGCGGCCGCCGACGGTGAGCCGGCCGCAGAACTTTTCCGCCGCCGTTTTCCGGCGGGTGTGCGGAAAGAGGCCATTGCCGTCGACCTGGCGGACTGGGCCGGCCGGCACATCCGGCTCGCCGTTTCGGTTGATGCCGCACGGCATGGCAGCGGGGAGGAGCGGTTCCATCTGCTCTCCCCGGAGATCAGGGCCCCCGGGCCCGAGGGCGGGCCGCCGGCAGGCCGGCCGTCGAACGGGCCCGAAACGGCTGCCGCCGCGGCCCGGCGGCCCAACATCCTCGTCTACCTTCTGGATGCGCTTCGTGCCGACAACCTCTCGGGCTACGGTTACCCGCGGCGGACCAGCCCGGTGATCGACCGCCTGTCCCTCCAGGGCCTGCTTTTCCACGGTGCCTTCGCCCAGGCGCCGAACACCGTGCCCTCGGTGACCTCGCTCTTCACCGGGCGCTACCTGCCCTTCACCGGTTACGGGGCCGTGCCCGAGGACCTGCCCACCCTGGCCGAAGTGTTTTCCCGGGCCGGTTATGCCACGAGTTTCTTCTCCAACAACCCCAACGTCGGCGGCGCCCGCGGTTATTTCCGCGGGTTCGACCACGTGGGCCACGAGGTCTTCTTCCACAGCAAACCGGTGAAGGACTTCGCCGGCATGGCCACCGACGCCTTCATCGACTGGGCCGGCGGCCTGTCGTCCGAAAAGCCGTTTTTCGCCTACGTGCACACGATCCACCCGCACAACCCCTACGAGGCGCCGGAACCCTTCGGCGGCATCTACCTTCCACCGGGGAGTGAGGGCTCGTCGGTGGACCTCTCCACCGAGGCGCTCCTCGAATACTCCCGCGGCGAGCGGGAACTGACCGGCCCAACGCTGGAACGGATGCGGAATTTCTACGACGGGGACATTCTCTACAACGACCTCCAGCTGGGCCGCCTGCTGGCCTGGCTGCGCCAGAGCGGCCGGTGGGAGGACACGGCGATCTTCATCACCGCCGACCACGGCGAGGAACTGGCGGACCATGGCGGCCTGCTCCACGGCTACACGCTCTACGACGAGCTGATCCGCGTGCCGCTGCTCGTCATTCCGCCCCGTTCCGTGGCGGGCCCGGCTCCTGCCGGCCGGGTGGTCCCGGGGATGGTGCAGCTGGTGGACCTGGCGCCCACGTTTTTCGACCTGGGCCGCATTGCCGATCCGCCGCCCACAGAGGGGGTTTCACTTACCGGGCACTTCTCCGGCGACCCGTCCGCGGGGGCGGTTCACGGCACGGTCTTCTCCTCCGCTTCCTCGGCCTACGGGCTCTACACCCTGCGCACCGAGCGTTGGAAATACGTCTTCGCCCCCCGCTCGCGGCACACCTGGGGCATGGGCGAAGGCCTGGGCCGGACGCGCCGGCTGCACTACCTCTTCGACCTGCAAGCGGACCCTGGTGAAACGACCAACCTGGCCGACGAGCGGCAGGTCACCCGCAAGGCCCTGCAGGCCCGGCTGCTGGACTGGGTCGACGAGCAGCGGGCCGCGGAAGAGGCTGCCGGTGAACGCGGCGAAGCCCCGGAACTGGACGAGGAGACGCGGCAGCGTCTTCTCGATCTCGGATACATGACGGAGTAGGAAAAGGAACAGGGAATTCGACCGGCGGGAGCCGGTGCCATCGACGGAGGGGGGATCATGGGCGGTTTCTTTGGTGTTGTTTCCCGGAATGACTGCGTGGAGGACCTGTTTTACGGCACCGACTACCATTCGCATCTCGGCACGCAGCGCGGCGGTCTCGCCGTCTGGTCCGATTCCGGCATCCAGCGGAAGATCCACGACATCACCAATGCCCAGTTCCGCAGCAAGTTCGATGACGACATCGTCTCGATGAAGGGCCGCCAGGGCATCGGTGTGATCAGCGACTACGAGTCCCAGCCGCTGATCATCCGTTCGCACCTCGGTCTTTATACGCTGGTCACCGTAGGGGTGCTGAACAACCTCGACGATCTGGCCAACGAGGCCTTCGCCGACCGCTCGACCCACTTCTCCGAAATCAGCGGCTCCGAGCCCAACCCCACCGAGGTGGTGGCCTCGCTGATCAACCAGGGGAACAGCTTCGTCGACGGAATCTGCATCGCCCAGGAGCGGATCCAGGGCTCCTGTTCCATGCTGCTGCTGCGCGGGGGCCGGCTCTACGCCGCCCGCGACAAGCTGGGGCGCACGCCGGTGATCATCGGCAAGAAGTCGGGATCCATCGCGGTGACCCTCGAGACCTGCGCCTTCCCCTCCCTCGGTTTCGAGACGGTGCACGAGCTGGGCCCGGGGGAGATCGTCTGCATCGAGGGCGACGGCTGGCAGACAGTCCAGCCGCCGGGAAGCCGCATGCAGGTCTGCGCCTTTCTCTGGATCTACTATGGCTACCCGGCGTCGCAGTACGAGGGGATCTCGGTGGAGGCCGCCCGCAACCGCTGCGGTGAGGCGCTGGCGAAACGGGATGATATCGAGATCGACATCGTCTGCGGCATCCCCGATTCAGGGATCGCCCACGGCATCGGTTATGCCAGTGCCGCCGGCGTGCCCTACCGCCGGCCTTTCGTCAAGTACACCCCCACCTGGCCCCGCAGCTTCATGCCCCAGAACCAGACGGTCCGCGACCTTGTGGCGCGGATGAAACTGATTCCGGTGCGTGACTACATCAAGGGCAAGAAACTGCTCTTTTGCGAGGACTCAATCGTCCGCGGCACGCAGCTCAAGGACACCATTTCCCGGCTCTTCGACTACGGGGCCCAGGAGGTGCACATGCGGCCGGCCTGCCCGGCGCTGATGTTCGGTTGCAAGTTCCTCAACTTCTCCCGTTCGAAGTCGGAACTCGACCTGGCCGCCCGCCGGGCGGTGCGGGAACTGGAAGGTACCGACCCGGAGGACCTCTCGCCGTACGTCGATCCCGACTCGGACCAGCACGCGGCGATGGTGGAGCGCATCGGCCAGCGGCTGGGGCTCACCTCCCTGCGCTACCAGCGGATCGACGATATGGTGGAAGCCATCGGCATGCCCCGGGAGAAACTCTGCACCTACTGCTGGGACAAGACCGAGTAGCGGACGGACTTATCGTTTCACCCACCAGTAGACGCGCTGGGGGGGGATGCTGCGCAGCTCCAGGCGCACCTGTCCGTCGCCGAGCAGCGGTTCGGTGAGATCGCGGACGCGGGCGCGGAGCTGGTAGGCCACGAAGCGGCCCCCCGGCGCCAGCAGGCCGGCGATCATCTCCAGCAGCGCTTCGCCGATTTCGGGGCTCAGGGTGGAGAAGGGGATGCCGGAGATCACCGTTTCCGGCCGCCCGAGCCCCCGATCCTCGAGGACCTCTTTCAATTCCAGGGCGTTGCCGCAATGCACGGTGAGCCGCGGATCGTCGATGCGGCGGATGCGCTCGCAGAACCGCGGGTTGATGTCGATGCTGACCAGAGCGCCCCTCCGCGGCAGGGCGGCAAGGACCGCCCGGGTGATGCCGCCGGTGCCCGGCCCCAGCTCGGCCACCACCCCCGCGCGATGCACCGCTCCGGCCTGCACCACCTTGTGCTCAAGGTAGCGGGAGCTGGGCACCACCGAGCCGATCTGCTGGGGGTGCCTGAGAAACTCCTTGAAGAAGATCGCCCGATCCTGGATCAGCTGCAGCAGATCATGGTTCCGTTTCATCCCTTCTCCCATCGTGTCGATGCGGGTCAGTCGGCATGCTGCGTGCAATCTATATATCATGCCGACGGGCGGGCGTCGATCGCCGGCGGGCCCCCGTGGCAACGATCCAATCTTGACAACCCCCCATGAGTTTCCTTAAGCTAAATTTCAGCCGAATGACAGGAGGATCACGGACGGCCATGCACCAATTGACCCCCAGCCAGGAAAATTACCTGGAGTGGATTTACCGCCTCTCCCTCGAGGGCCCGGTGCGCATGGGCGACCTGGCCTCGAAACTCGGGGTCAAGGCCCCCAGCGCCAGCCGGGCGGTGGCCGGTCTGGCCCGGCTCGGCCTGGTCAAGCACCAGGTTTACGGGCGCATCGAGCTGGCCGGAGAGGGGCGTCACGTGGGCCAGGCCCTGGTGCGCCGCAGCGACTGTCTGACCCGGTTGCTGGTGGACATTCTCGGCATGGAGCCGGATGCCGCTGTTCCGGAGGTCCACCGCCTGGAGCACGTGCTCGGCCGCGAGGTGCACTCCCGGCTGGAAGTGCTGGTGGAGTTCGCCGGCGCTTCGCCGGCCTGGGTCAAGCGGCTCCACCACCGCATCGAACAGCGGAACGAGCCGGAGGATGCCCCCGAAGGCTTCGGCATCGGCCGCACCGAGATCCATGTCGGTCTCGATCGTCGTCAATAGCCCCGATCGGGGTCATCCCACAATCAGAGCCGGCCCGCCTGCGGGGACCGCACGCCCCGGGTCGCCCCGGTGCCGTCGACGGCCGCCCGGCCGCGGGTGTTCTTGATCGGTAACGGGCGCTTCTCTATACTTGGACTTCGATTCGAATGATTTCCGAGGTGCGAGGCCGCCGGATGGAACGCGCAGAGCATACGCTGAACATATCCGTGGTGATGCCGGTCTTCAACGAGGCGGCCACGGTGCGCTCGATCATCGACCTGGTGCTCAAGCAGGATCTGGTGGACGAGCTGGTGGTGGTGGACGACTGTTCCACCGACGGCACCGTGGACATCCTTGCCGCCATCGACAATCCGGCGGTGAAGGTGCACTGCCACGAGACGAACCGCGGCAAGGGGGCGGCCCTGCGCACCGGGTTCGCCTCCGCCACCGGCGACGTGGTCCTCGTCCAGGACGCCGACCTGGAATACGACCCGCGGGAGTACCCGCTGCTCATCCAGCCCATCGCCGAGGGCAAGGCCGACGTGGTTTACGGCAGCCGCTTCGCCGGCGGGGGGACCCACCGCGTGCTCTACTTCTGGCACTCCGTGGGCAACCGTATGCTGACCCTGCTCTCCAACATCTTCACCGACATCAACCTCACCGACATGGAGGTCTGTTACAAGGCCTTCCGCCGCGAAGTGCTGGAGAAGATCACCCTCAAGGAGGACCGCTTCGGGTTCGAGCCCGAGGTGACGGCGAAGATCGCTCGCCTGAACGTCCGGATCTACGAGGTGCCGGTGAGTTACTACGGCCGCACCTACGCCGAGGGGAAGAAGATCGGCCTGCGCGACGCCTTTCGCACCCTCTGGTGCATCATCAAGTACAACACCTTCGCCCGCTGAAAAGCCCATCTGCGATCCGACGGCTTCGTTGGCGACCTCCTCAAGGTGCTCACATGCCGCAAGAGCATGCTCCGCTCTCTCGTCGGTCGCCGCCTTGCCCTCGAACCGCAGCTGAGCTTTTCAGGTGCCGCCTCCTGGCAGGGTCGGTTTACTGCTGCCCGTAAGCCATGGCTTCCAGGCGGCGGATGCGCTCGTCCATGGGCGGGTGGGTGGAGAAGAGTTTCTGCAGCCCGCCGATGAACGGGTTGACGATGAACATGTTGGCGTGGGCCGGGTTGCCGCGCCGGCTGATCGGGATCTGCCGCGCTCCCTGGTGCAGTTTGCCCAGCGCCCGGGCCAGGGACAGCGGGTTGCCGCAGATCTCGGCCCCGCCGCGGTCGGCGGCATACTCCCGCACCCTCGAGATGGCCATGCGCAGCAGCATCGCCCCCAGCGGCGCGCCGACCATGATCAGGATCATGCCCAGCGGGTTGTTGTTACGGGTGCGGCCGGCCACGCCGAACCGGGCGAACTGGCCCAGGGTGGCGATGGCGCCGGCGAAGGTGGCGGCGATGGTGCCGGTGAGGATGTCCCGGTGCTTCACGTGGGCCAGCTCGTGGGCCATCACCCCCTCCAGTTCGTCACGGTCGAGGATGCGCATGATGCCGCGGGTGGCGGCAACGGCGGCGTTCTTCGGGTTGCGCCCGGTGGCGAAGGCGTTCGGCGTGTCCTCGGGCACGAGGTAGACCTTGGGCATGGGCAGCCCGGCCCGCTGGGAGAGGGTGGCCACCATGGTGTAGAGGCCGGAGCCGTCCTCCGCGGTGATCTCCGCCGCCCGGTAGCGTCGCAGCACCAGCTTGTCGCTGAACCAGTAGGAGAAGAAGTTCATTGCCGCGGCGGCGAGGAAGGCGAGGACGGCGCCGTCCCGGCCGCCCACCGCCCCGCCCACCAGTACGAACATGACGGTGAGGGCCACCATCAGCATGAATGTCCGGGACCGGTTCATGGCATACCTCGCTGGCCGACGGTCAGTCGGAGATAACGAAGGTGACCTTGAGGTTGACCCGGTAGGCGGTGACCTCGTTGTCCTCCACCACCACCTGCTGGTCTTTGACCCAGGCACTCTTGATCTTGTCCACGGTCTTGCCGGCACGCTTGATGCCGTCGGCGATGGCGTCCTCGAAACTCTTCTTCGATTCGGCACTGATCTCGATGGTTTTGGCTACGGACATGGGTCTTTCCTCCTTGGTCTGTGTGATTGTCAAATAGGTTCGCGTGGCGTTTCGATAGTGGCCACGTGAATGATGACCACGGTGTGATCGAAAAAGTCACTCTCCGCGGTCGGTTCCTGATGCTCCTGGCCAGGCCGCGGTGCATTGCCCCCAAGCATGAAAATGGCCGCAGAGGCGGCCCGGGGACGGTTGCAGCGGCCCCGGGACCCTCGCGGCCCGTTGTTCTCCAATCTCAGTCCTTGATCGCATCGGCGGTTTCCTCCACCGCCTCCTCCACCTCGTCCGCAACCTCCCCGGCGCCTTCGGCGATTTCTTCGCCCACGTCCTCGGCGTCCTTCTTCAACTCTTCCACGCCCTCGGCGACGTCTTCACCGGCCTCCTCCACCGCTTCCTTGGTGTCCTCCACGGCCTTGTCCATGGCCTTCCCGGCCTTCTCGGCCAGACCTTCGTCCTCCGCCGTACTGCAACCGGCGGCAATACCCATCACCAGGACCAGGCAGAACACGAGAAGCAGCGATTTGATCCGCATGTCTTTTTCTCCTCTTCGTTTGAATGATCGATCCGGGCAGCTTCTGGCCGCATTATACCTGTTTTTTACCGTTGTCGATCAAATTCCCGGGTGGGAACCGTTCAGGCCTTTTTCACCAGGCCGACCAGGAAGAGCAGGGCAACGGCCCCGATCACCGCGGTGAACAGGGAACCCAGCATGCCGCCGGCCGCCGAAATGCCGAATAATCCGAAGAGAAAGCCGCCGATGACGGCGCCCACCACCCCCACCAGCATGTTGCCGAGAAGGCCGAACCCGCGGCCTTTCATGATCTGACCGGCCAGCCAGCCGGCCACCGCGCCGATGAGAAGATGCCAGATGATATGCATGATCCGCTCCTTTCGTCTGCACGGCAGTGGATACCGTTACCGTGCCTTCACAGGAGAAGACCATGTTCCGGGGAAAAAGTCACGCCGCAGCGGGGACGGCGGCCGGTCGGCCGCCGTCCAGGGGTGCGTCGCCGGGAGAGGCGGGGTCAGATCGTGGGGAGGCGGCCGGCAGCCAGGTTGGCGCCGTAACAGTCGTCGCCTGTCCCTTCGAAGGCGTCGATCTCACCGCCGCATTCAGCCCGTCCGCCGGTAACGCTGAACCAGCGGATCACGCCGGGGTAGTTGACACTGGGGCCGGGAGCGGTGATCACTTCCTCGAGGCAGTTGCCGTCCACGTCGGCGGCCGCCACCTTGACCCCGTAGTGCGGCATGGGATAGGCGCGGAACGCAGGACCGGCCTCGAGGGCCGTGCCGCCGTCGACATTGAAGGTGCGCACCACGGCGCCGCAGTTCAGGGCCGGTCCCGGTCCGGTGATGATCTCGTCGTAGCCGTCCCCGTCCAGGTCGCCGCAGGCCACGTTCACGCCGCGGGTGTCGGTGCCGGGATAGGCCACGAAGTCGACGCCGGGAAACGGGATGATCGAGCCGTTCTCCAGGCGGAAGGCGCGGACCCGCGAGCCGAGGGCCGGTCCCGGTCCGCAGCCGGTGATGATTTCGTCAATGCCGTCGCCGTCCAGGTCGCCGCAGGCCACGCTGACCCCGTAGCCCTGGTCCTTGGGGAAGGCGAGGAACTCCAGGCCGTCCACGCCGCTGAATGTCTCGCCGCAGTAGTCGAAAACCCGCACGCCCGGCTTGTAGAAGCGGCCGGGCCCCACACCGGCGACGATCTCGTCCATGCCGTCGCCGTCGATATCGCCGCAGCAGACCGAGGCGCCGGCCGTGCCATAGGCAAAGGCCTGGAAACAGCCGTTGTCCGCCTGCGTGCCGTCGGCGTGGAAAACCCTGATCTCGGGGCCGTGGGATCCCGGGCCGGCGGCGGCGATAATCTGGTCATGCCCCAGGCCCAGTACATCGCCGCAGGCCAGCATCAGGCCCCGCGTGTCACCCGCGTTGTCGAAGGCGGCGAAACTGGCCGATTCCGGGGCGAGGTCGTTGAAGGCGAAGAGGCGTGCCGTGTCCGAGCTCGAGCAGCCGGGCCCGGGGCCGGCCACGAGCATCGGCTCCTGCGGCGCGGCAAGGGTGCTGGTGAGGCCGGAGTCGGTATCAACGGACTGCACGGCGAAGTAGTAGGCGGTCGCTTCTTCGCCGGGCACCTCGATCACAACGCTTTCGCTGCCGTCGACAAAGCAGCGGTGCTCATCGTCGAAGTCACCGGGAACGGTGGAGTAGTAGACGTAGTAGTCGAGGCTTCCGGAGGGCGCCGAGGACGGGGCCTCCCAGGTGACGAGAAATGACGAGGCTTCGGCGATGCCGGAGATGAAACAGAGCGACAATATGACCGGCACGATGGCGATAAACCTCGAGCCGTGATGACGGAATCGGAGGAACTGCATGACTCTCTCCCTGCGGTGCCATTTCCCTCCCCCTTCGCCGGGTGGTGCTGACCGCTTTCACCGGCGACGGGAAATGACGTCGTGCGTATTCAGTTGATGTGGCACTGTTCGTCGCGGTCACCTATTCATATGGCAATCGCCGTGCCAGAATCCGTCGTTTTGTTGAAATCAATATCGTCAATGTTATGAGGGTTTTACAGTTGTTCGCATGTTGTGACACGTATTTGTCGCACCGTGGTTACATTAAGTGTCCACATGGATTACGATTTTGAAATTTTTCGGCTTCTTATCCGAAGCTCGCCCCCCCCCGCTGGTCCGCCCCACGGCCCTGGTGTAGGATGGAATGTCTCTTTTCGAAGGGAGGGCGAATGACTGAGAACACGGCAACCAGGCGGCCGGCGGCGATTCTCATCGATCTCGACGGCACGCTCTACGTGGGGAAGGACCCGATTCCCGGCACCCGGCAGGCGGTGGCCCGGCTGCGCGAAGCGGGGATTCCCCTGCGGGTGTTGACGAATACCACGCGGAAGTCGCGGCGCGACCTCGGCCGGCGGCTGGAAGGGATGGGGTTCGACTTCTCCCTCGACGAGATCTTCACGGCCCCGTCCGCCGCCGCCCGCTGGCTCGAGCGCAGGGAACTGAAACGGATAATGCCGCTGCTCGGCCGCGATGCCTGGGAGGACCTGGAGGGTCTGGACGTGGTGCCGCCGGAGGAGGGGGCCGGGCCGGTGGATGCGGTGCTCATGGGCGACCTGGCCCACGACCTCAGCTTCGACCTGCTCAACCGGGCCTTTTTCGCCCTCGACGCCGGCGCCGAGCTGGTGGCCTGCCAGAAGAACCGTTACTGGCTGAGCCCGCGGGGCCTGCTCCTGGATGCCGGCCCCATGGTCGTCGCCCTGGAATACGCCTCGGGAAAGACCGCCACCGTGGTGGGCAAGCCGTCCACCGAATTCTTCCACCAGGTCTTCGAGCCGCCCGGCGGCGACCACTCGACGGTTCTCATGGTGGGTGACGATCTGGCCGCCGACGTGGGCGGCGCGCAAGCCGCCGGCCTCACCGGCGTGCTGGTGAAAACCGGCAAGTTCCGCGAAAAGGACATCGCCCCCGACGCCCCCACCCCGGACCTGACCCTCGACTCCTTTGCCGACCTGCCCGCCGCCCTGGGGCTTGTCTAGGGCGCCACCCCGGTCACCGTGCAGAGCTCGAGATCCGTGTCACCCGACGGCGGGTACGGGGGCTGGTTGTATGGCGCCGGGGTGACGTCTTCGACGGCCATGCTGAAGATGCTCGTGCCCAGCAGTGCACCCGCGGCCGGGATGGGCTGGTTCCAGGTGGTCGCGAACACCGACCCCGGCGCGATGCTGGCCGACCCCCGCCGCCAGCTGGTGATGGTGCCGCCCCTGGCCAGGGCGATGTCGAGCCGGGCGGCGAGGCGGCGGAATTGCCCGTCATAGCGGTTGCGCAGGGTCACATTCAGCAAGGCTCGCCCCGGTTGCGGTTTTATGAGAGTGAACTTTTGGCTCTCGACCTGGCAAAGACGATCAGGAAAGGCACTCGTCATGGGGAGAGCACCGGCCCGGCGACGACCGCCGGGCCTTTGGAATAATGTATCGAATGCATACGGATGGTGCTAGGCACCATCCGTATGCATCCGGTTCATTTGACCGACGTGGGGCTGCCGTTCTCCTCGCTGAAGATCTTCGACCCGAGCCAGCGGAAGGGCGCACTGGTGAAGAAGCCGTCGAGCAGCGAGTAGACCACCGGGATGACCACCAGGGTGAGCACGGTGGAGGTGAGCATGCCGCCGATGACGCAGATGGCCATCGGGGTGCGGGTCTCGGAGCCGGCGCCGCCGAAGAAGGCCACCGGGATCGCCGCGGCGACGGTGGAGACCGCGGTCATCATGATCGGCCGGAAGCGGATCGGGCCGGCCTTGAGCAGCGCCTCGTGGCGGTCCAGGCCCTCCCGCCGGCACTGGTTGGTGAAGTCGACGAGCAATATGGCGTTCTTCGTCACCAGTCCCATCAACATGATCACCCCGATCATGGAGAAGATGTTCAGCGTCTTGCCCGAAAGGTAGAGCGCGCCCATGGCGCCCACCACCGACAGGGGCAGGGAGAGCATGATCGTCAGCGGGTGGATGTAGCTCTCGTACTGGCTGGCCAGGGTCATGTAGATGAGCAGGATGGCCAGCAGCAGCGCGAAGTTCATGCTGGTGAAACTCTCCACCATGATCTCGGCCATGCCCACCACCTGGGTGCGGTAGCCGGTGGGCATGCCCATCTCCGCGGTCCAGCTCTCCACCAGCTTCACCGCCTCGCCCAGGGGCAGCTCCTCGGTGACGTTGGCCAGCACCATCACCTGGCGCTGCCGCTTGTAGCGGTTGATCTCCACCGGTCCGGTCTCGCGGGTGGTGGAGACCACGTTGTTCAGCTCCACCAGGCGGCCGTCGGCGGCGCGCACCTCGAGGCGGCCGATGTCCGCGGCCTCGATCCGGTCGGCCTGCTGCAGGCGGATGCGCACCTCGTAGTCCTTGCCGCCCTCCTTGAAGCTGCCCGCCTCGCGGCCGCCGATCAGCGAGTTGATCGTCTGGGCGATGCCGATGGTGCTCACCCCGAGGTCGGCGGCCTTGTCCCGGTCGATGGTCACCGAGACCTGGGGCTTGCCGGTCTCGAAGGTGGTGTCGATGTCGACGAAGTTGCCGTTGGCCCGCATGCGGCGGAGGTACTCGTTGGCCATCTCCTCCAGCTTCTCCAGCGACGGGCCCTGGATCGAGTACTGGAAGAGCTGCGGCGCCCAGCCGCCGGAGGAGAGGCGCTGGGCTTCCACCACGTTTGTTTTCAGCCGGCCGGAGAACTTCGTCAGCCGCCGGCGCAGCTCGTTCATCGCCGCCAGCTGGTTGAAGGAACGCTCTTCCCAGGGCACCAGCTTGACCAGCATCTCCGCCTGGTTCTGCTGCTGTCGCTCGCCCTTGCCGATGGTGGTGTAGATGTCGGTGACCCAGCCGGTGGCGCGGATCTCGTCCTCGACGACCTCGGCCTGGCGCAGGGTCTCGCGCAGCGAGGCGCCCTCGGGCAGCTCGACGTAGACGGTGAACTCGCCCTCATCCTCCTGGGGCACGAACTCCCCGGGGATCTGGGCGGCGAGGAACAGCGAGGCGACGAAGATCACCGTGGCCACCGCCATGGTCAGCGCCCGCTGGCGCAGGCAGAAGGAGAGGATCCCGCGGTAGAGGTTGGTCCCCCAATCGATGAACCGCTCGATGGGCAGGAAGATGAAACCCAGTTTCATCGCCCGCCAGTCGAGGATCCTGAGAAAGCGGGAGCAGAGCATCGGGGTGAGCGTGAAGCTGATGAAGAGGGAGATGACCACCGCGAAGGCCACGGTGAGGCCGAACTCGTAGAAGAACTGGCCCACCATGCCGGTCATGAAGGCCACCGGCACGAAAACGGCGACGATGGAGAGGGTGGTGGCGGTCACCGCCATGCCGATCTCGGCCGTGCCCTCCCGTGCCGCCTGCCAGCGGCTTTTGCCCATCTCCATGTGGCGGTAGATGTTCTCCATGACCACGATGGCGTCGTCCACCAGCATGCCCACCGAGATGGTCAGCCCGAGCATGGTCAGGTTGTTGATCGTGAACCCGAGGTAGTTCATGAAGGAGAAGGTGGCGATCACCGAGGTGGGGATGGCCAGGGTGGCGATGATCGTCGCCCGCAGGTTGCGCAGGAAGAAG
>Ga0180430_10003429_pt1 | contig 13668 bp, 31 predicted proteins | sample SS_ome_9_FD_132999 | JGI IMG/M metagenome (GOLD analysis project Ga0180430, IMG submission 132999) | Hypersaline lake sediment archaeal communities from the Salton Sea, California, USA - SS_1_S_2 metaG | ecosystem: Environmental > Aquatic > Non-marine Saline and Alkaline > Hypersaline >... | reverse complement strand
TGGATTGTCGATCACATCAACATCCTCTATCGGGCGCACGGTTCCGTACGGGGCACCAGTGTCGTAGTGGTACTCCATAAAAAGAAATCGGGAATCGAACTTTGTCCGAATCCCGATGAATCCCTTGCGCGATTTGCAAAAGACGCCATATCTAAGATTGCGAGATTGCAATTTGTAGATATGCCTGTCCCTGCAGGCTTCGATGGGGATGTGGCCCATTACCACTCACATTCATTGAGCATCAGCGAGCCCATGATTACGCCGCCGCCAACACCTGTGACGGTGAGCATGTCCCCTTTATTTACCTCCATTACGCGCTGAGAATTTTGCTCCGCCGGCTTGCAATGTACCGTGCCAACAAGGGCAACTGGGTCTTTTGGATCTTTGAGGACCATGAAATATCCACCGAAAAGATCTTCCTTGATTGAGTCAACCTCGCCGGATACTGCCATGATCTTATCCTTGGTCTGCATGTTGAATTTTGCCTCATTAGCGTCGATGCCGGCTTTGACATCGGCCACGCTGAGCGCGTTGTTGGCCGCTTGCTCAGCGCGCAACTTCCTCTCATGCTCTTTTTGCTCATTGACCGCGGAAGCGGTGCCAGCACTAGCAGGCGCTACATCAGCCGGGGTAGCCGTGTCTGGCACGTCCGGAGCCATAGCAACAATGCCAACTGTGCAAACAGAGCACGTTCCAAATAGCGCAAGGACAACGATGGTGAAGGTGGAAAGTCCTCGTTTTTGATTCATCCTCTCATCTCTCTTTGTATTCGCAGCCGAACTTGGCGCCGTCAGAAACGCGCCGATGGAACTCGAAATCGACCAGCTTCGCAGTCCGCATGTCTGCGATAATCTTTTTGGACTCCGAGAAAGTTGAACCCTGATCGTAAACGTTCAAAGTAACCTCTACAACCGCATCTTTGTCGCCAGAGTTCTGGATAATGCAAGATGCTTTGATTGTGCATCCTACGAGACCGCACACTTTCTCACCCTTTTTCGTCTTAATGCTAAGGCTTGCAGCCGGCTCTCGAACCTTTGCAGTGAATGGGTTTGGCGTGTGCTCTGTGATGTGACCAATTCCACGATTCCTCGAACTTCGATCACGCGAGATGATGCTCTCGAGGTGGCCTACGAACTGCAGCGTCCAGACCGATAAGCAAAATAGAACGATCGCTATAGTAATCCTAAGCGGTGTCCAGAACTTCTTTTTGGCTTCATTCATTAGATGTCTACTAGATTATCGACGTCGTATCCGAAATGAGCGGCAGCCTTCTTCCAAAGGGCATGGGCCTTACGGTTTGTAAGCGGAGGGTGCCTACCCTGCTGGTGGCCATATCCTTCGAATGTATCTGATGCACGTTCGCCCACGGTCTCGATGAATTCGCGATCACGTTCGCCCTCAGCGAAATCTTTTGGGTCGACAGGGTCACAGCCAGCAAGCTCAATGAACTTGTTGAGGAACTTTGCCGTCGCCGGATTGTCGAGTTCAAGTGGTGTGCAGCCTTCCTCATCGAAGGCGAGCGCGGCCCATCCCACGAGGCAGCACTGCGTGGTACAGGCGAACTTGAGTTGCTTTCGCTCTTCCGGATTGATAAATCCACCGCTTTCCGCTCTATCGACAAGCTCGACCATATCATCGGATACGATCTTGCCGCTTTTGGTCGTCACCCACTGCCCATGATCGAAATCGCTAGGCATTGGAACGATCAGAGTTCGGGGCCACTTGGTTCGTTTCGGTGCTGACATTTTTTCTCCTTTTATAGCCTTCCCATACGGAACGTAATGCGCCTGCTCCGATACTAATGAGCAGGACTTCGTCAGTTGTTAGCTCGACCCAATGATACTTATTGAGAAAGTAGGCAGCGACGACCAGTACGACCCCAATCGGATCCATGGCCTTGTCGGCCTGGCGTGCAGTTTGTTTAGCAATTTGCTTGGGGTTCATGACCCCATTTTATCACGCCCAGAAAGATCTTCCCTGGCACTCATCGCTGTGGCACTGCCACTCAGTGGGATTCGCTACGGCGAGAGGATCTCCGAGAGGCTTGCCGTATTTACCGAGAGGCTCGCAATGCCATTTACCGATCTCGTGTAAATTCTTTTGGCCTTGCCCACAGTGCGGGCAATAGTAGGGCTTGCTGGCCCAATGCAAAACATTCTCGACATAGACGGCGACGGGTCCAGCGAAGGTCACGCTTTCGGGGGTGTTCGAAATCGATCTCATCCAACGAAGCCCTTGGTTCGATAGAAGCGAAGGATCTCGATGCTCTCCCGAATATCGGGCAGCGCCCGGTGCTGCTCCTTGCTTCGCGGCGGGTGATCTTCCGGCGCCCAGCGAAGCTGAAGCTCGCGGATCGTGCTCACGTCGATGTTGCGGTGCGAGAGCAAGCCGGCAACGCGCGGCATGTAGCGCTCGAGCCGAAGCCGATCAAACCAAACCGAAGAGCCGGCAAGCGGCGGCTTCTCCTTCATGCCCTCATACACGCCCCACGCATTGAGAAACTCCACAACTTCACTCTCTACGGAATGTGAAGTTGGAAGCTCGCAGCCTTTGTGATAGGCCTCGTGCGCCTTGAGAATGTCTTCGATCAATCCGCTTTGCTTGTGTCCCTCCCAGACATTTTGCAAGAGGTATTGCGGAGAGACGTCGCAGATGGTTTCTTGGAAAGAAGAGCCATCGGCAATCATGTTCAATTCGTTGTCGGTAACGACGAACGCGACTTCCAAAAGTGCAGCGTCTTGCTCGAATCCAGTGGTTTCAACATCGCACCAAACGATGCGGTCAGAAGGTTTTCGGTTCTCGCTCATAGTTTGTCGATCCTGATGTGGCTTGTCTCGTAGATGATGTCGGTGTGTTTGATGGTGAATCGGAACGTCATCGATCCATAGTCGTCGATTTCGGTTCGCTCCCAATCCACCCTCAGCGTGTCTCGCTTCAGCTGATCTGGAAGTTCCGGCACGACAATCCAGTAATCGATTTCGTATTTTTCGCGCAGGTCATTCTCATCAAGATATTCATCGAACCAAATTCCGCTTTCGGCCACGGATAGCTCTGCATGAAATGACATCGATCGAAGCCCCACGATCTTGTCGCGCGCCTCTTGAATAACCTTGAATCGCTCTCTGGCCAAAGAGATATCTTCGTCATTCCATGGCGTCGCAACAAGCAACGTTTCAAACTCGGACGATGTATTGATGATGATGTAGCTCATTTCATTTCCAGTGACGCAAGAGCTTGGTTTTGGGACACACGTAGAGTCGACCCTTGGGACGATAGACGAAGGAGGGGTATGGAGACTCCGCGTCGTAGAGCTTTCCATCTTCGACGTATGCCCGAACGAGAACGTATTGCTCGACATGCTCGCGCAGGTGGACGCCTCGGATACCCATACCCTTCGAAACCTCGGCAACCTCGGACCAGATCTTGTCCCACGGACGCCCGACCTGTTTACGCAGCCAGCGGTAAAGGGGCCTGGTGCGATCTCCCAGGGTCTTAGATCCACGACCGCGCGACATCTTTCCGCGAGAAGGCTCGTCATACTCGAGGCATTCGCCATCGTCGTCGAGCACATCGCTCACGCGCACACGGCCCCGTCCGCCATTCTTACGACTCGTTTGCTCCCACGAATCGTCGTGGCGGCCGGTGTCGATGATGATGTGTTTCATGTCGCGCCGCATGATTACCCTCCTAAGATTTCTTTTTTACTCTCTTCGTGAAACCAGAGATTGTCTTTCAGTCGCTCTCTCACATAATCGTCATCGGCAAGCGCTTTCATTGCCTTGATGCTGATATCTTCGAAGTGCTCAGACGCGTAAGATTGTAGGTTCCCCTGAAAACTTGGGATGCCAGGGTAATGCGCCTCGGGAATGAACTTGCCATCATCCGCGTAGTCGCCAGTGATGACGATTCGGTCACCGGCCCAAGATCCAATGATGGGATTTTTGGAATGAAGATCTCCGCCGCCGCGCCCGTTGCCGTCTGCCAGCAAAATAGCGAGGCATGACATCGTGCCACACGATGAGAGACCGAATTCCATGAGCTTGAGACCGTCACCGCATTTATGCGGGTGAAGATACTGCCTCTTGTCGAGGTTTACTGCGTAGTAATATTGCCCCATTTTATATCCTTAGAAAAAAACCTGCCTTGCCGAGGCCGGCCTGGCCTCGCCTTGCCGTGCCTTACCTGGCACCGCCGTGAAAAATGAAACCTTGCCTTGCGACGTCTAGCCTTGACACGCCATGCCAAGCCTTGCCTCGCCTCGCCATGGCTTGCCAAGCCTTGCCTCGCCTTGCCATGGCTTGAGAAACGGTGGACCCTCTCGGGCTTGAACCGAGGACCGACCCGTTATGAGCGGGTTGCTCTAACCGACTGAGCTAAGGGTCCTTGAATGAGGCTATTCTCTTTCGTTGTAGGACTTAAGCGATCCTCCACTCATGCCCTTTTCGGTAAACTTTCCACTTCGCTCATAGGTTGAATACGTGCCATCACCATCCACATCGCCGAAAGCCCGAATGGTGAACTCGCAAGAACCGTAGCCCCCAGAAGAACTTTTACCAACGAACTGGTAGTGCATGATGTGAGGCATCTCTTGAGTGTAACCGATCGATTGAAATACGGGATTATCGAGCCACATCGAAAAATCGTATTCCCATGGCGCCCTTGGCGATGTGGTCGGGACACACATGTGACCGGGGCCGTTGCTACACTTTACGTCAAGCGGCGGAACGACCCCCGAATCTATTTCGAGATTACCCTTCGTCGTCCCTGGGCAAAAATGCGGCGCAGGGCCTTCATTCGACATGCCAGGAAATCCAAGACTGATGTGCTCCTCTTTTACAAAGAGCGTGACGCTATCGAACATTCTTGCAATCTGAACCTTCGGTTCAACCTCAGATTCAAACTGTGCCTTGCGCAGTTCTTCGCGCTCCTTCTTGCGCTCCTCAAATCCTTCACAGGCGGGGAAAAGGAGAAGTAGGAAGGGGATGGTGTAAGTCTTTCTCATTTGATATCAATCTTTGTGATACCAACCATCGATAAGTCGGTTGATGTGTTCAGTGGGGATGATGACTGCGTCACGAGAGTCGTTGATCGATTCTGTGTATTTCTCTGCATCGTCTCGCGTCTCAAAAACTCCACGAGTAACGAGGCAGTATCTGCCATCGTCTTTGCAGAAGATAGCAAAGTGGCCATCAGGCAATCTGTGAGAAGCGCTGCTCATTTCTTCGACCTCAGAATCTTCCGGTTCTCCGAATTCTTCCATGCTTTCCGAGATGTAGCTTTGGGCCTCATCAAGCGTGTGAAACACTGCCCAATCTGACTGATCGGTGTGGCCTGGCCCCACAAACCTTGCGCCAAAGCCATGGATAACCTTCGTGCGAACGATATTATCTATACCGGTAAACTTTCTCAAAGCTTTTCGGCTTGTATCTTTGCCAAAAAGATGTCTAGGCAGCCATGCGTATTCTCCGTCTTCATTTTCAAAAAATACCCAGGTGCCATATCCGACTTCTGGCTTCGTCGTCATGCGCCTCCTCAACGGGGGACTCGACTCCAGTCCCATGGTTTTTCGTACCCGAGGAGCGCGAGCAGGTCAAGCATCGGGCACAGGTCGTGGTTGTTGGTCATGCGCATTTTGTCGCCGAGGTAGCCGGGGTCTCGACCGATCAGGACGACGGAGCGACCGCCTACGTTGCCGCGGTCGAGCCATGTGAGCATGATGCCGCGATGCGCTCGAGAGAGCACGAGGTCGTAGCGAGACATGTTGCCGGGGCTCCAGTCGCAGTCGAGTACGTCATCGCTGAGGCGAAAGATCTCGAGCAGCGGGGTGTTGTGGCTTTGGAAAAGCTCGATGGTCGGCTGGTGTGGAATGTCCCATTCCCGCTCACCACCTTGAAAGCGCGCATGCAGATTTTTCGTCTCTGCAAATCGGGCAAGCGCTCGCACGAAAGAGTTCTTCGGGGTTTGGTCGGTAAGCTGAGAGATCTCAGCATTATGTGCAAACTTGAGTCTGATCATTTAGTCCTCCAACCTGACGAATCCAACGGTATTACCGTTCATATCGAGCAACTTGTCGTCGATTTCCGGAGTGACGCAAACGCACTCTTTACTTCGGCGCATTTGGGCGCTCACCTTGTCGGGGATTGTCGAGAGAATGCGCTTGAGTTCAATCTTGGGCACGATATCAAATGCGGCGCTGTCCATGACGATCTCAATCGTAACCTTCACTTTGCGCCCTCCGGAATCTTGAATGGTCCGTAGATTTCGATGTATTCGTCGCCCCCGTCCCACTGGCCGAGATTTTTCAGTTCTTCGATGACTTCTTCCTCAGTAGGCGCTTTATCGCGCCACACAGGCCAAACGTCATTGCCGTGTCGGTGGTAGAAGCGGACGATGTACATTACTCCACCTCCTCAACGGAGATCTCATTCTCGTCGAAGGCAACATCTTCGCCGACGTAGTCTTCGATCTGCGGCGCCAGTTCGCTGATGGCGGTGTCGAGAAGGGAGGACGGATCCGCATCCGTCTCAACGATGATTGTGACTTTGTACTTCATAAAACCTTGCCTTGCCTTGCTTTGCCGAGCCCTGCCTGGGACTGCCTAGCCGCACCTTGAATTTATTTCACCTTTTCCCAGTGTACCACCTGGAAGCATCCGAAGGGCCCACCCTTTTCGGGTCGGTAATCGCCAACGCCAATTCGTTCGCCACCCTCTCGCAAAAGCTGATGCACCGTCACGGGGTCGAGCACATCCTCGTTGATTGCGAGCGCGAAAACGGCGCCCCAGCAATCGAGCCGCGGACGGTACCGCATGATCCGGCCCTTTGTCGAAGGAATCGTGACCGGCCTCGCATCGACCTCGAAGTCGGTCAAGGGCGTTTTTCCATCACCATTCACCAACGTCAATTGGTCCTCGGTCATGCGTACGCCTGCGGGCACGATGTACTTGAGGGACTTGCGAGAACCCTTTTGCTTGTGACTTCCGCCAGCCTCCCGAAGCATGCGAGCAATAGCTGCGCCGGGGAGGTAAAGGTCTCCGTTCTTTTTTCGATAGGCAGCAATCTCTGCCTGATCTCGCGGCAGCACTTCCTTGATATGAACCGCTCTCGTTCCCTTTCCAGCGTCAGCCTCGTTAGGCTCAGCAAATCTATGCTGCAAAAGAGGAGTGATACCTTCGATTCTCACGTTATACGTCTGCATCTTCTTTGCTCAAGTTCCGACCTTAAAGATCGTTATAAAAACCCTGCCCTGCCCCGCCACGCCATGCCACGCCGGGCCACGCCTCGCCTGGCCATGGATAGCCTTGCGGCGCCCTGCCGTGCCGGGCATCGCCGAGCCCGACCAAGCCGTGCCTTGTAAATCTATTCGTATACCCATTCGTCAGCGTACTCGTAGTAGTACGCCTCGATGTACGGTTTCTTATATTCTCGAAAAGAGAAATCTCCACCGTATCCCGTAAAGCTCATGATGACCTCGTGGCCGAAGTCGTACGGGCTAAAAGGCGAACTTCGATAGAGCCCTTTATCTTTGTACTTGTCGTAAAAATCGCGCAGGGAGATATCATTCGTCTCAAGAAACTGCGTGATGGCATCGTCGCATGCACGACGTGCTTTTTCCGGGGTCTCTGGTGCGATATGGGTAATGTCGCATCCTGAAAGAGATGGGCTGTCCTCTTGTTGCTCTGCCTCGCTTGCCCACGCGAGCGCCCACAGCGTTCGAGCCATGCCGCGAACGATGGCCTCGCGTAGCTCGCCACCCTCAGTGCTGCCAAGCACACCTTTCATCTCGAGGGCAATCTCTCGAAGCTCGTTGAGATGCTCTTTGTGATGCTTTTCACCGGAGGCGATATTGCTCTCAATGTTGGCGAGGGCGGACACGAAGATGTCACGAGGCACTGTGCGTTTTGCGAGACCGCTTGACGACACAGCGTAGATCGGATCTCTCATGTTAGAGTGCCATCCGGTCAGACGTTGAGCCAACGCCATGGGGACTTTGATGTCGTTCATGCTGGGACCTTCGGGAGATCGCTTTCGACGTAATCGCCCGGATCGAGATCGAGATGAATGTACTTGATGACCTCGTCGAGCCGCTCGCAGGGCTTGCAGTATTCCTCGAGCTTCTCGACGACATCCGAGCGATTCCATACGTGCTTGAAGACGACCGGCGGAATGTCTCGCAGATCGTCATTGGCCTGCTTGACAAATACGCTGATGAAGTAGGTATTCAGCGGCCTGTCGAGGCCTGCAATGATCTCGTGCCCAGGGTCCTTCGGCTCCATGTAGATCTGCGACATATCACTTTTCCTTGATCAGTTTGAGAAAGAGCTTTGCGTCTTCTTTTTGCTTGAAAAATGCCCAGGGGTACACCGTCGATCCATCATACAAAGATCGAGACATGTAACCGCGCGAGCCTTCGGGATTTTCCCACGTCGTATCGAGTGCCCACCACCCGTCAATGCCACGCGGCTTGATAGCCCTACCACTCCAAGATGAATGGGTCTCGGTGCCAAGCTCGACAGAAATATCAGTGCGCTCCTTGAGCCTCCACCCACGCTGCTCCACGCTGGGCGCAAGCTGGTCTCTAAAAAACTTCTCGGCAGTCTCGTACTCATCCTCGCGGCCGATGTACCAAACTACGTAGTGCTTCCCGTTACGCTCAACCTTGATACGCCTGGGCCCGATGAGGTCATCTTTGGCCGAGCGCATCGCCTTGAGCGAATGAGGGAGCTGCCCGAACTCGAATTCGGCAGAGCCCATGTAATCCATGCCGAAGTGTCGGTCGATGCCGTCGCGCCTCTCGTATGGCTCGTTGTAGCGATACATGCGCTGGACGAGATAAGGGTAGTCAGCCATTACTACTCCGATAGGGGTGTTTGCTATTATTCTTGAATGCCCGGCGCCGGCTGTCGATCCACGAGTAGGTTTCCATCCACTCGATGCCTTCAGCAGTCGCAAAGAATGCGCCGCCACCGAACTCGCCGACACGGGGTCTACTGCACGACAGGCTATAGGACAGATGAAAGCAGCCGTCAGGTTGGCGAGCTTTCAAAAACTCGTGCATCAAGGTCGCAATCTGCTCGACGTTGCCGGAGTCGTCAGAGTAGACCCAAAGCTGTCGCTTGCCCTTCTCCCCGCTGTCTGCGAGTTCGAACTTCCAAGTGAAATCGAAGCCCTCTTCATCCCACTCCATGTTGTACATGTTGTAGCGATGCTCCGCCTCGGCAAAATTGGGGTGGTCTTCGAAATCTAGATCGTGTGCAGCACACTCATCGTGGTACCTCCCAAAAAAATTGAGCTGCTCTTCAAGCCACTCAACGTCCTCTTTATCGAGGTCGGTCAGAACTTCCGAAAAGTTGAGATAGTTGTTTGCCATCAGCTTCGAGCCTCCATATCGTCATCTTCTGGAGCATCGTTGTAGAGAGCGAAGGTCACCACGCCGTGATATACGGGCTGCGTAGCAATATGCTCACCGAAGAACAGATTTAGATTTTCCTGCTCCGTCTTCTTCTCGTTGTACGGAACGTCGAAGATCTCTGTGCTCCATGTACGGTCGTTCCATAGCAGAGCTAACTCGACTCGCCAAATGTCGACATCGTCAACCATTTTAGTTACCTAAAGATTTCGATGTACTTCTCGATCTCTTCGCAGAGGGGGCGCGTCGTTTTCGGCACGGCGATGTACCACTTCCACCCGACGTACGAGATAACCTCGAAGCAGGTATTTTTACCGAGCGGGTGTTCATCGCGGCCATCCTTTCGGCCGCTCATATCTGTATTCAGGTAGTCGTCAAAGGCGAACCTCTTGCCATCAACGTTACCTTTTTGTTTATGGATGATGTATACCGTAAAACCATCGTAGTGCTCCGCGGTCCTGGTTCGGGCGGGAACGATCTTCGCGATCCGATTCTCATCAAGGCGAACCAGGCCGGTACAATCCATCCACTTGATGTCGATCTTCCATTCGAAAGAACGGCAGAACTCCTCCTTAGCTGACTTGCTCATAGAATCATCCGTAGACAAGATCGCCGAAACAAACGCACTGCAAGAATACGTCACCAGTGTCGGCGTCCTCGTCCTCGCTGATGAGATCGTTCATGTGTCGCGGATACTTCTTTGCCATGGTCTCAAGGCCGCGCTCGAGGTCGGCCTTTTTGATGACCCACTCCATACCGTTGCCGCCTGTGACACTTTCAAATGCCTGTCCATTCCAGCGCGGAAGCTCATCGTCGAACTTGACCTGGAGCGTCAAGCACCCGTCGTAAAACGGAGCCCAGTACCCACTGAATACGCCGCCGGAGGCCTTGTTGATATCCTCGGCATGCTCGGCCGGGAAATCGTAATCTGCATTAGTGTACCAGTAGTTACTGCCGCCTTCGAGCGCGCAGATGAGCAGGTCTTGCAATCGCTGCAGCGGAATTTGATGCTGATACGAGATTGTTCCTTCAATTGGCTTCATGATTTTCACGCCTTATATCAGCCTTTGGGTTCGCTGATATTGATGATGATTTGACTCACCATTAGGATATGGGGCTTGGATCGCTCCGGGGCTGGATGCATCCCGCTGGAGTATCCATTTTTTAATTGATCTACCAAGTTCATCGCTTGGCAGATCTTCGGCTTGAGTCGACCGTCTGGGTTTGGCTCATAAGTGCATACATCAACGGTTCCGTAATGCGCTTTATACATAACGGATACACGTTCCCCTGTAGGCAGGGTCAGCCAAACAAATACGCCATCCTCCCCCTGATCGGGAAGCTCAAGCTCGATCTCAGACTCGTTCGCGCGCTTAATCTTCATCGGACTTATCTTCAAAAGCCTTGATAAAAGCTGAACAGATCTCGTAAGCCTTGGCGAAATCGGAGTAGACCTCGCATCCGGCGAGTGACGCGATCTTGCTCGCATACAAGACCGCAATCGGATGCCCGTTCACGGCAGCCGTCGAAAACGTTCCATTGCTCTCGAGGGTTGCGCGAATCTTCGGCAAGATTCGCGAAAACGAGTGAACGACTCCGGAGAGGTTGCACGCGTCTTGAACGCGAATGGCGTCCATGTAATCTTTGGGGGTCAGAAGTTCCATCAGTCTACACTCGGTCGTTCATCGTACACGTGGGTAACTTGTCCAGTCTCAACGTCGATGACTCGAAAGGCCGGCGGCGGCTCACCGTAAAACTCAGCCATCGAATCCAAATGCTCTTTGAAGCTGTCGAGGGAGGCGCACGCGCGCAGCGTGATATCACCTTCGGCATAGGTCAGCACCTCACGGCGCTCGACATTGACCCACACCCCGAAGTACCAGGCGTCCTGACTCGTGTCGTACTGCTGCCATCCACCGTCGAAAAATCCCTCGAGAAAATCGAAGTAGTAGCGCTCGCCGCCAGCCCCAGACGGCCAAAACCACTGCTCCACGGCGTCGCCGTTGTCGCAAGTGTAGCCCTCTTTTTTGAATCCTTTGATCTTCGGCCGTACGTCCATTACTTTTCACCTTTCAGACACTCACAGAGCTTGCCCAAGATAGCTCCCATAACTTCCTCGGGCGCCTCTCGCCATTCATCACTCGTCCATCCGACAATCTCATCGCCGAACAAGTCATGGAACCGAATGAAGCTAACACCGTCAGCATTGTTCGAAGACGAATCGAATGTCATATTCTCATCGTTTGGGAAGATGATGCTTACGTCTCCATCATCCGTTGCCGTGAGCGTAACGGTAGCGGAAATTGAATTACGCTCTTTGCTACCAGTCATACACTTTGAATTCTGGTGAGATGTCAGCGTCTTGATGGAAATGAATCAGTACGCAGTTTTCGAGTTCCAAAGCCTTACCCATGATGGGATAAAGCCAGGCGGGAATATCTACATCAGGCCCTCCCTCGAAACCAGCCTGGCTCACCCAGACAACCCAGCCGCACTCGTGCTCGACCCATCGGGCATCGCCGAAGTCGGGATTTTGATTTGGGCAGTGACCTGTGGACAGGTCTAGCATCTGAGCGATCATGTTACTCGTGTCGATGCGCCTATTTTCCTCGAATGAGTAGTCGCCGATGTGGAAAAACCCGGCCATGCCGTGCAGATCGTAAGCATGAGATTGCAAGAGGGCTATGAGCGTCTGCTCATCTTCATGGCTAAAGTTACAGCTGACAACGCCATTATGCGTGATTGATTGAACATCGATCACGAACTCGAAGGAATGTAGAGCCGGATCATGTAGATTGCACTCTCGAATTTTCTCGATCGAAAACCCGACCCCTGCCTCTTTGAGTTCATCCGAAATCTGCTTTCGCATGAAAAACAAGAGAGGGAAATTAGGGTGATTTTTGCAAAACTCTTCGTAAAGCTCCCAATCCCCCTCAACACTTCGTTGGAATGTGAATATCATGTATTAATGCTCCAGCCGTCACTCCCAAGAGATACTCGCGTACTTCTCTTGCACTTTCTTGTCGGCGAACACCCATCGCCAAATGGCCCCATCTTCGCCTTGCATCTCGATGTACGAGCCGTCTTCGACGAAAGGAGCGATGGCGTCGAACAAGATCATGTCATCGCCGATCTTCTCGCCAGTGAAGTAGATGTACTGGACACTCCCGTCATCGCCGCAGTCGATCTCCCAACGCCAGGCCAGCATCGCTTCCTCAAGCGTCTTGGCATTGACGAAATCATTCGTATTGACCCAAGAAAAATGGCGCCCCGAGGAATCGTTGATCGTCTCTTTGCCAGCCAGCCCCTTGATAGCCGCCAAGGCGGGCGCAAAGTTGCTAGCTTCGATGACGAAGTTCGAATCTCTCATTTGAATGCAGTATCCCATAGCTTACTCTCAGGTGTGGATGCTCCAGCCGTCTTGCGGCGTCAGGTTGACGGAGTACGTGGGCGCTCCACCGTCCCCACCGCGGTCGTGAGACCCGTGGAAGATGATGCCGCCGTTCATCACCCTGCGCCATTCCTCGGCGTCCTTGGGGAGCCCCTCGAGAACGAACTCGAAGGACTTGGGCGCGAAGTCTTTGAAGAGTCGCAGCTTGATCTCTTGCATCGGCTTGCCCCAAAAGCCGACCTCTTCATCGGGTCGCTCACCTTGGCACAGATACTTGAGGCGCCCCATGAACTGCTCGTATCGATCAGTCTCGCGTGCGAATTCTTCAACCTCTTTGAAGTGCTCTTCACAACAAGAGGTATCGATGCGTGAAAACCATACGGGTCGTTCGCTCATTTTTTGCCTTTCTGTTTTGCGAGTTCACTGAGGATCATGTCTAGATATTCCGCTCGTCGTTCCTCCTCCGAGCGGCGCATTTTGGCGAAGAGATTTTGATGGATCTGGGCCCGTGTATTTTCAACGGCCTGCTTGACCTTCGCCAGGCTCTGCATGCCAAACTGCACAGATCCAGGTGAGCCTGTGAACGTCACGGTCACGCGCGTTCCTTTTTTGCGGACCTTGGATGTTCCGCCGGCATCACGGTGGATCTCGCGTAATGCGCGAATCGCAGTGTTCACCTTGTCCCACAAATACTCAGGGACATCGAAAACTGCTGTTCTTGAAGTTTCGGACATTATGAAGCTTTCTTTGCCCACCAAAATTCAATATGGTCAAGCACGGTATCTTCACCGAAAGAGTTATCGAAAATACGCCATCTCGCATCCACGGCCGCCCAATCGTCTCGAGGAACCCAGACCTGTGACGTGAAG
>Ga0180430_10003428_pt1 | contig 13675 bp, 9 predicted proteins | sample SS_ome_9_FD_132999 | JGI IMG/M metagenome (GOLD analysis project Ga0180430, IMG submission 132999) | Hypersaline lake sediment archaeal communities from the Salton Sea, California, USA - SS_1_S_2 metaG | ecosystem: Environmental > Aquatic > Non-marine Saline and Alkaline > Hypersaline > Sediment... | reverse complement strand
TGCCTTTTTCAGAAACCGCGTTGACCACCTAATGGCCGAGGTCGCACTAGCAACGGGCGTCACCCTCGGGCCGCTCAAGCGACGCCGTCGCTCCAACTCGCACGCTCCGCAACAACAACAGAAGTCGCAGAAACCTCAACAACAGAAGTCACCGAAGAAGCCACCGCAGCCACCACCGATAAGCTGATGCCGCTACGAGTTATTTCAGAACGCTAAATCATTTTGTCTCCCTCTAAGGACTACAAAAATGGCTAAATGGACTGCTTTCCTGTTCTCTTTCCTGTTTTTCGTCGGCACTGGCTTCTCGCAGGATATATCACCAATAGTGCCACAGGGTGGACCGCGGATAGTGCCATCCCGCCCCATACCACGATTAAGGAAATTGGTCATCCCCCCCCCACAGTTCCTCTGTGTCGGTCCCCTTGGAGATGTTAAAAAATGGGAATTCGTCGGGTGCAAAACTTTTTCAGTCGAGGAGCTCCGCATTGCACTCATTGGTGACTCTAAATTGTCGCAGCCACGCCATCCCCACAGCGAACGCACCGACCTGCTCCGCATCGCACCTGAGCGGTTAGAGAGTGGCTACTACGCTGCAGGCTTTGCGGACGCAACCGTCCGCGCAGAGATCGCAAAAAACAAGGATGGCGATCTTGTTCGTTTCCATATTAACGAAGGGCGACGTTACAAGCAGGGTGCGGTACAGATTATTGCAGAGTTCCCGAAGAACAAGGGTAAATTTTTCTCCGAAAAAAAATTACGGCAGTTCCTCACGCAGGAGCAATGCGTGCAACCCGGTACGTTAATAATGCAGCAACCGGGCGAGGAGTATGCCAAGCGTCTCACCGAATACTATATGGCGCGCCTCGCAGGCGAAACGATAAAACCGACCTGGGAAGTCGGTCAGACGCTCAACTACTCATCGAGCGTGCGTGAAAAACTTAAGGAGCGTATTGAACAGGCATTCGCCTTACAGGGTTTTTTCCATCCGAAATTCAGCTACGACCTTGAAAAAAAGGGAACCCAGATGCATCTCGTCGTGAAGGTGCAAGACCTCGGAGGACGCGCGATTACCAGTCAGTTCGAGTTCCTTGGCAATAAGATCAACTCAGACGCGTTACTGCAAAAAAAACTTAATCTCAGCCCCGGGCAAACCTTCACATCTGATCTTTGGTGGGAGACCCTAAAGAAGTTCATCCAATCAGGTCGGTTCGCTTCGCATTCAATACGACCTCTCTTCTGGAAAGCCAAGCCTGCAGCAGACAATGGTGACCAGAAGATCCCTGTTCTCATTGAGCTCATTGAGACACCTAGCCTCCCGCCACTTAGCAAACCGCTCCGCCCTGAACAGCAAGCACTTGTCGATTGCGTCAATTGGATTGCTAGAACACGATTACAAGAAGACAACTTCGAGTTAAAGGTCTCGCTGCCGCTCTCGTTATTAGCAAAGCTTGTCAACCATGGCCAAAAAGCGAGGCTCAAAGAGGAAGAAGAAAAAGCGTTTGGAATCTCCGAGAGTATCAAAAAAATAGGAAACCAACTCGTCACCTCCAGCGGCCGAATAGACCTTTTTGCCAAGTACTTTACGAACGACAATGCGTTCGACCTAATGCTTGATACGCCCTTCTCGAAGCTCAGCTTAGTACTCACGCAAGAAACAATGTATCTCTTTAACCACGACGCAAAACGATACTGCGCATTACCACGCAAGAACTCTGAAACAAATGGCCAGCAACGATGGATTGCGAAACTCAACCTAACTATTCGCACTTGGAAAGGGCAGGATCGATACGGCATCTTGCCGTATGATAGAAATACACAAATTGGTGCTGGCCTAGTAACCGAGTCGAATGACGAGGATGCGAAGAGTGACTTAAATGCAGGAATGAATATTCAGGTGCTGCCGGGGGCGTTACTGGCAAACTTTGGCACAACGGATCCAAATGAAGGAAGTTCGCTTGGACTAAAATGGAGCGTATCCGAAGAGAGCGTGGTTGGTTCCCTTAAGAATGAGAATGCCGCCTTCACAATTGAAGTTATGCGTAAAACAGGAAGGCTTGCGGAACTCTCCTTAGAGAGTTTTTCAGAAAAGAGCCACATTAAAATCCGCACGACTTCGCCGAATCAAAATGAAGTATCTTCTCCCACAGGATCGCTTGCCAAACGGACGCAAGGAATGCAGCAGACCAAGCCCTCGCCCGAAGGTGAATTTTTTACACTCTGTGAGACGCTCGTCGCTTCGCCCCGCCTGCAATTACTCTTCGCAATGTTGGACAAAGAAGAGCAACAAAAACTCGTTACTTATGGAAAGTTCGCACGCTGGGCAATTCATAAAGCGGTCACCCTGATGAATGCAATGGATGATGAAGCGGGCAAAACGGAAACGCTACTCACAAAAACGGAGCGGGAAAAATTTAGCATCCCACCCTTTTTTCCGAAATCCTTGCCGCCGCCGAAATCCCTTCCTCTCGTCCTTCCACCCTTTGCCGTGCCTGAACTTTTCGCGCACGACTGTTGGGCACAACGCGTGCTGCTAGACGTTGCCCTTTTCCTGCAGGGCTACACTGCTTATTTCGACGGAGACCTCCTCGAATTTCAAAACAACAAGAAGTACGGGCCCCTCTGCCTTCTCGCAATCGCCAATTTTTGTGCGCAAATTGACGAACTCAACCTCGCGACAACATTCGCAAGTGTTGCAGAAAAACGTCTCACCGCAGAACAATTCGCAAGCGATGGTGCTGCACTCTTCGATCCTGATTCGGCAGTCGGTAAGGCACTCTGCAAACAACTTTTGCCTCTACTTCGTGACAACACTGCCGAGGAACACAAAATCCTGCGCGACATCCTGCCAGAAAAGATACAAAAACCGTTCGACGTTCTATGCAACACCTTACGCAAGAATAAAGGAAAGCCCGACGACAAAGCGGTCTTCGAAGCTCTACGAGCTATTTGGAGCCACGGCGCAGAAAAAGAACTCCGTCGCGAACTCCAAAGATTGCAAAACGAAGAAATGAATTTATTGTAACGCACCTTCACCTCCACCTTCACTCTTCCAATGACACTTCCTGAAATTAAGCCTACTGATGTCGATGCCATTCTCTCTGCCGCAGCGCAACGGGTCGCGGCGATCGTGCGTGAAAAGCAACCGCTGCCGTCCGCCTTTGAGTTTCTTGGCGAGTTTGGCGACTTCGAGTTGTATGGGACGTTCGTCTCACTCAAATGTGGCCAGCAACTGCGGAGTTGCATCGGGAATATGTCGGTCGGCAGTAAGCTTGCCGCGTCCCTCGACGACGCTGCGATGGGGGCAGCGAAGCACGACTACCGCTTTCCACCTATCTCGCCACAAGAGTTGCACCTGCTCGACATTGAAGTCTGGCTCCTTTTCTCGCCGGAGACTATTGTTGAGAAGGGTCGTGACCGACTTGCACACGTTGAGGTGGGTCGCGATGGATTACAGATTGAGCTCGGTGGACGTCGCGGCGTTTTCCTGCCCAGCGTACCGGTCGAGCAAGGCTGGGACAAAACGACCTACTTCGAGCAGCTTTGCCGTAAGGCGAGTCTCCCGCAAAATGCTTGGCTAGATGAAAAGGCAGTGATCCAAAAGTTTGCCGGCGTCGCGCATCGGGAACCACTCGTCAACTGGCTCGCCTCGGACGACCCCGCGAAGAAGAAGACGTCGGTCGGCCTCTCTACGGATGAGAAGGCGGCTAAAAAACGAACGACGCCACCGATCCCACTCTGGTTAGAGCGTAAGCCTGCTGTTGCTGGCTCCTTCTATCCTGATCACGCTATTGAAGAGACACTCGCGTCATTGACACCCTCGCACTTAGAGCCAGAAAAATGGACCGCCGCAATGGTGCCGCACGCAGGTTGGGTCTATTCGGGACAACTCGCGATGCAAACGCTGGCACGCGTGGAAATCCCCGACCGCGTGCTGATACTCGCACCGAAACACACAGCACCAGGAGTACCTTGGGCGGTTGGACCCTTCAAGCACTGGCTCCTACCACACCTCCAACTGCAGGGGGACGAAGAACTCGTTGGAAAAATTGTCGCCGAGGTCGAAGACATTGTGCCCGACAAAGATTCGCATATCCAGGAACACGCTATTGAGGTACTCTTGCCAATGCTGGCACACTTCAACCCGAAGGTCCAAGTCACCGGCGTAACGCTAACGCACGCACCTTACGCGCAGCTCCAAAAGATGGGACGTGAACTCGGTGAAATGCTGCGGGGCCTACCCCAAGGTGAACGTCCTCTCATTCTTATCTCGAGTGATTTGAACCACTTTGCAAGTGAGGCCGAGAACCACCGCCTCGACGCGATGGCACTCAAAGCAATGCAAACTTGGGATGCCCAACATTTCTACGAGGTCGTTATTACGCAAAATATCTCGGTCTGCGGTGCGGCGGGAATTGTGGTCGCACTCGAAGCGATGGAGATACTTGGGAAGGAAGGCAGGATGGAGAAAGTGGGCTACTGCACTAGTGCCGATGCTGGCGGCGATACGATCCGTGTGGTCGGCTACGGTGGTATGCTGCTACGATAGAATCCGCCTATACTGCGTATCCTCTGTATTTACTCTGTCGCAATGAGAGGGTAAGGGATGCGGCTTTACCTGCACAGTTCTTCACTGCCAGCCTTGTGAGGGGGGGTGGCGAAAAGCCTGAAATTTGGTAGAATACGAATCTTGTATTTTCGACTCTGACATCTAATATGTGCAGAAGATTAAAAAATCGCCTTATGTGGCGATCCTAACCTTTTATCTTTTAACCCCAATAGGAAAAATGAAACCCAAACTCTTTTTTGCGGCACTGATCGCGTCGCTCGGTGGATTGCTTTTCGGCTTTGAAACCGCTGTTATTTCTGGTGCAGAACAAACACTATCCGATATTTATCGCAGTACGTGGTGGGGCCTCAATGCAAGCTGGTGGCACGGCTTCCTCGTCACCTCCTCACTGCTTGGTACGATCATTGGCGCAATGACCGCCGGCAAGCCTGCTGATAAATATGGTCGTCGTAAGTGCCTCTTCACCGTTGGCATCCTTTTTTTGGCTTCCTCGCTAGGTTGTGCCTACGCTTGGGACTACTGGTCGTTCTCCATCTTCCGCTTCATCGGTGGTGTCGCAGTTGGTGGTGCCTCGGTGATCGCTCCGATGTACACTTCGGAACTCGCTCCGGCAAAGGTGCGAGGCCGTCTCGTTGCCTTGGTGCAGTTCAACATTGTTTTTGGCATTTTACTTGCGTACCTTTCGAACTACGCAATTTCGCTATTTGGTCTCGACCCACTCAATGTTGAGTGGCGTTGGATGTTCGGCGTGATGGCAATTCCGTCGGTTCTCTTTTTTGCCCTTCTTTTCCTCATTCCGCGTTCGCCTCGCTGGCTCGTAGCCAACGGTAAAAGAGATGAAGCCAAAGATGTGATGATCAGCTTCTCGAATGACACCCCAGAGGAGGTCGAGCAAGAACTCAAGGATATTGAAGAGTCGCTCGACCTGAGTCACCATAGTGTCAAAGAACGTTTCTTCCAGAAGGCTTATATGAAGCCAATTTTGCTGGTTATTGCGATCGCCGCCTTCAACCAACTTTCCGGTATTAACGCTGTCATTTATTACTCGAAGCGGATCTTCGAAATGACTGGCACCTCGGGCGAAAATGCAATGCTCAGCTCGATTGTACTCGGTCTAACCAACCTCGTTTTCACGATGGCTGCATTGTTGGTGATCGACAAGTTTGGACGTAAAAAACTAATGCTCGCCGGTTCTGTGGGTTACATCATCTCACTTGGTGTGATTACTTGGGCGTTCTTTGCTTACGGAGATCAATTCACGACGATCTCTAAGGGGCTCGATGTGAAAGAATCACAAGCAGCTATTGGAAAGCTGTGTGAGCTTGACAAAGAAGAATATGCCAAGATCAAGTCTGAGGGCTATCCCTTGGTCCCCCCCAAGGCAAAAGATGGCGTAGAAATTGCGAAGGTACGAGATCGCTTGGCCGACGAAGTTAAAAAGCTCGGCGCAGCAGAACTGGCCTACGAAAAAGCTCTGGCGGTTACCGACGGAGAGGTAAAGGCTGAAGATATCGCCGGCGGAAGTAACGCCGTCCTCTACTGTCTGTTACTTTTCATCGCGTCTCACGCTTTCGGCCAGGGTGCTGTGATCTGGGTCTTCATCAGTGAGATTTTCCCCAACCGCCTCCGTGCCCGTGGTCAGGCCTTGGGAAGCTCCACGCACTGGGTGATGGCAGCCGCCATTTCGATGGTATTCCCTTATGTGGCGGGGCTTGGCGGACAATTTGCGTTCGCATTATTCACCGTCTGTATGGTCGGCCAGTTAGTCTGGGTCCTTGTCGCAATGCCTGAAACTAAGGGTATTCCGCTCGAAGAAATTCAGAAGAAACTCGGAATTGAGTAAAAATAATGCCTAAGCGTCCGCTCACCGAAAAGCAATTACTCTTTCGCGTACGCGTTTGTTTGTTGATTGTCATCGGTGGGCTGGTCGTCTCAGGTGTGACTGCCTACCCACTTGAAACGGAGTTGCGATGGGGAGTTGAACAATTGGGGCTTGACCCCAGCGCCTCACCCGAGGACCACCCGCCTTTGCAGCGATGGTTGTTGCAAGTATACCAGGGACTTCGTGAGACGAACCAAAACTACCCCTTCCTCGCCTACGGCACCGATTGGTTGGCATTTGCCCACTTGGTAATCGCGATTGCGTTCATTGGACCATTACGAGACCCTGTCAAAAATATTTGGGTCATTCAATTCGGAATGATTGCCAGCGTATTGGTGATCCCGAACACGTTAATTTGTGGCACCCTGCGGGGACTGCCCTTTTTCCATCTACTGATTGATTTGTCTTTTGTCACGGCCCTTGTGCCATTATATTTGGCCTACCGTTACACAAAATTATTACACGCGCAGAAAGCGTAGCTGACTGCTATTATTCATTCACGCAAAGATTTAGAAGGAGATTTTGTCCACGATGAGTATTCTTGAAAAAACGGATTCCGATGTCTTCACAGTTATTCAACAAGAGGCCCAGCGACAACGGGATGGTCTTGAGATGATCGCCAGTGAGAACTACACCTCGCCTAGCGTAATGGAGGCTTGCGGCAGCGTCTTAACGAATAAATATGCTGAGGGTTATCCGAACCGTCGTTACTACGGGGGTTGCCAGCACGTGGACACCCTTGAAGATATTGCTCGCTCACGCGCGAAGGAGCTCTTTGGTGCTGAGGCAGCCAACGTCCAACCGCACTCGGGTGCCCAGGCCAATATGGCAGTTTATCTCGCCTCACTCGAGTACGGCGACACCGTCCTAGGGCTTGACTTGGCACACGGCGGACACCTCACGCACGGGATGCGGCTCAACACCTCGGGGAAGTGGTACAACTTTGTCAACTACGGAGTCCGCGAGAGTGATCAACGTCTCGACTACGACCAAGTGGCAAAGCTTGCGAAGGAACATAAACCGAAGTTAATTGTTGCCGGTGCAAGTGCTTACCCGCGTGAGATTGACCATACGAAGTTCCGCGAGGTTGCCGACGATTGCGGCGCGAAGCTCTTCGTCGATATGGCACACTACGCAGGACTCGTTGCTGCGGGTCTGCACGACGACCCCGTAAAAGTGGCCGACTATGTCACCACGACAACGCACAAAACGCTACGTGGTCCACGCGGCGGCCTCATCCTCTGCAAAAAGGAAAATATTAAGAAGATCAACAGCGCGGTGTTCCCCGGTATGCAGGGTGGACCGTTGATGCACATCATCGCTGGTAAAGCCGTCTGCTTTGGCGAGGCACTCACCGACGACTACAAAGAGTACGGCAAGCAAATCCTTGCCAACGCACAAGCTCTCGCCGAGACCCTCCTCGAGGGCGGTATCGCACTCGTCTCAGGTGGTACCGATAACCACCTCATACTCGCCGACGTAACGACACTCGGCTCAACGGGACAAATCGCCGAGGACTTGTTGGAGAAGTGTCACATCACGACCAACAAAAATATGCTACCCTTCGACCCACGCAAGCCAATGGATCCCTCCGGTATCCGTCTTGGTACGCCTGCCCTAACAACCCGAGGGATGGGCACCGATGAAATGAAAAAGGTCGGCGGTTGGATTATTGAAGCATTAAAAGCAGGTGACGACGACACGGTCTGCAAAAAAATTGCTGGCGAAGTTGTTGAACTGTGTAAATCGTTCCCAGTACCAATCGATCGAAAAGCCTAAACGGTGCAAGCATTGTATTTGCAGGTAGCCGTAACCAATGCCAACAGAAACCCTTTTTTGGTTTACCCCAAAGTCTGTCCAATGATGACAAAAATCCTATCCTTTGTTACGCTCCTGCTCTTCCTAGCAACGACGGCCCAGGCTGTGCAGCCGAACCTGTTGGTCATTATTACCGACCAACAGAGCGGAACGATGCTCTCCTGTGCCGGTAATAAGTATCTCAAAACGCCGAATATGGATTCGCTCGCCGATGTAGGCACCCGCTTTGAGCGTGCCTACGCGACGAACCCGGTTTGTCTGCCTGCGAGGTTCAGTTTTTTGACCGGCCATTACCCCGGCGAGGTCGGCATCCGCTCTAATCCGCAACGCGCGAAGAAAGACCTCGCTCCGTTCGCGCAAAAGGCTCTGGGAAACGTGCTACGGAAGGCGGGCTACCGTACCGTCTTTGGTGGCAAGCGACATCTCCCCGGCTTGATGGGTGACGTCAAAAAATGCGGCTTCGAGTACCTCACCCCCAACGAACGTGATGGGCTTGCACAGCAGTGCGCTAAGTTTCTTCAGGAGAAACAGGAGAAGCCCTTCCTGCTCGTGGCGATGTTGATTAACCCGCACGACATTTGCTACCAAGCCATCCGCGCTCACGATCCCAAAAGCAGATTAGCAACACGCACACCAGCACCGCTCGACGAAGCTCTTAAGCTACCGCCCGGGATGTCTGAGAAAGACTTCTTCGCGAAGGTCTGCCCACCTCTTCCGGCAAACTTCGAGCCGACCGACAAAGAACCTGATGCCTATGCGTTCCTGCTCAATCAGCGAAAGTTCAGGCTTCACGCCCGCGACAACTGGGGTGAGAAAGAGTGGCGAATGCATCGCTGGGCATACTGTCGCTTGACGGAACGCGTTGACCAACAGATTGGCGTTATCCTTGACGCACTCCGCAAGAGTGAGTACGCTGACGACACAGCAATTTTCTTCACAAGTGATCACGGTGACCTCGACGGTGCCCACCGCTTTGAGCATAAAACGCTCTTTTATGAGGAGTCGGCCCGCGTGCCAATGATCCTTTGTCCTCCGAAGAGCGACTGTCCTAGTGCTCAGGTTGACGATGAACACCTCGTCTCAGTCGGCCTTGATCTGTTTCCAACCTTATGCGATTACGCCCAGGTCAAACCACCCGCAGGACTACGTGGCAAAAGTCTGCGGCCGCTCGCCTGTGGTAAGACGGTCGAAGATTGGCGGAAGGCACTCCTAATTGAAAACGAAATCGGCGACGCCATTGTGAGTGGGCCTTGGAAGTATGCTGAGTTTTTTGTCGGTGAAAAGGTCACCCGTACGCTCTTCAACCTTCAGGACGATCCCGGCGAAATGCGTAATCTTGCCTACGACGCCAAATATGCCGGGCAGGTGAAGAAGCTCTCTGCTAAATTGCAGAAGCTAAAACATTGAGGACCGTTCGCAGTAAAAATTGAATTTTCGAAGGTTCACTTATAACAAAAAGGATTGAAATAATGTTAAACCAAGCTACCAAGTGGATTATTTGTGCGACGTTTGTTACACTACTCCCGCTAGGCACCTCCTGGGGCGCACCGAGCGAAGAGGAAAAGAAGGATGAAAAAAAGCCTGCCGTTGAGAAGATGGAGACTAAAAAGGATGATAAAAATGCTGGGCTACCACTCCTCGACGAAGCAATGGCGAAGAAAGTCAGTGCAAAGTCTCTCGAAGCACTCGAAAAAGTGATTAACCTTTGCGAGTCGGCAAAAGCGAAGGGTCTTGACCAAGAAAACACGCGTTTTGCAAACGATCTCCTCGCCTCTACCTATCAATTGCAAGGCAAGGAGCTGGGAGTTCTTGCACGGAAGGCTATCCTTGCCAACCACCCGATGGCAAACTCATTGCGTAAGAAGGCTCTCGATTCACTCGGCAAGTCGGTGAAGCTGGCTCCCAATCAGCCTGCGACGCTTCTCGAAATGGGGCACCTCCATCTCCTGCCGGGCGGCAATAAAAATCTTGCAATGGCAGCAGCCAAAGAAGCTCTCAAACTCGCCGGTAAAGACAAAAACATCAAAATACAAGCTCTGCTATTGAGGTTGACAATAACCGAGGACAACAAGCTGCAGGCGAAGCTGCTCGCTGACGTGGAGAAGATTGCTCCCAATGACAGCCGCGTTATTCGTTTTCGCGCGTTACTTCACTTGAAAAGCAAACGCTACAAAGACGTGATCAAAGATGCTGACCTGCTCTTGAAGGAGGAACCTCGCAACTTACCCGCCCTACAGTTAAAACTCCAGGCTTACGAAGAGCTCGAGGACGATGAAAAAGCACTCGATATGATCGACGAGATGCTCAAGATCGCCCCGCAGCACCCACTCCTCTTCGCGCAGAAAGCGCAGAAGCTCGCCGTCTTAGGTCGCCTCGACGAATCTGTTGAACAGCTTAACCTAGCACTGGCCATTCTTCCCAACCAGCCCGGACTGCTCCTCTTGCGAGGTTCCATCCGTAACGCGCAAGGTAAGATTGACGAAGCACTCGCTGATGCTAAAAAAGTGATGGGTGTCGAACCCAACAATGCACACGCAAAACGGCTCTACGCAATGCTCCGTATTCAACAGGGCGAAGAAGGAATGAAGGACGCCATTAAAACCGTCAAGCAACTTGTTGAGGATGATGACAACGACCTCGAGTCACTCCGCCAGCTTGCGATGTTTTATCTGGGTACTTCGCAAAGTACCGAAGCCATCAAGTGCCTCGACAAACTGATCAAAAAAGAACCCAAAGACCCCGACCACGTTCAGTCGCGCGGTGATGCCTACTTAAATCTTGGTCAACACGCTAAGGCCGTTGCCAATTACAAGGATGCCTACGCAATCTATGAAAAAGAGACAGGCAAAGTAGAAGATTCCGGTCTGCTCAACAATTACGCCTGGGTTCTGTGTACCTCGCCGGACGCAAAGGTTCGCGACGCGAAAAAATCCCTCCAGTACGCCAAAAAAGCGGCGGAGCTGACCAAGCACAAAAAACCGCATATCCTCAGTACCCTCGGTGCTGCCTACGCCGAGAATGGCAACTTTGTGGAAGCCGCCAAATGGTGTCAGAAAGGGCTTGATTTGCTTAAGAAAGAGGAGCCCGACAACACGGAACATTTTGAGTCGCTCACCAAAGAACTTGAGAACTACAAGAAGAAAAAGCCTTTCCGCGAAAACCTTGACGAAAAGGATGGACCCAAACCCTTTGTAAGGCCCAAGGGCGAAGAAAAGGATGAGATCCCCCTCGACCAAGCCATTTAGAAAAGGTGAAGGTGAACGCAAGCGGTTCGTTCTGCCCTCGTCTTCGCCTTCATCCTTCCGCCTTCACCTTCCACCCCTTCCCTAATGTCCCTCCTAAATCGCATCCTCGTCACTGGCGGCGCTGGTTTTCTCGGCTCCCACCTTTGTGAACGCCTCGTCGCCGAAGGTCACGACGTAATCTGTCTTGACAATTTCTTCACGAGTCAAAAGACGAATATCGTTCACCTACTCGACGCTCCCAACTTTGAGTTGATCCGTCACGATGTCAACGAGCCGATGCTCCTTGAAGTTGACCAGATATACAACTTAGCCTGCCCGGCAGCACCGGGTCACTACCAGCATCGCCCTCTCGGCACCATTCGAACCTCGATTTTTGGAGCTATCAACACTCTCGACTTGGCCGTTCGCTGCAATTGCCGTATCCTGCAGGCATCGACGAGCGAGATCTATGGCGACCCAGAAATCCACCCTCAGCCCGAATCGTATCGCGGAGCCGTCAACACGATCGGTCCACGTGCTTGCTATGACGAGGGAAAACGTGCAGCCGAGACTCTCTTTGCCGACTATCATCGCGTCCATCAACTTGACGTTCGTATTGCACGCATTTTCAACACTTACGGGCCACGGATGCACCCTTACGATGGTCGTGTCGTCTCCAACTTTATTCGCCAAGCACTGTTAGGTGAGCCGATTACTCTCTTTGGCGACGGAAAGCAAACGCGTTCGTTCTGCCACAGAGACGACCTCGTGGAAGGGTTGATGCGGCTGATGGCACTCCCCAACGATCCACGCGAGTTCGTAATGCCGGTCAACATTGGCAACCCCGATGAGTTCACCATTCGCCAACTTGCCGAGTTGGTCACTGAACTCACCGAGAGCAAGTCGGAGCTTGTCTTTAAGGAGCTTCCGGAAGACGACCCAATGCAGCGTCAGCCCGACGTCACTCGCGCGAAGCAATTGCTCGAGTGGGAACCGACCATCGCACTGCGAGAAGGCCTCCAATCAACGATTGAGTGGTTTCGCACGATTGACTTTTCCCACTATCGACCTCCGACTCCGAATTATTAAAACAAGCACAAAGTTCTAGGGTTGTGGCAGCACAATCCTAACCCACCCCAAGAGAAAGCGAGTTCCTTCCAATGCAAAAAATTCTGCTCACTCAATTGTTGCTCTGTCTGTTAAGTGCTCCAGCGTTTGCAGAAGCGGGTGGTGAGACACCTGCGGCTACGTTCGACAAAATATTCCAAGCCAGTCAGGATGATGACATTGTCACTATCTATCAAAATTCCACACCGCCGGCGCAAACGCGGTTGGTTTTTGGGAAAATCTTGTCGCTCCTCTATCAGCGTAATGCACTTGCGGCCAGCAGAGATATGAAAAGCAGCGTTAAGCCCGCCGAATTCGATCTTTTGCTGAAAAAACATAAAATCAATCTCGCTGACATCGAGAAAAATGCTGGCAATGTGAAGAGTGAAGCGGAAGTTAAAAAACAGGTTGAGACAATCGTCGCAAAAATCCCCGTCAAGGTAGCCTTCCTGGCCGAGGCCGCTAAACTGGAGGCTCGACTGCAGGAAGAGGAGATTAAATTAAATCTTGCTGAAGAGGATTTGCCGAAGCTTCAAGATGTTACCATCGCGGACGACCGGGCCGTTGGCTTTCTTGTCATTCCCAAAAAAGAGGGTGGGGACGAACGTATGCCCACCTATTTCCGACGCATTGAAAAACGTTGGTACGCTGCCAACGAGAATTTCGTCGATGAACCCATCGGCGAGGTCCCACAAGAGAAAATTACAAACACGCCTTACCAAAAAAAGTTTACCTTCAAACCAGCAACGGTGCAAGAGATTGTTCTGCCCAACGGTAAAGTTGTGGCTTTTTGGTGCCTGGTCCAACCTGGTGTTGCCGAACAACAGACGGCTTCTGGTTTGAGTCTCGCCTGGGGTGAAAAACCCTTTCAGATATCTGGTGCCAATTCTTATGTAAAAAAAGGCGAAGTACTCACTTCATTGACCTCAATGACCTCGCGATACCAACTGAACGTGGAAAATTGCGAGATCAAATGCACGGTTGACCTCGCAGCGAAGGGCGAGCTACCGGTAACGATCTACGTGCAGAAGGTGGAAAAATAGAAACAAAAAAAACTACGCAAGACTTATTTGCGTA
>Ga0180430_10003427_pt1 | contig 13676 bp, 23 predicted proteins | sample SS_ome_9_FD_132999 | JGI IMG/M metagenome (GOLD analysis project Ga0180430, IMG submission 132999) | Hypersaline lake sediment archaeal communities from the Salton Sea, California, USA - SS_1_S_2 metaG | ecosystem: Environmental > Aquatic > Non-marine Saline and Alkaline > Hypersaline >... | reverse complement strand
CGTCGGCGCCCGCCTGACCAACAAGGAAGGTCGCTGGGCCACGATCGTGATGCCCTCCGGTGAGATCCGGCAGGTCTCGGTCGAGTGCCGGGCCACGGTCGGCGTCCTCGGCAACCCCGATCACCAGAACGTCGTGCTCGGCAAGGCCGGACGCGCCCGCTGGCTCGGTCGTCGTCCCCGCACCCGTGGTGTGGCGATGAGCCACCACTGTCACCCGCACGGCGGTGGCGACGGCAAGTCGAAGGGTGGCCAGGAGCCGTCCAACGCCGCCGGCACGCAGGCCAAGGGTGGTCGTACCCGACGTCGCGGCAAGAGCAGCGACGCTCGGATCATCCGTCGCCGCAAGTCGGTCCGTTACGGACAGCTGAAGGTCTGACGAAGTTCGATTTCCGCCGTGGCGAGCCCATCCGGTTCGTCACCCTCCACGACTCATCGCCGCCATCCGGCGGACACGACTCACGGAAGCACGCATGTCCAGGTCGCTCAAAAAGGGTCCGCACGTCGACGAGAAGCTCTACCGCAAGGTGGAGAAGGCTCAGGAGTCCGGCAACCGCCGGCCCATCCGCACGTGGGCCCGTGATTGCACCATCGTCCCGGAGTTCGTGGGCGTCACCTTCGAGGTCCACAACGGTCGGGCCTTCACCGAGGTGTTCTGCACCGAGGACATGGTGGGGCACAAGCTCGGCGAGTTCAGCCCGACCCGGCTCTTCCGCGGTCACACGAACAAGAAGGAAGGCATCAAGTCCGGACGGTGATCCGCTCGGAACAGGAACCCAGCCATGGCCTACACCGCCTCCCATCGATTCGCACGCATCGCCCCCCGCAAGGCTCGCCTCGTGGCCGATCTGGTCCGCGGCCTGCCGGTGGACGAGGCCCTCACGACGCTCGACTTCAGCAAGCGTCGCGGTGCGTGGTACCTCAAGGCCGTCCTCAGGAGCGCCATCGCCAACGCTGAAGAGAAGGACGCCGACGTGGCCGAGCTCGTCGTGACCCGCACCTGGGTCGACGAGGGCCCGACCATCAAGCGGTTCCAGCCCAAGGACCGCGGCCGGGCGCATCCGATCAAGAAGCGCACCAGCCACCTGCACGTGGAGGTCGGTCCCAAGGCCGGCTGATCGCCCTCTCGAAGCACCCTCCCGATCGAACACTCCGGGCCCCGAGCCCGGTCGCGAGCACACCATGGGACAGAAGACCCACCCGTTCGGATACCGCGTCGGCATCACCGAGACCCACAAGTCGCGGTGGTTCGCGCCCAAGGCGCTCTTCGGCGAGCTTCTCGTCGAGGACTACCGCATCCGCAAGTACGTGGACAAGCGGCTCAACCGCACGCCACCCTTCGCGGCGGTGTCCGACATCTTCCTCGAGCGGACCCGCGAGGAACTGACCGTCATCATCCGGACCGCCCGTCCGGGTCAGGTCGTCGGTCAGAAGGGGTCCGAGGTCGAGAGCCTCACCCGCGATCTTCAGGCCCTGACCGGCCGCAAGGTGGTCATCAAGATCATCGAGATCAAGAACCCCGAGATCGACGCCACGCTCATCGGCGAGACCGTCGCCGAGGCGATGAAGAAGCGGGGCAACTTCCGCCGCGTCCTCAAGCAGCGTTGCGAGTCGGCGATGCAGAACGGGGCCAAGGGGATCCGCATCCAGGTCTCGGGTCGTCTCGGCGGTGCCGAAATGAGCCGCTCCTTCGACACCCGGCTCGGGTCGATCCCGCTGTCCACCCTGCAGGCGAACGTCGACTACGCCCTCGCCGAGTCCCGCACCACCTACGGCATCATCGGTGTCAAGGTCTGGGTCTACAAGGGGCTCTTCGGCGACCACGTCGAAGACTCGAGCGTCCAGACGACCGCCGCCGGCGGTCGTGCCCGGGCCCGCGGCCGCCGCTGATCCGTTTTCCCCTGATCCTGATCCTGACCCTTCCGAACGGTCCTGCCACCAGGACGAGCGATTGACGGGCCGAAGCCCGACGGAGTGAACCCCGATGCCCATGTTGCCCAAGAGAACGAAGTTCCGAAAGCAGCAGCGAGGAAAGTTGCGCGGCACCGCGACCCGCGGCAACTACGTCGCCTACGGCGACTACGGCCTGCAGGCTCTCGAGCCGATCTGGCTCACCGCCCGGCAGATCGAGTCCGGCCGTATCGCGGCCCAGCACTTCCTTCGCCGTCAGGGCAAGATCTACATCCGGGTCTTCCCGGACAAGCCCGTGTCGAAGAAGCCGCTCGAGACCCGAATGGGCAAGGGCAAGGCGGACGTCGACTACTGGGCCGCGCGGGTCTACCCCGGCACGGTGCTCTACGAGATCGCCGGCGTGCCCGAGGACCTCGCGAAGCAGGCCTTCGCCCGTATCGCCCAGAAGATGCCGGTTCGCTGCCGGTTCGTCGGACGCCGCCTCGCGGTGTGATCCGTTCCCACAGCAACCGCTCAGCAGACCACGGAGTCCAGTGATGACCCCCAAGGAAGTCCGAAAGCTCAACGACGAGGAGCTCGATGTCGAGATCGAGCGGATGAAGCGCCGTCACTTCGAGCTTCGCACCCAGGCGGTGACCGAGAAGATCGAGGACACCTCCCAGTTCGCCAGGATCAAGAAGGACATCGCCCGGCTGATGACCGAGCGAAACGCCCGACGCCGCGCCGCGGCGACCGAGGCCTGACCCTCCCAAGAGTCCACGGCCTCACGCCCGAGACGGAACCCACCATGACTCACGCGTCAGACATCGAAGTTCACGACAACGCTCCCCGCCGCATCGGCATCGTGGAGAGCGACGCCCGCGACAAGACCCGCAAGGTCGTCATCGCGTACTCCGCCCGACACTCGAAGTACGGCAAGTACATCAAGAGGCGGACGGTCCTTCAGGTCCACGACGCCAACAACGAGAGCCACAAGGGTGATCGGGTGGAGGTCGCCGAGTGTCGACCGATCTCGAAGACCAAGTCGTGGATCCTCACCCGTGTCGTCGAGAAGGCGATCGGATCGGAATGACCTTGACGCCGTCGTGATCGCGGCGGCCGAACCCAGCAACCGTCCTCGCCCTCGGGCGACGACCAGGCAAGCAACCACCCCACACGTGCCGGATCGTTTGGCACTGAACCCGGATCCCAGCGATGCTCCAGAAGGAATCAAGGATCGATGTGGCCGACAACAGCGGCGCCAAGGTCGCGATGGTGATCGGCACCAAGGGCATGTCGACCGCCCGCGGCAAGTTCACCCGCATCGCGGTCGGCGTCGGTGACCGGGTCACCTGCACCGTGAAGAAGGCCCTGCCCAACGCCGACATCAAGGCCGGCGACAAGGTCCAGGCCGTCATCGTGCGGACCAAGTATCCGACCCGTCGTCCCGACGGCAGCTACGTCCGGTTCGACTCCAACGCGTGCGTGATCGTCGACGCCGACGGGAACCCCAAGGGGACCCGCATCTTCGGCGCCGTCGCTCGCGAGCTGCGGGAGAAGAACTACATGAAGATCGTGTCCCTGGCCACGGAGGTCGTCTGACTATGGCACGTCACGTCAAGAGTGGTGATCAGGTCATCGTGACCGCGGGCAACGATCGCGGAAAGGTCGGCGAGATCCTCTCCGTCGACACCGGCAGCGATCGGGTCGTGGTCTCCGGTGTCAACATCCGGAAGCGGCACCTCAAGCCGACCCAGACCCGTCCGCAGGGCGGCGTCATCGAGCAGGAGATGCCCATCCACATCTCGAACGTCAGCCCGGTCGTGGACGGCAAGGCGAGCCGCGTGCGGTTCGAGACCCGTCCCGACGGCAGCAAGGTTCGCGTCGCGGTCCGCGGCGGCAAGGAACTTCATGTCCTTCGAGGTCCCCGCAAGGGCTGAGTGAACGACCGGTGGGGGACGAGGCCGACACCCGGCCGCCCCCCGGAAAGGAACGACGATGATGGTCGCCCAGACGAACACCCCCCGACTCCAGGCGAAGCTCCGCGACGAGATCTCGCCGAAGCTGATGCAGGAGTTCGGCCTCAAGAACCCGCACCAGGTGCCGACGCTCGAGAAGATCGTCGTCAACGTCGGTGTGGGCAAGCACCTCGAGAACCAGAAGCTCAAGCCCGAGTTCCGGGACACCGTGATCTCGACCCTGACCACGATCTCCGGTCAGAAGCCGGTCATGGTCAAGGCCCGCAAGTCGGTCGCGAACTTCAAGGTCCGCGAAGGCGCGCCGTCCGCCTTCATGGTCACGGTCCGACGCGAGCGGATGTGGAGCTTCCTCGATCGCCTGATCAACCTCGCGATGCCGCGTATCAAGGACTTCCGCGGCGTCAACGACTCGGCCTTCGACTCGAACGGCAACTACTCGTTCGGTCTGACCGAGCAGGCGGTGTGGCCCGAGATCAACATGGCCAACTTCAGCCACACCCATGGCATGAACATCAACATCGTGTTCGACAAGAGCACGCCGGCGATGAGCAAGATGCTCCTCACCGAGCTCGGCTTCCCCTTCTCCCGACCCGACGACGATCGCCGTCGCTGAGTCGCGGACCACTCGACCACGACCTCTCTCGATTCACAAGACCACCGCAGCCACGCGAGCAGGAAACCAATTCATGGCCAGCAAGCGCACCTTCGCCCGGATGAAGAAGGAACCCAAGTTCTCGACCCGCAAGCAGGTCCGGTGCGAGATCACCGGCCGCAAGCGCGGCGTGTACCGCAAGTTCCGCGTCAGCCGCATCATGCTTCGGGAACTCGCCCTGCAGGGCATGATTCCCGGCATGCGGAAGGCCAGCTGGTGATTCCCCGGGGCGGCCTCCGCCGTCCCTTCCGAACGTTTCCCGCCCCAGGCACCCAAGAGAAACAGCCATGGCGATCAACGACCTCACCGCCGACATGCTCACCCGAATCCGGAACGCCGTCCGGAACCGAGAGTCCTCCGTGACCGCGGTCAGCAACAAGCTGAACCGTGGAATCGTGGGCGTCCTCGAGGAAGAGGGGTACATCAACGGCTTCGAGTTCATCGAAGACGGCCGGCAGGGCCTCATCCGCATCAAGCTCAAGTACGGCCCCCGCGGCGAGCAGGTGATCAACACCATCGACCGCGTCAGCAAGTGCGGCCGTCGGGTCTACAGCGGCGTCGGTGACCTGCCCCGTCCGCTTCAGGGCCTCGGCATCTGCATCGTGTCCACCAGCAGCGGCGTCATGAGCGACCGCAAGTGTCGGACCGAGCGGGTCGGCGGCGAAGTCGTCGCCCTCGTCGCCTGACCTCCGGTCATCTCCCTCGCGTACCACCTCCGACCTGGAACGAACCATGTCGCTCATCGGAAAGCGTGCCATCCCCGTCCCCGCCGGCGTCGAGATCTCGATCGACGGCGCCCGCAACGTCACGGTGAAGGGCCCCAAGGGCTCGCTCACCATGACCCACCGGCCCGAGGTCTCCGTCGCGCACGACGCGTCGGCGAAGACCGTGTCCGTGACCGTGCCCGAGGGCACCGAGCAGGACAAGGAACGGAAGGCGTACTGGGGACTCACCCGCTCGCTCATCGCCAACATGATCGAGGGTGTGACCAAGGGGTACGAGAAGAAGCTCGACATCGTCGGCGTCGGCTGGAACGCCCAGGTCAAGGGACAGGTCCTGGCCCTGAGCATCGGCTTCGCCAACGTCATCGAGATGCCCATCCCCATGGGCGTCACGGTCGAGGCCAAGGGCCAGAACATCACGATCTCCGGAGCGGACAAGCAGGCGGTGGGCAACTTCGCCTCGTCCGTCCGCATGAAGCGGAAGCCGGAGCCCTACAACGGCAAGGGCATCCGCTACGCCGGTGAGCAGATCACCCGCAAGCAGGGCAAGGCGTTCGGCAGCTGATCGACCACAGACCGCGACCCCCGCACGACCCTTCGGTTCCGGCGGGGAAGAGGATCACCACGATGGACAGGAACAAGCAGAAGACCGTTCGCCGAGCGCGTCGGAAGACCGGAATCCGCAAGAGGGTCGTCGGGATGCCCGATCGCCCGCGGCTCACCGTCTTCCGCTCCGCGAACCACATCTACGGACAGGTCATCGACGATCTCACCGGCCGCACCATCGCGTCGGCGAGTTCGCGGGACAAGGCGTGGGACGGCCCCGGCGGCAACGTCGAGGGCGCTCGCAAGGTCGGCACCACGCTCGCGGAGCGTGCCAAGGGCGCCGGCATCTCGAAGGTCGTGTTCGATCGGAACGGCTTCCGATTCCACGGCCGGGTCAAGGCGTTCGCCGACGCCGCCCGCGAAGGCGGTCTGGAGTTCTGATCACGGTTCATCCGTGAGGAAGCAGCGACATGGCTGAATTGCTCGACGAAAACAGCTCCCTCGAGTCGACCACGGTCGGCATCTACCGCACGTCCAAGACCGTGAAGGGCGGCCGGAACTTCAGCTTCGCCGCCCTCGTGGTGGTGGGCGATCGTCACGGCCGCGTGGGCATCGGATACGCCAAGGCACCGCAGGTGCCGACCGCGATCGAGAAGGCCCAGAAGGTCGGGAAGCGGAGCCTCCGGGCGTACCCGCTTCAGGATCGCACCATCCCGCACGTGGTCGAAGGTCGGTTCCTCGCCTCCACGGTGAAGCTCGTCCCGGCCTCGCCCGGTACCGGTGTCATCGCGGGAGCGAGCGTCCGTGCCGTCCTCGAGATGTTCGGCATCCAGGACTGCCTGACCAAGTGCTACGGCTCGACGAACCCCAAGAACGTCGTCAAGGCGACGCTTGCGGCCCTCGCCCAGCTTCGCACCCGTCAGTCGATCGAGGCCCTTCGCGGGGTCGAGCTCGGCGAGACCGAGGTCGAGGAGGCGGTGCGACGCGGCATGGCGTTCATGCCGCAGCAGACCGCCAGCGAGCGGGCCAAGGCTCCGGTGAACACCGTCGGCGAGGATCGTCGTCGTGGTGGACGTCGCGGCGGTGGTCGTCGCGGTGGACGCGACGGTGGCGGTGCTCCGGCCCCGGCACCGGCCCCGGCGCCCGCGGCCGAGGCGAGTGCCCCGGCGGCGACGGAGTCGGCCCCCAAGGCCGAAGGTGGCGGCGAATCCGCCGGCTGATCGAATCAACGACACGAGTCCCGGACGGTCCAGACCGTCCGGCACGGCAGGGAGTCCCCGAGCCATGATGATCCACGACATCACCGCGAAGGTCGGTGCCCACAAGAAGCGGAAGCGCATCGGTCGCGGCGAGGCCAGCGGCCACGGCGGCACCTCCGGTCGCGGCCACAAGGGTGCGAAGAGCCGTTCGGGCTACTCGCGCCGGGCCGGCTACGACGCGGGCGGCAAGCAGTTCTACCAGCGGTTCCCGAAGCGGGGCTTCTCGAACGCGCGGTTCCGCACCCTCTACCACGTCATCAACGTCAAGGTCCTCGAAGAGCGTTGCGAGGCGGGCGAGTCCGTCGACGCGGCCTCGCTGGCGGCTCGCGGCATCATCCGCGACACGAACCTGCCGCTGAAGGTCCTCGGCGAGGGCGAGTTGAGCAAGAAGCTCGACGTCAAGGCGGCCAAGTTCTCGGGTGCCGCCAAGCAGAAGATCGAAGCCGCTGGAGGCACCGCCACCGAGGGCTGATCGACCCCTTCGTCCCGCCCCCCGGCGGGGCGATGAGCGTCACCGACCGAACGGCCTCGAGATGGAAAGCACCCCGGAATGCTGAACGCCTTCCTGAACATCTTCCGAATCCCCGACCTGCGCAACAAGGTGTTGTTCACCCTGGGCATGCTGGTCATCTATCGCATCGGGTTCTGGGTGCCGCTGGTCGGCGTCGATCAGAGCTCCGTCGCGGAAGCGGCACGGAAGGCGTCCGAGGATGCCACCGGGTTCGGACGCATCGTCCAGTTCGCGTCGATCTTCTCGGGCGGCTCGCTGAGCCAGTCGACGATCTTCGGTCTCGGCATCATGCCGTACATCACCGCGTCGATCATCTTCCAGCTGTTGAACTCGGTCCTGCCGGGTCTTCAGGAGCTGAAGAAGGAAGGCGCGAGCGGCCAGCAGAAGATCACCGAGTGGACGCGGTACGCCACGGTCGGCCTCTGCATCGTGCAGGGTGCCATGTGGCTCCGGTATCTGCAGGCGAGCAACCTCGTCCAGGCCCAGTACTTCTCGGGCTCGTCGGTGATGGTGTTCTATGCGGCGGGCATCGCGGCCCTGACCGCGGGGTCGCTGTTCCTGATGTGGCTCGGCGAGCAGATCGACAAGTACGGCATCGGCAACGGCGTGTCGGTCATCCTGACCGCGGGCATCCTTGCCCGGCTCCCGGACTCCGTGGGCTGGGTCGTCGCGAACTTCGACCCGAGTCAGCAGGGTGAGAGCGGCAAGATCGGCGTCCTCGCGGTGATCTTCCTCGCGGCGTCCTTCGTGTTCGTCACCGCCGGTGCGATCCTCATCACCGTGGCCCAGCGCCGCATTCCGATCCAGCAGGCCAAGCACACCCGCGGCCGCAAGGTGGTCGGCGGCCAGCGGCACTATCTGCCACTCCGCATCAACCATGCCGGCGTCATGCCGATCATCTTCGCGAGCTCGCTGATGATCTTCCCCTCGTCGATCTTCGGCTGGCTCAGCACCCGGGCCCAGCAGGGCGGGTCGGCCGAGTGGTGGCAGGCGGTCACCAGCTTCATGGCCGAGAACTTCCAGATCGGCCAGTACCCGTACATCGTGATCGAGATCGCGATGATCTACTTCTTCAGCTACTTCTGGACGACCGTGCAGTTCTCGCCGGACGACATGAGCAAGCAGCTGAAGCAGTACGGCTCGTTCATTCCCGGCATCCGGCCCGGACCCCGCACCGCGGACTACCTCGAGACGGTGATGGAACGCATCACCTACGTCGGGGCGGGCTTCCTCGCGATCATCGCGATCATCCCGACGATGGTCGCCGAGTGGCTCCAGATCCCGTTCTTCGTGGCGAGCTTCCTCGGCGGCACCGGCCTCCTGATCGTGGTCAGCGTCGGACTCGACATCATCCAGCGCATCGAGGCGAACCTCCTCATGCGGAACTACGCGGGCTTCCTCTCCGGTGACGGCCGAGGCGGCGCCCGCATCAAGAGCCGCCGCGGCTGACGCTCGACCCCTTTCGTTCTTCCGACTTCAACGCCGCATCGATTCCATGCTTCGACCCGTCCACCCAACCTCGAACGACCTGACGACCCGCCTCGCGGGCCGGGGCGTTCACGCGGGTTCCGACGGGGGACGCGGATCGATCACGCTCCGGACGCCGGACGAGATCCGGCGGATCGCCGACACCGGCCGGGTCGTCGCCCGGGCGCTCGAGGCCGCGGCGTCGGCCTGCGTCCCCGGCACCACGACCCGCGCGGTCGCGGTGGTGGCGGAGCGGGTGCTCCTCGACGCCGGGGCCGAGCCGGTCGTCCGCGGACGTCGTGACGAGGCAGCCGGCGAGCCGTTCCCGGCCGCGGCGACGGTCAGCGTCGAAGACGTCGTTCTGCACGGCGTCCCCGGCGATCGACGTCTGCTCGACGGCGAACTGGTCTCGATCGACTGCGCCGCCGCCCTCGACGGATGGCATGCCGACGCCGCGGTCACGGTGCCGGTGGGGCGGGTCGATCCGACCCGAGCCCGGCTGGCGACGGCGGTCCGCGATCTGCTCGACACCGCGATCGATCTGGTCCGTCCCGGAATGCGCTGGAGCCGGATCGCGACGATCCTGCAGGAAGTCGCCTTCGATTCGGGCTATGGTCTCATCGAAGGTTTCGCCGGCCATGGCATCGGTCGGCATCTGCATGAGTCACCCGCGGTCCCCGCGGCGCTCACGCCGGGCCTTCGCGGACGACAGGATTTCACCCTTCGCCCTGGCATGGTGCTCGCGATCGAGCCGGTGCTGGTGGCGGCCGGTGCGATCTCGGGTCCGGCCCGGCGAGCCGACGGCACCGCGTCGGGCGTGCCGCTCGTCCTCGACGAGGACGGCTGGTCGATCCGCACCCTCGACGGGGCCGTGGCGGCGCACGCCGAGCACACCATCGCGGTGGGTCGTCGGGGCGCCGTCGTGCTCACCGATCCGGGCCACCGCAGCCTTCCCCGACTCCTCGCCGTCGAGGAGTCGACCGACTGACCTTCGGGTTCGGGCCGCGGCCTCCGTCGCGTCCCGTTCATCCCTCACGCATCGTTTCAGAGTTCATCGACCGACCCCCACGAACAGAAGTCAACTGGAGACCCATGGCCAAGGAGGACAAGATCACGCTCGACGCAGAGGTCGTGGAAGCACTGCCGGACGCCCGCTTCAAGGTGAAGCTGGAGAACGGCCAGGAGCTCCTCGCCTACGTCAGCGGCAAGATGCGGAAGTTCTTCATCCGCATCCTCCCCGGCGACCGGGTCACGGTCGAACTCAGCCCGTACGACCTCACCAAGGGTCGCATCACGTACCGCCACTAGCCCTCGTCACTGGCTTTCGTCCTGGGTCCCCGCAGACCCCCGTTCCAGGGTCCTCCGCGACCCCCAACCGCACAGGTGATTTCATGAAGGTCCGCAGCAGCATCAAGCGACGCACCAAGGACTGCCAGATCGTGATCCGCAAGGGAAAGCGGTTCGTGATCAACAAGAAGAACCCCCGTCTGAAGCAGCGGCAGGGCTGAAGCCCTCGACCGATCAGGAGCACGCGCATGCCTCGTCTCGCCGGCGTCGACATCCCCGAACGCAAGAAGATTCTCTACTCCCTGCAGTACATCCACGGCATCGGACCCAGGTTCGCCGCCGAGATCTGCGAGCAGACGGGAATCGATCCCGATCGCAAGGCCAATGAGCTGAACGATCAGGAACTGTCCTCCATCAACGCGCTTCTCGACACGAACTACGTGGTCGAGGGTGCCCTCCGTCGCCAGGTGTCCCAGGACATCCAGCGACTCAAGGACATCCGCGCCTACCGCGGCGACCGCCACCGTCGGGGCCTTCCGGTCCACGGTCAGCGGACCCGGTGCAACGCCCGCACCCGGAAGGGTCGCAAGAAGACCGTCGCCGGCAAGAAGGGCATCAAGGGCTGATCCGTCCCGGATCGTCCGATCCCACGCGGCCGCGTCGGCGAGCCGCGACCCGTGGGATCGGCGATCCGGACCTCGACCCTCGCCTCGGACTTCAGGATCACATCACCGACCGCTTCCGGTCGGACCGCACGAAGGTTCGCATCCATGGCCAGCAAGAAGAAGGTTCGTCGCAACGTCGTCAAGGGCATCGCCCACATCAAGGCGACGTTCAACAACACGCTCATCACCATCACCGACCTCAACGGCGAGACCCTCGCCGCGGACTCGGCCGGCACCGTCGGCTTCAAGGGCTCGCGGAAGTCGACCCCGTTCGCGGCCAGCCGGGCCAGCGAGAAGTGCGGTGGCAAGGTCCGCCGCATGGGCATGCGGGAGCTCGAGGTCCACGTGAAGGGCCCGGGTCCCGGCCGCGAGTCGGCGGTCACCGCCCTCCAGGCCGCGGGTCTCAAGATCACCGCGATCGAGGATCACACCCCGATCCCGTTCAACGGTTGCCGCCCGCCCAAGCGTCGCCGCGTCTGAGTCAGTCGAGTCACCACGTCTCTCGCGTCATCTGAATGGGCGCGGCCGACCACCCCGGCGGGGGGAGGCCACGACCCGGGAACCCGCGAGATCTCGTTCGAGAACACCGCCGGACCACGGAAACAGAGCCATGCAGGTTCGCTGGAGAGGACTGGAACTTCCCGCCCGCGTCGACAAGGACGCATCGAGCGCCACCGACACCTTCGGTCGGTTCACCGCCGAGCCGTTCGTGCGCGGTTTCGGCACCACCGTCGGCAACAGCCTTCGTCGCATCCTGCTCTCGAGCATCGAGGGCGCCGCGGTCACCCGCATCTCGATCAAGGGTGTGACCCACGAGTTTCAGACCATCGAGGGCGTCCTTCAGGACGTCACCGACATCATCCTGAACGTCAAGAACCTCGTGGTCAGCATGGCCGACGAAGGCCCGAAGACCATGCGTCTCTCGGTCGAAGGCCCCGGCGACGTCACCGCCGAGCACATCGAGTGCGACACCTCGATCACGGTCCACAACCCCGAACTCGTCATCGCGACCCTCACCGCCGCGGTCGACTTCGAGGCCGAGTTCACCGTCGAGCGAGGTCGTGGCTATCGACCCGCCAGCGAGTACTACGAGAGCGGCGAGGATCAGGTCATCGGCGAGATCCCGATCGACGCGATCTTCTCCCCGGTCACCCGGTGCCGCTTCCGCACCGAGGCCGCCCGCGTCGGTCAGCGGACCGACTACGACAAGCTGGTCCTCGACATCTGGACCAACGGCACCGTCAGCCCCGAGATGGCGATGGTGGAGGGCGCGAAGATCCTTCGCAAGCACCTCAACCCGTTCGTCATGTACGACGACAGCGGCGAGTCGGTGGTCTCCACCGAGGTCATGCAGAGCACGGCCGAGGACATGGAAGTCAACCGCAAGCTCCAGCAGTCGCTCGCCGACCTCGACCTCTCGGTCCGGGCCAGCAACTGTCTCGAGTCGGCTCAGATCCGCACCGTGGCGGAGCTCGTGCAGAAGACCGAGGACGAGCTGCTCGGCCTCCGGGCCTTCGGCCGCACCTCGCTCCGCGAGGTCGAGAAGAAGCTCGAAGAGATGGGCCTCGCCCTCGGCATGCCGGTCCCGGACGCGTTCCGCATCGGCTGATCCCGTTCCCGTCTCCGCGGGGTGAGCCCGCCGGGACCGTTTCGATTCGTCACTCCCTCCGGACCCTCGGGCGGATTTCAGTTCCAAGGATTCACGAATGCGTCACCGCATCTACGGCAAGCAGCTCAACCGGACGTCCGCCCATCGCACCGCGATGATGCGGAACCTCGCTGCCGGTCTGTTCGAGCACGGTCAGATCGAGACCACCATGCCGAAGGCAAAGGCGGTCCAGGGCTTCGCGGAGAAGCTCATCACCATCGCGAAGACCCGGTCGCTTCACACCCGGCGGCAGCTGGAGCGGAAGATCAACGACCGCAACATCTTCGCGTGGGCCGACGACCCGCAGGTCTCGGACGAGCGGAAGGCGGAGGCGTTCTTCGACGTGCCCGCCGAAGGCGACATCAAGCGGAACCGCTACGGTGACCTCAAGAAGTCTCCGCGGCTGGTCGAGCACCTGATGACCACCGTCGCGCCGATGTTCGCGGATCGCGACGGCGGTTACACCCGCATCGTGAAGCTCGACAAGCACCGTCTCGGCGACGGCACCGACCTCGTGCTCCTGCAGCTGGTCGGTCGCGAGGACGGTCCGCAGGTCGGTGGCGGGGCGAGCAGCCGCCGCCGCAAGGCCAACAAGCGGACCACGCTGGCCGCTCAACTCGCCGCCTCGTTCGGCGGTGCCGCGACCGCGACCGCGGATGACGCGCCGGCAGAGACCGAAGCCGCGGCCGAGTCCGAGGACGCCCCGGCCACCGAGGCCGAGGCGACCGACGCCGCCGACGAGAAGACCGACGGCGAGGGCTGATCCCGCCCGCGATCATCGGTCGAACCAGATCCCACCACGCGACCCCGGCCCCGCCGGGGTCGCGTGTCGTTCCGCAGGATGCAGGACGGCTCGGCCAACGGGGAGTCGCGAACGCGGTGGGGCGGCCGGAGAAGGAAGCGAGGCACCGAATGCCCCCGGAAAGTCCGCACCACCCACCTGCCCGGCCGTTCCCCACTCCCCACTCTCCACTCTCCACTTTCCACTTTCCACTTTCCACTCTCCACTCTCCACTCTCCACTCTCCCCTCTCCCCTCCCCTCCGCCCCCAAT